>ERZ836358.40-NODE-40-length-159703-cov-10.818432_pt1 | contig 159703 bp, 142 predicted proteins | sample MGYA00519942_ERZ836358 | MGnify/ENA primary metagenome ERZ836358 (study PRJEB31850, sample SAMEA3708798) | human gut metagenome | biome: human gut; feature: human-associated habitat; material: faeces | place: China | collected 2014 ...
ATTCACAAGCAAGTTAATATTTAATTTTGTCTAAATTTTGGGGTTCACTTCATAAACCGACAGTCATTTTTGTTAGCAGTACATATCCTTGTATGCCGCAATACAATTCTTAATAACTTCTTTTGCCTCGTCCGGACCAAGCACCTCATTTACAACAGTTTCCTTACCCTCAAGAGATTTATACACTCTGAAGAAGTGAGAAATTTCACTGAAAGTATGTTGAGGTAATTGGTTAATATCCTTAAATTCCGCATATGACGGGTCATTAAACGGAATTGCGATTATCTTTTCATCGACTTGGTCATCATCAATCATTTTCATAACACCAATCGGATAACATTCAACAAGCGTCATCGGAACTATTGATTCCTGACAAAGTACAAGAACGTCAAGCGGGTCATTATCCGCCGCATACGTTCTCGGAATAAATCCGTAGTTTGCAGGATAGTGAGTTGATGTGTAAAGTACGCGGTCAAGACGCAAAAGTCCTGTTTCCTTATCCATTTCATACTTGTTTTTAACGCCTTTCGGAATTTCGATTACCGCCATAAATTTTTCAGGTGAAATTCTTCTTGGGTTAATATCGTGCCAAATGTTAGACATACCTTATCTCTCCTTTTTATCATTTTTTAGACTGTATTATAACAGTTTTTGTTTCTTGGTCCCATTCAACGGTACAATCAAGCGATTCGCTTACTGCTCTTAAAGGTACCATTGTTTTATCATTCATAAGTTGCGCAGGCTCGTTAAGTTCCGGTTGTTTTTCGCCGTTCACATAAAATTCCTTGCTGTTTATTGTCATTGTTATAGTTTTATCTGCTGTTTTTGCAATAATTTGTTGCACACCGTTTTCATCAACCCATTCAACTTCTGCATTCAATGCCTCGAAAATCGTACGCATAGGCACAAGTGTAGAGTCATTTTTTATAACAGGGTCTTGCGTCGGGAACTGCAAAGTCTGACCGTCAAGAACTACAGTCACAATATCAGGCTTTTTGCTAAGCTCGCTCAAACTGCTGTAATCTTCAAACAGCACAACAGGCTTTTCGTCAAATCTTACACCCTTTGCACGAATATAAGTTTTCTGACTTGCATTGCTTTCAATATGAGAAATTCTGAAATCATCTTGATCCTTTAAATTATCTCTGTTTGAAATTTGATTTTGAGTTAAATTATCCGTATTGTTTTTATCGTCACCAAACCACATTCTGTCATATGACGCAACGAATGCATCCGGAATATTGCTTTCTGTCAAAGCCGCTCTTGCCGCCGCAACCGAATCCTTATAATTATCGGGATTCATAACAGTCTGCAATCCCTCACCCAACGTATATGAATAATATGTTTTACCGTTTGCCCAAACATTTTCTTCACGGCCGTCCTCATTTACAGTCTTTTCGATTTTTACTTTCGGCTGTAATTCATCCGTATCGGGATCAAGCATATACATTTGAAGAAGATATGTCGTATCAACACTGCTGAACGTTTCAACACCTATATATTTCTTATTTCCAACAGGGATAGTAAAAACGTTTGCATAAGAATTACCGTAATTTGCAATTAAATCGGTATCTATCGAGCCAAGGAACGTAACACCGTTTTCGCTGCCTTGATAAACCGATACACCACTGCTCTCAACAGTAATAAGTTCATTGTCAAAGTCCATATCTATATCATCGTAAAATGCAGAGATAAGTCCCGAAAAATAATTGTTTACATTGTCATATTCATTTTCGTGACCGGCAAATGACGCCGCAAAATCACAATAACCGACCTGAGGGCCAATCACTGTCGAAATAAACTTATTATAAGCATATATGTTATCTTTTGCAAATGCACTTGTGCCTAAAAGTATTGCACCGGCAAGTACCGCACTGACCGTTTTTTTTAATTTCATAATTAAACTACCCCTTCTTCGGGACATTTATCACAATCCCGACTTTAAATCTTTTATTTTTTCACGAAGATTATTAATTCTTTCTTCTACACTCTCACCGGTTGCAATAGACTTAACGATTGCACTGCCGACAATAGCACCGTCGAAATATTTTGTAAGTTCCTTAACCTGCCTGCCGTTTGAAACACCAAATCCCACGCAAGCCGGAACGTCAGTATATTTCTTTATTGTTCCCACAAATTCATCAAAATTTGTGACAAATGATGATTTCTCACCCGTAACGCCGAGTGAAGAAATACAATACAAAAATCCTTTTGCGTCTTTCGCAATATTTTTAATTCTGTCTTTTGAAGTCGGTGATACAAGACTTATCTGATATACACCGTATTTTTCGGTATATTCCTTGATTTCATCGCTTTCTTCATAAGGCAAATCGGGAATAATAAGTCCGTCAACGCCTGTTTCCTGACAACGTTTAAAGAATTTTTCAATTCCGTATTGTACCATTACATTATAGTAAAGCAAAAATACCATAGGTACTTCCACATTATTTCTGATTTTTCGGACAAGTTCAAACACCTTGAAAATATCCACGCCTTGCGCCAAAGCTCTTTCATCGGCACGCTGAATTACAGGACCGTCCGCCGCAGGATCCGAAAAAGGTACGCCCAATTCAATAAGGTCAACGCCCTCCTCCTGCATTGTGTATATAGCCTTTTCACTCACTTCCAGGTTAGGGTCGCCTACCGTCAAAAATGTAATAAGCGCCTTTCTGCCGTCTGCTTTCACCTTAGCAAATCTCTCGTCTATTCTATTCATTCTCATAACTCCTCACTGTCTCTATAAATTTCTTTATCTTCTGTTCATCTTTAAAGCCGTCCGTTTCAACCGAAGAAGAAATATCCACTCCGACAGGCTTAAAAATATTAATACCCTCTATAACATTTTCGGTTTTAATTCCTCCGGCAAGCATAATCGGCTTATCGGTCTTTATACTACTGCCGCCGTGCCAATCAAAAGTTTGACCGCTGCCACCGTACTCTTTATCAGTATACTTGTCTAAAAGCAGTCTGTCAACCCCTTTTACATCATAAATATCTTCTCCGTCACGCACTCTTACGGCTTTCCAAATTTTGCATTTGCAATCAAGGTTTGAAATATACTCATCGTTTTCATCTCCGTGAAGCTGAACAACGTCAAGCTTTGCTACCTGTACCGCCTCATTTATCTTTTCATACGTTGCATTGACGAACACACCGACTTTTTTTATATTCTTATCAAGATTTTTCGTGATTTCAGCGACCTTTTCGGGTGTGACTTCACGTTTGCTTTTTGCGAATATAAAACCGATGTAATCGGGTTTGTACTTATTAATTATATCTATATCTTCCTTACGGCGAATACCGCATATTTTAATTTCCATATCTCAAATTATCAACAGCTTTTTTTATATCCTTTTCACGCATAAACGCCTCACCGATAAGCGCGGCGTCAAACTTTAATCCTCTCAGATATTCAAAGTCACTGTGTTTCCTTATCGCACTTTCCGCAACCTTCACTTTACCGTCAGGTATCAGCGGTAAAAGTCTTTCGCACGTCGTTATATCCTCGTCAAACGTCTGAAGATTTCTGTTGTTTACGCCTATTATCCTGCCGTATTCAACCGCTCTTTTGACTTCTTCTTCGTTGTGCGTTTCAACAAGCACATCAAGTCCGATACTGTCTGCCAAAGCGTGAAACTTCTTGTATTCCGCATCAGTCAGTGCCGCCATTATAAGCAAAATTGCGTCCGCACCGTACAGTTTAGCCTCATATATCTGATACTCGTCAACCATAAAATCCTTGCGAAGTACGGGAATGCTGAATTTACTTTTAATATCCTTAACAAATTCTATATTGCCTTTAAAATATTCAGGCTCGGTAAGTACCGACATTGCTTGAATATTGCATTTGTCATATTCTTCGGCAATCTTCATATGGTCAAAATCTCCGCGTATAAGTCCCTTTGACGGCGATGCTTTTTTTATTTCCGCAATAATTGAAACATCGTCAATCGACACAAGTCCGTTTTTGAAATTCGGTGCTTTAAGTTCCGCTTTATCCAAAGCCTTTAAAAGCCCGCTTGGGCTTAAATTTTCTTTCGCCTTCGCTACTCTGATTTTCGTAGATGCAATAATTTTATCAAGTATCATATCAAATTCCGCAGCCTTTCTTCTTAATTAAATTTCTTAGTTTCAGCCACAAATTCGTTTACTTTATCCATAACCTTACCGCTGTCAATAGTCTGTTTTGCGATTTCGACAGCCTCTTTGTATGAATCTGCTTTACCGCCGATATATATACCTGCCGCACTGTTAAGAACGATAATATCGCGTCTTGCACTCTTTTCGCCGTTAAAAATACTTTTTGCGATTTCGGCATTTTCCTTACCGTCACCGCCGGTAATATCGCTTGCAGCCGCATATTCGATACCGTAATCGTGCGGATCGATTTCATACACGACAATCTTACCGTCAATAATTTCGTTTACCAATGTTTTACCCGTAACTGTAATTTCGTCCATACCGTCACTGCCGCAAACAATCATAGCGCGTTTAACGCCCATTTCACTCATTACCTTAGCAAAAACGCTGACTTTTTCAGGTGAGAAAACACCTATAACCTGTCTTGATGCATTTGACGGATTTGAAAGCGGACCAAGCATATTGAATATAGTTCTGATACCGATTTCTTTTCTGATAGGTCCTACATTTTTCATTGCCTTATGGAACTTCATAGCATTCATAAAGCCCATACCTGTTTCATTTATACATTGCTCAACCTGTTTCGGTTCAAGCATAATGTTTGCACCGAGTGCCTCAAGCAAATCGGACGCACCGCTCTTTGAAGATGCGGCTCTGTTACCGTGCTTTGCCACAGTCACACCTGCCGCCGCACAAACAAACATTGATGTTGTCGATATGTTAAACGAATTAGCACCGTCACCGCCCGTTCCGACAAAATCTATGTACTCATCAGTATCAAGCTTGACGCTGCCGCCCTTTGACTTCATCATTTCCGTACAGCCGACAATCTCGTCTACCGTTTCACCTTTCATGCGAAGTGCCGTCAAAAATGCCGACACCAACACCGGTGACGCTGTACCCTCAAGCATCATATCCATTGCTTTTGCAGCCTCTTCACGCGTAAGATTTTGTCCTTCTGTTACTTTTTTTAATAGTTCTTTCATAATTATAGTCCTCCTCTAATCTCAATCAAAATGTAAAAGAAAAGCCCGTTTTTGACCAAAACGAGCATAATATCCCTATAAAATATAAAACATCTTTTTTAATTTTGCTCATCTCATCTAATCTAAATTTATTATAGCATAGCAAAACAAAAAATGCAATACCGGAAAATCGAATTTTCTACATTATTTTTTTCAAATTCCCCTTGTAATATTTGTTTAAATATTGTATAATAAATGTATTAATGAAACAGGGGTGAAAAACTTAATGAAAAGTTTCGATATAAAAACAAAAATTTATTTCGGTGACAATGCGCTTGACAGACTTGCAGACCTTCCTTATAAGAAAGCGCTTATCATCACAGACCCGTTTGTTGTAAAGAGCGGTATGCTACAGATGATTACATATCGTTTAAACGACGGTTATACTGAATTTGACGTATTTTCAGACGTTGTTCCGGATCCGCCGATTGAAAAGATTTCTCTCGGAGTTAAAGCAATGCTTGACTATGATCCTGATGTTGTTATCGCAATCGGCGGCGGCAGTGCTATCGACAGTGCAAAATCAATTCGTGAATTTGCAACAAGAGCATCTCAAAAAGAAGTTGCACTTATCGCTATTCCTACAACTTCCGGTACAGGCAGTGAAGTTACAAGTTTTGCCGTTGTATCTGATCCGGCAAATGATATAAAATATCCGCTTGTATCAGACAGTATGTTGCCGACAGAGGCTATTTTGGACGCCGACCTTGTAAAGAGTGTTCCGGCAAACATAACAGCCGACACAGGTATGGATGTACTTACTCACGCAATCGAAGCATATGTAAGTATCAACAACAACGAATTTTCAGCCGCACTTGCAGAAAAGTCAATCGAGATATGCGGTACTTTCCTACTTCGTTCATATCTTGACAATAACGATACACACGCAAGAAAGAAAATGCACGTTGCGTCATGTCTTGCAGGTCTTGCATTTAACAGTGCATCACTTGGTCTTAACCACGGTATTGCTCACGCAATCGGTGCTAAGTTCCACATTCCGCACGGCAGAGCCAATGCAATGTTACTTCCTCACGTTATCGAATACAACTCAGGAATTAACAAACATTCAAGAAGTCAAAGTCACTATCCTAAGTGCGTTGAAAAGTATGTCAACGTTGCTAAACTTCTTGGTGTAAATAACTTCAATGAAATCACAACAGTTCGCGCTCTTGTAAGCTGGATTCAGTTTATGTTAAAGGAAATGAACGTTCCTGTTTCGGTTTCACAATGCGGTGTTGACAGAACAGAATACTTCAATGCAATCGACTCAATGGCTGAAAAAGCTCTTGCAGACGCTTGTACAGCAACAAATCCTCGCGTACCTACGAAGGAAGAAGTTGTTCAAATTCTTGAACATTTATACGAATAATATTATAAATACAACAAATTCGGGCGTGCTTTTTAACACGCCTATTTTTGTAAAAACTATTATATTGGGAGGATTTTCGTATGAATCAAATTAACCGAAAAAGCAAAATATCCTCGTTTTTTGAACTGCTTTCTTCACATTGTGAATATATTATGACTTTCGCTTTGGGATTGCTTATGATTGTTCAACGATTTTTGAGCGGAGTATACAAGCCTGTTATGGACGACTGGTTTCTGTACGGTGATTTGTATAAAGGTATATCAAACCGACTTGCAAACTTTTCAATTCCGAATGAAAAGTTTGCAATACGCCCGCTCGCAGGAGTGTTTGACTGTTTCGTAAACGCACCGTTGTTTAATCATTTGTGGATTGTCGAATTGTTTTTGACATTTTCACTGCTTTTCGGTTCATTTCTGATTATAAAAGCACTTCGCAGAAACAATTTTGCAAGCGGCGGATTCTTCTTGTGCCTTGTGTGCCTTTTTCCTGTCGGACTTGAGGCTACTTATTGGATTGCCGCCGCAACAAGAGTTGTATATTCACTGCTGTTTATAGGTTGTGCCACACTTTCGCTTGATTACTGTTATAAATCGGATAAAGTGAAATTTTTAGTTATGTTTGCCGTATTCGGTATGCTCAGTGTATGTTTTTACGAACCGGCAATAGTGGTTTATATCATACTTACGCTTTTCATTGTTTGGAACAATTATAGGAATAAAAAAGATTTGCTTCCGCTTGCAATAATGGCGGCACATATAGCAATTATCGGAATTTACTACATTTTAAATTCCGGTTCCGGCGAAATAGAATCGCGAGGCGGTTTCCTTGAAACAGATATATTGGAGCATACCGCACTCGTTACCGATTATACGAAAAATATATTCACCGATTTTACAAATTCAATATTCAAAAACGGTTACGATAAAGGTATTATTATCGTTTTCGGCGGTCATAAATTTATAAAAATATTACTTATCGCAATATTTTCGATTATATTCGGTGTATTTTCGGCTGTATGTATTAAAAAGCGTAAATTTTCTTGGAAAATACTTGCGCTTGGAATTGTAATGTTTTTTGGCGGACTTTCGCTAAACTACATTCTCGGTTCTGACAGAATACCGTTAAGACTTGTATTTTTCGCATATCTCGGAATAGGCATAGTAATTGATGAACTTATAGTTCTTTTACCGCTATCGTTTAGCAGAATTTTATGTGCGGTTTTACTTACAGTTTCGGCATTTTCATTTACAGTTACAGGTATCGGTGAAGTGAGCGATTATCAAAAAACATCTGACATTGACGTCGCTCTTACATCACAGCTTATAAACCTTGACACCAAAGAGAATATCACGAATACAGACAAAAACGTATATGTATTCAGCGGTCAGCATTACTATGATGAAACAAAATGTGTAAGCTGGCTCGATCATATAAGAGGCGTCAGCGGTAATTATGCTGATTTTACAGGTTGTATGCGACATATCACCGGCGCTGCGAATACAAATAATGTTATGCCTTTCACTTACGGAGATATTCATAAACTTAAACCGTTTATTGATATTGAGGGTGTTTGCAATTTTTATAATATAGAATATGACAGAACAATCGTTCCCGTAAAACTCGTAGCAGACGGCGATAACTACATCATTAAACGCAATGATGATTCAATAGTCGGTACATTGACAAAAGTTGACGATGTTTCATATCAATTCTTCAATTAAAAAAAGCGACTGACAGTCGCTTTTTTAATACTCTCATTTTGTGCAATCCTTCGTACAGACGACCATCGGTCACCCTAAACCTACAATATATTCTCCAACTTAAACTTATAATTTTTCGGCAAATGTTCAAATAAAAAACCAAGCACACGACAATGTGAAACTGCGTCTGTTTGCTCCCCGCCGTTAATATACCCCTCCACTTCCGATATATTCATTTCAATTTTATCAAAATCCTCGTGATTGCCTGTTGCGGCAAGTACAGTACGATTTTCGTCAAGATACTGTACAAGTTTTTCGATTTCATCACCCGCACTTTCATAATCGCCGTCATACAAATACGCCATAACTCTGTCATTAATCTCCCCCAGTTCTCTCGACACTTTATCAATATGGTTTGTATATGCAACACTTCCTGCCACAATAACCGCCGCAATAACCGCTGACGCTATAACTCCTTTCATTTTCTCCATTCCCCTTTTAACTGTATAAATAATTCATCTTCTGCGTCAAGTGACGCAACAAATATCTCTTTTACATCTTTAATATTACGTTTTTTCAATTCCTTTGTAAGCCAAATGTGGTCTTTTTTCGCGCGAGTCAATTCACCCTCGTTAAGTGTTCCGTCCGACACGATAACACAAGGCAATCCGTCGTGACGAACATTTTCAAGCTGTAAATCCTCCACCGTCACAGGTCTTGCCTTATCTTTCGGTATAACGCTCAACTTACCGCTTGTTTCCAAAACCGCCACCGCCACATCTGATATATCGTGACAACCGTTAAGGCGAAGTTCCTCAAGCAAATCATTGATATTAAACCGAAGTTTTTTTAACTCGGCTTCATTTATGCACCCGTCATACACGACAATACTCGGTTCACCGCTCAAAAATTTACGAATATTTTTACTTTTAAGGCTCAAATATGACATCATAACTTCCGCAACAATCAACGTCAGCACAGGAATAATCCCCGACAAAAGCGGTATGTCGATAGCCTGCATAGGCACAGACGCCAAATCGGAAATCATTATAGCGACAACCAGCTCCGACGGCTGCAATTCCCCGAGCTGTCTTTTACCCATTATACGCATAGCGGCAATAACCATACCGTACAAAATCAAAGTTCTAACAACAAGTATAAGCATATTTCACCTCAGACATTTTCTTTTGCATATTATTCTCTTTAAGCACAATATTTATGTATTCCACTTTACTTTCACGCGTTAAAGTGGTATAATCAAAGTATATTTTGTAATGCACACTATCGGCTCGCAGATATATGTGCATTAGTGATTTATTGTGAGCAGAAAGGTTACTGATAACAAATGAAAGAAATAAATGACGAACGAATTGACACGCTTTTCAAAGCAGTTCTTGAATTAAAAACCGTTGATGAATGCAGAAGATTTTTTACTGATTTATGCACTATTTCGGAACTTAAATCAATGAGTCAGCGTATGGAAGTCGCACTTATGCTTAAAGACAAAAATGTCTATACGGACATTGCCGCAAAAACAGGTGCGTCAACCGCAACAATCAGTCGCGTAAACAGATGTATAAATTACGGCTCAGACGGCTACAATTTAGTAATTGACAGAATGGAGAATAAAGATGAATAGCTATACCGATTTCGCCTATATTTACGATTCGCTTATGCACAAGGATATTGATTATGAAAAATGGGCGGACTATATAGAAAATCTTTTTATTATGTATGACGTAAACCCCGACCTTGTATGCGACCTCGCATGCGGTACAGGCAATATAACAATACCTCTTGCCAAACGCGGATACGATATGACAGGCGTTGATATTTCGGAGGATATGCTTAACATTGCCCGTGAAAAAGCCGACGGACTTGACATACTTTTTCTGAACCAAAGCATGACCGATCTTGACCTTTTCGGCACAATGGGTGCGTTTCTATGCATGATTGACGGTATAAATTACGTTCTTCCGCCGAAATCGTTATTAACTCTTTTCACCAAAATCAAAACTTGCTTTATCGATCCCGACGGTCTTTTTATATTCGATATAAGCACAGAATATAAGTTAAAAAACGTGATAGGCTCAAACACATTTGTGCACAGCGATAAAAACATATTTTATACCTGGCAAAATCGCTTTATCGAAAAACGCAAATTATCCGATATGTTCCTTACTTTCTTTGTAAAGCAAGGCAAAAAATACAGCCGTTTTGAAGAACGTCATCTGCAAAGAGCATATTCGGTAAACGAACTTACATTACTTCTCAAAAAAGCCGGTTTTAAGTCTGTCGATACATATGACGAACTGTCGTTTGACAAACCGAAAAAAGACAGCGAACGCATAGTGTTCGTGTGTCGTTAAATACTGAATATTTATAGGATTTTCCTTGATTTTAAGCCCAATTTGTGGTATAATAAATAAGTTAAAAGTATTAAATTTTGTACTTGGAATTTACGTTTCAAGTCTGAAAATTAGGAGGAAATTATGGCAAAAAAGTCCAAAGAATTGAAACTGGATATGGACGCAATCAATAACCAACATATTATTGATGTTGACCTTAACAGTGAAATGAAAAAAGCTTATATTGATTATGCTATGAGCGTTATAGTAAGCCGTGCCCTTCCTGACGTTCGTGACGGTATGAAACCTGTTCACAGACGTATATTATATGATATGTATGAGGCAAACCTATTATACGAAAATGATTTTAAAAAGTCTGCCGCAACTGTCGGTGACGTGCTTGCTAAATATCACCCTCACGGTGACGCGTCCGTATATGACGCAATGGTACGTTTGGCACAGGATTTCTCACTTAGATATCCGCTTGTACAAGGTAAAGGTAACTTCGGTTCTGTCGACGGTGACCCGCCTGCAGCTTACCGTTATACCGAGGCGAAAATGTCTAAAATATCGGCACTTATGCTTACCGATATTGAGAAAAATACGGTTGACTATGTACCTAACTATGATGACAAATTAAAAGAGCCTGACGTTCTTCCGTCAAGATTTCCGAATTTGCTTGTAAACGGCTCTGCCGGTATCGCAGTCGGTATGGCGACAAATATTCCGCCGCACAATCTTACAGAAGTTGTTGACGGTATAATCGCAGTTATAGACGACCCTATGATAACAACCGAGGAACTTATGACTCATATTCAAGGTCCCGATTTCCCAACCGGCGGCGTTATTATGGGCAAAAGCGGTATAAGAAACGCTTATACAACAGGTCGCGGAAAAATCATTCTTCGTGCGAAAGCCGAAATAGAAGAACACAATGACCGAAACAGAATTGTTGTCACAGAAATACCTTATCAAGTAAACAAAGCAAAGCTTGAAAAGCATATTAACGAACTTGTTCGTGACGGCAAGATTGACGGTATTTCATCAACTCGTGACGAATCTACCGAACATATTCGTCTTGTTATCGAACTTAAACGTGACGCAAACCCTAATGTTGTACTTAACAATCTGTTCAAGTATACACAAATGCAGGATACTTTCGGCATCATCTTGCTTGCACTTGTAGACAAACAGCCGAAAATTCTTACACTTCGTGAGATGATTGACTACTACATCGCCCACCAGGAAGATGTTATTTCAAGACGTACACAGTTTGAACTTGACAAAGCACTTGACCGTGCACATATCTTAGAGGGTTACAAGATTGTTATAGACAACGTTGACGAAGTAATCAAAATAATCCGTGCGTCAAAGAGTATTCCTGATGCAAAACAAACATTGTGCGAACGATTCTCACTTACAGACGCACAGTCAGACGCAATCGTAAAAATGCAGCTTGGTCGTTTGTCCGGTATGGAACGTGACAAGATTGAAGAAGAATATCAAGCACTTGTTGTAAAAATCGAAGACTTACGTTCAATTCTTGCAGATGAAAGCAAAGTTCTTGAAATAATTAAGAACGACCTTACCGATATTAAGAATAAGTACGGCGATGAAAGAAGAACTGAAATATCAATGGTTACAACTGAAATTGATATTGACGACCTTATCGACGAAGAAGATATTGTCGTTACAGTTACTCATAAAGGTTACACAAAACGTCTGCCTGTCGATACTTATAAATCGCAAAGACGCGGAGGTCGCGGTATTTCAGGTCTTACAACTCGTGAAGAGGACTTCGTTGAACACCTGTTTACAACCACAACACACCACACATTGTTGTTCTTTACAACTCACGGTGTTGTGTACAAGCTGAAAGGTTATCAAATTCCTGAGGCAAGCAGACAGGCAAAGGGTACAGCGATTGTAAACCTACTTCCGCTTGAAAATGATGAAAAGATTTCCGCAATGATTCCTATTAAGGACTTCGAGGACGGCAAATACCTTACATTCATCACCAAAAACGGTATTGTCAAAAAGACAAACGTTATGGATTACTCAAAAATCCGTAACGGCGGACTTCGTGCGATTGACCTTGACGAAAACGATGAGCTTATCAGAGTTAAACTTACAGACAATACTCAAGATATTATTATTGCTACACATGACGGTTATGCAATCCGCTTTAACGAAACTGAGGTACGTTCAACAGGCCGTACAACAAGAGGTGTTATGGGTATCCGCCTTCACGACGGCGACTATGTTATCGGTGCGTCTGTTGCACTGCCCGACAGCCAGCTTCTTACTGTCACAGAAAACGGTTACGGCAAGAAAACACCGCTTGACGAGTATCGTATTCAGTCAAGAGGCGGTAAAGGTATTTTCACTTATCGTATTACCGAGAAAACAGGCAAACTTGCCGGTATGAAAACTGTCACAGATAATGACGATATTATTCTTATCACATCTGACGGTGTTATTATAAGAATGCACACAGATGAAATTTCTTCATACAGCCGTCAAACTCAGGGTGTAAGAGTTATGCGTCTTGACGACGGTGTAAGTGTTATGAGTATTGCACGAACAGAACGCGAAGAAGAAACTGATGAAGAAACAGAAAATTCTGAAGAAGTTATTGCTGATGATACAACCGAAACTCAAATTGCTGACGAAAGCGAAACAGAAGGAGATGTCGAGTAATTATGAAAAAATCAATTAGTGTTATAGCTATAATTCTATCAATGGTAATGGTGCTTGCGTCATGCGGCACAAACCAAAACGGCAAAGATGAAGAACCCGTTTCAACACCTGATCCGGAACTTGTAAAAAACACAGTCAACGCCACAATAGAACTTGAAGACGGTGACGAAATTATGCTTGAATTATATCCGGACCTTGCACCTGATACGGTTGAAAACTTCGTTGAACTTGCAGAAGACGGTTTTTATGATGGCACAATATTCCACAGAGTTATTGAAGATTTTATGATTCAAGGCGGCGGCTATGACGAAAATCTGAAAGAGCAAAAAACTGAGTCTATCAAAGGTGAATTTGCAAAGAACGGTTTTGAAAACACACTTTCTCACACCAGAGGTGTAATTTCAATGGCAAGAGCACAGGATTATGACAGTGCAACAAGTCAATTCTTTATCGTTCAAAAAGATGCGACTTACCTTGACGGTCAATATGCCGCTTTCGGTAGAGTTACAGAGGGTATGGATATAGTTGATGAAATCGCATCTGTAAAAACAGGTACAGTTGCCTCATCAAATATGGAGGACGTCCCTATCGAGCCTATCGTGATTGACACTATCACCATTGACACATCTGTATCAAGCGGTAAATCAAGCAAAACAAAGGCTACTTCAAAGCCGTCAAAAGATAAAGACACAGACAAAAACTCAAAAGATACTGATGATGAAGACGAAGATACATCATCTTCAAAGTCATCTAAATCATCATCAAAATCAACAACTGCTCCGAAATCAACACCTAAGTCAAACTCAAGTTCAAAATCGAGCAGTTCAAATTCTTCATCAAGCAGTAAATCAAGCAATTCAAATGATGACAAAAACAACGATGATGAATTAAGCGAAGATGAACTTAATGACATTCTTCCATTCTTACAGTCAGGCTCAACAGAGTCAAATTCTTAAAAAGTAAGGAGATAAATTATGAATATTGAAATCGAAATGGAAAACGGCGGAATTATAAAAGCAGAGCTTTATCCGGACGTTGCACCAATCACAGTAGAAAACTTTGTTTCACTAATCGAAAGAAACTTCTTTGACGGTCTTATTTTCCACCGTGTAATTCCGGGCTTTATGATTCAAGGCGGCGGTTTTACGGCAGACGGTCAGCACAAAGAAACAGATTCAATCAAGGGCGAATTTGACGGTAACGGTGTTACAAATCCATTAAAGCATACAAGAGGTGTGCTTTCAATGGCAAGAACAATGTTTCCGAACAGTGCGTCAAGCCAGTTCTTCATTATGCACGAGGATGCACCTCACCTTGACGGTCAGTATGCCGCTTTCGGTAAGGTTACAGAGGGTATCGAGGTTGTTGACGAAATAGCAGAGACACCGACAAATATGCAGGATAAGCCAATCGAAGACCAAATTATAAAAACAATAAGACTTGTATAATAAAAGCTCCGTAAGCAATGCTTACGGAGCTTTTTTTTGTTGTTTTTAGTGTATAAAACTAAAATATAAAATTACCAATATACCTAGTATAATTCTGTAATAACCGAATGATTTAAAATTGTGTTTTCTTACATAGTTCATCAAGAACTTAATTGCAAGCATTGACACAATATACGCAACAACCATACCTGTCAAAAGCACAATCACATCTTGCATAGGCATAGCTAAGCCGTATTTAAGCACTTTCAGTAGGCTTACGCCGAACATAACCGGTATAGCCAAGAAGAATGAAAATTCAGCCGCAACCGAACGTGAACAACCTATAAGCATTGCACCAAGTATTGTTGCACCTGAACGCGATGTACCCGGAACGATTGACAACACTTGAAACAGTCCGATTAAAAGTGCTGTTTTGTATGTCATATCGTCCATGCTTTCGATTTTTGTTTCCTTGTGCAACGATTCAACAACTATGAACGCTACACCGTACAAAATAAGCATCGCCGAAACGACCTGCCAATTTTCCCAAGCCGACATAAAGTTATCAAGTACAAGACCGATAACCGCAGCCGGTACACAGGCAATAATAACCTTGAACCACATTTTCCAAGTATTCTCTTTTTCAACATTTGTCTTTTTCGGTGAAAACGGATTTAACTTGTGAAAATATAGCGTTACTACCGCCAAAATTGCTCCAAGCTGTATTACATACAAATACAAATCAGATGCGGTAAATCCCTCTGTATTGTTTATAAGTTCGTTTACAAGTATCATATGTCCTGTCGAACTTATAGGCAACCATTCGGATATACCTTCCACAATGCCCAGAACAATCGATTTAATCATTTCGAGAAACAAAATATAACAACTCCTTATTTAATTTTCTTCTTTGCTGCATTTATTATCATATTTGCAGTTTCTTCAATGCCGAATTTTTCAGCATCAATACACAAGTCGTAATTAGACATAACGCCCCAATTTTTGCTTGTGTAGTAATCGTAATATGTACGACGTTGTTTGTCGGTTTTCAAAACCTTGTCTTTTGCTTTGGCTTGAGTAATATCAAGTGCCGACATAACTCTCTTTGCACGATAATCAACCGAGCCGTATACAAATACACTCAAAACGTCCACATTTTCATTTTCAAGAACATAATCTGCACAACGTCCGACGATAACGCAAGAGCCTCTCTTTGCAACCTCTTTAATAACGTCAGCCTGTGCGATAAATAATTTATCGTTTATAGGCATTTCGTAATAAATCGGTGCGTTTATACCTCTCATTGAGTAGTTGCCGCTTGCAAGCGAGTAAAGAAAACTGTTTGTTGCGTGTTCGTCAACCTCTTTCAACGCCTCTTTGCTGATATTGCTCTTTTGTGCCGCAAGTTCAACAAGCTCCTTGTCATAAAAAGGTATGTTAAAATACTCCGCAACCTTTTCACCTACATCACGTCCGCCACTTCCGAACTGTCTTCCTATTGTAATTATCAATGACATAATTCATTCTCCTCTCTGTTTTAATTTTATGTTAATGATATACATTACTGATACATTTCTTTATAGTGTTCCCAACTCGAATTTACCTTTACAACATAATTACGAGTTTCAGAAAACGGAATATACTTGAGTGTCACTCCGTCATCACTGTATCGCGAGTCATTAAGCCAACTATAAACATTTCCCATACCACCGTTGTAAGCCGCCAAGGCGGTGTCAATATTTCCGTAAACATCAATCAAGTGACGTAAATAATGACAGCCAAAACGTATATTTGTTTCGGGGTCCATATAATCATATTCGGTCGTTATCCCTAATTCTTTTGCGTTCCATTCGGCAGTTTCCTCAGTAAGCTGCATAAGTCCGCCGGCAACACCCGAATGTGCCTCTGGCACAAAATTACTTTCAACTTTTATAACCGCCATAACCAAGAACGGATCAAGGTCGTTGGCTTTTGAATATTTTACAATATAATCTGCATACGCAACAGGATATTTGAATTTTTGACTTGTTTGATAACCGCCTAATATACCCAGTACCGCAACAAATATTGCAAGAAGTACAAGGAATGCTTTAAAAATTTTACTCAAAACTATTCCCCTTTATTTTATTAAATAACCCGACAACATCACTTTCAAGCTGTGCAATATCACCGTTATTATATATGATATACATTGAATTTTCCTTATAGAACTCATCATCATTTTGAGCATTAATTCTTTGTATCGCCTGTTCATCGGTAATATTGTCACGCGTCTTAATTCGTGTGATTCTGCTTTGTTTATCAGCAATAACCGACACTATAAATTCGCAAAGCGGTTCAACATTACTTCCGATTATCACTGCTCCGTCTATACCAACCAATTCGGCATCAGTCGTGTTTATGTCTTTTACCACTTCCGCCTTTATATATTTATGCGTTATGTTGCTTAATGCCTCTGTTTTTTGTTTGTCAGAAAAAGCGATTGATGCTAATTTCTTTCTATTCAATGTCTTATCATCATTTAGTATGCTATCACCGAAATAATCGACCAATTCATTAAGACAATCACTGTTTGGTTCTACAATTTCATGTGCAATTACATCTGTGTCAATAATATGCACACCCAATTTTTCAAGCATTTTTGAAACAGATGTTTTTCCGCTTCCGCTTCCACCTGTTATACCGAAAACAACCATTTCTATCCCCTCTTAAATGTTCTCAATTTGCCAATCTATCGGTGTTTTACCCATTTCCGTCAACATTCTGTTTGCCGTTTCAAAATGACCGCAGCCGAAAAATCCTCTGTTTGCCGACAACGGACTCGGATGTGCGGCAGTTAAAATTTTATGATAATGATTAGTAATAACCTTTATTTTCTCTTTCGCATTGTTACCCCAAAGCATAAATATTACCGGGTCTTTGCGTTCATTCAAACACTCGACAACTCTGTTGGTAAATATCTCCCAACCTTTGTTTCTGTGCGAATTTGCCTGACCGTCACGGACAGTCAATGCTGAGTTAAGCAACAACACACCTTGTCTTGCCCATTTTTCAAGATAACCGTTATTTGGAATGTACAATCCCAATTCATTATGAAGTTCCTTATACATATTCAATAATGACGGAGGAATTTTAACACCTTTTTGAACTGAAAAAGCTAACCCATGTGCTTGACCGACTTCATGATAAGGGTCTTGACCAAGAATTACCACCTTTGTATTTTCGTATGATGTCCATTTCAGAGCATTGAAAATATCATACATATCCGGATGAATACAATGCGATTTATATTCAGATTTCAAAAAAGCACGAAGTTTCAGATAATATTCTTTACTAAATTCATCTTTAAGAATTTCGTCCCAATCATTTCCTATATTAACCACTCAATTCACTCCTAAATAATTATCTTATATATATTATACCAAAAAATCGTTTAAATTGCAATTAGATTATAAAATTATAAACAAATATTTATATTTGTAAAACAGATTTGATTTGAAATACAAAAAAGAACAGTCCGTATGGACTGTTCTTTTAAGATACTTTAATATCAATTATTGAGCATCAACGAATGTATCGAAGATTACCTTAGCTGACTGAGCTCTTGTAGCATTTGAATGTGGTTCAAATGTTGTTTCAGTCATACCGTTGATAATACCGGCCTTTTGAAGAGTCATAACTGCTTCAAATGCGTAATCTGAGATTTCATGTGAATCCTCAAATGTGATTTCAGCATTTACAGGTTCAAGTGACTTGTTCATGATTTTAGCTGTCTTATATGTCATAAGAGCCATATCTTGTCTTGTGATTAGGTCATTAGGACCGAAGTTACCGTCACCGTAGCCTGAAACGATACCAAGTTGACTTGCAACTGATACTGCATTGTAGTACCAAGCTGTTGAAGGAACGTCTGCGAATGTTGATTCACCTTTGGCGTTAAGAGCGTTGATAGCACCCATTAGAATCTGGCAGTATTCTGCTCTTGTGATGTTTGCATTAGGATCGAATGTATATTGATCTCTACCACTAATCATACCTCTCATAGCAAGTCCGTTGATAGCTGTTCTTGCCCATTCAACTGAGTCAAGATCCTGGAAGTCTGGCTTGTAGTTAGTATTTGTGTTAGGTGTTGTTACAGCACCTGTGTGACCAGGAGCGATTATGCTAGGGCCACCACCTGAAGTTGTACCGTCATTACCACCAGTTGTTGTAGAAGCCTTCTTAACTGTAACCTTTACAGATGCTGACTTTTCGTTACCTTCAGTATCTGTGTATGTTGCTGTAATTGTAACTGTACCAGCCTTATCATTTGCAACGTAAGTAGCCTTTGTTTCACCCTTAGAATTGATTTCTGTAGGTGTACCGAAGATTACTGCATACTTTTCATCATCATTTGTTGTGAATGCAACCTTAGCACCGTCTTTTGCGTTCTTAACTGTAGCTGTTACAGTGAACTTCTTATCAAATTCAACAGTTGTTGATGAAGCCTTAACTGAGATTGATGGCTCAGATGGCTTAGCTGTCGGCTTAGCAGGTGTTAGAGTGTTATCCTTAGGATCAACAATTTGTTCTGCATTACCTTCAGCATCAATAGCATTAACTGTTGTTGAAACATTATTTACAGAGCTATTATAGATATTGTATGTTAGACCGTTGATAACGTCTGCCATATCAGCATCTGTGTAACCTGAAATTAGGTTCTTGTATTCAGCTTCTGTTAGAGTTTTACCATTGTATACAGCTTCATAATCTTCACCGTATACAGCATCTTGGTCACCCTTCTTAACATCTACTGTTAGGTAAACGTCCTTACCTGCATCTTTAGCTGCCTTAATTGCATCACCATAACCAGTTGATACAACGCTCTTCAATGCAACTGTCTTAACAGGGTTAACTGTAGGAACAGGTTCTGTTGCTGGTGTAACTACTGTTGATGCAGCTGTCATACCATCTGATACATATACAGCACCATTGTTATCCTGGATACCTGCTTCGTCTGTCAATGTTAGTGCAACTGGTGCTGTCAAAGCTGTTGGAAGTGAAATTGTAATTGTAACAAGCTTATTGTCAGCAAATGTTACACCCTTACCTGACATATCAAGGAATCCTACATACAAAATACCGTCTGCAACATTTGTTGTTAGTGATTGTGTTGATGCTGATTCTGCTTTTACATTATCAGTTGTAACACCTTCTGGAACTGTCATTGCGATTGTGAAGTTGCTTAGAGCACCTTCTGTTCCTACAGCTGTTGCATTAACTGTTATTGTTTTGTTGTCTTTTGAAATATCTGCACTAAGATCAATTCCCTTTGCATCTGCAGCATTAACTGTAATAGCTGAGAACATTGTGAATATCATTGCCAAAGCACAAATCAAAGAAATGATTTTTTTGTTCTTCATTCTAATTTACTCCTTTTATCTTATTTGATTTTTTACACAAGATAAACTAATTACTTTAATTGACCTACATTACCGATACCATCTGTCATCTTAACAGAATATTTTACGATACAAGTAGCATCTGAAAGATTAATCTTGCTATCATCATTAGCATCAGCTGCGATAAGAGCATCTGCATCTGTTATAGCTTTAACCTTCATTGCGTGTTGTACAACGCCTGTAGCATCTGAAAGGTTAATCTTTGTGTCTTGGTTAACGTCACCGACAAGAACTGATGAAGCGTTACCTACTTTGAAGTTTGTTGAATAAACCTGACCGTCGCCACCCATGTAAACTGTGTATTTACCGTCTTTAAGATCTGCCGGAAGTGCAACGTCTACAATTTCTGCATTTTGGTCGATTTGTACAACATCGTCAGCTGTAACCTTATCAAGACTTACACTTGAAGGAACGATAAGCAATGTCTTTTGATCAGCTGTATATTTTGTTGTGATCTTTAGACTTGCTGTTTCTGCGCTGTACTCAGCTGAAATTTCTCCAGCTGCCATAGCTGATGTTGCGACTGCAGCTGTAACTGCTGCTACTGCTGCGCATGATAGAAATAGTTTTGAGAATTTCTTCATTTTGTTTTACCCCTTTTCTAAAATAGATTTTTTGTTTTTTGTTTGAGTGTCTATAAAATCCGGACACGCATACAAGTTACATTCATATATTTACATTATAAACTATAAGGACAAAAATTTCAATTCTTTTTTGGTTTTATGTGATTTTTCGTGATTATGAATTAAATCAACATTTATATTTTGTGCATTTTTAACAACCAAGCATCAAAAAAAGCGAACCTTACGGCTCGCTTTTAATTATTTTGACGCCATTCTAAGCGTTCTGTATTCCCTGCTGCTTACTCTTATAAGCAATTCAGGATTAATCCTTTGAATCATTTGCACAATTTTAGTCACATTTCTCGTATCAAACTTAACAATCGGCATATAATAGCACTCTTTTTCAAAAGTTTCTACATATAATATATCCATACTCGAAACGGTTTTCTTCTTATAAAAGTCTTTCGACTTTTCAAGCACGCGTATATTCTTCACAAAATCAGAATCAGGCGCAACATTTCTCTTTATAAAATTCTTTGTACCGATAAGCACCTTACTTATTTCATTAAGAGGTATCTCAACAATTTTCGTTTTCGCCGGTATAAATTCACTCAAAATTTTAACTTTATTATCGTAATCATACGGTAAAAAGTCATTATTCCAATTTTTCATAAACAAATTCATTCTGTCTGTTGAAATATATGTTGCAAAGACGGTATTAATTCTTATAAGAACATATGTTGACGCCAATATCGTAGCGATAAACCACGCAATCGAAAACAAATAACTGCCCTTTATAAGATTATATATCACCATTACAAGTGCAAAACACGAAAGCAAACTCAATATTGTAATAATCACTATATTGGTTTTTCTGTAACGCGAATTTGTACAAGCTTTTACAGATGATGCCATTTCAATCCCCCCTGTATCATTAGTAAACTCTTCTTGCTCCTGCGTACTGACTGCGGTAATAATCAGTTTCCATAGACTGATATTTTACCACATCACCGGTTCTCGGTGCGTGAATCATCATTCCGTCACCGGCATAAATACCGACGTGGTGAATGTATCCGTTTTGTTCAAAGAATACAAGATCACCCGGTTGAAGTTCATCTTTATTCACCGCAGTACCGTTCTTAAACTGGTCTTCCGCAACACGATTTACGTTTATGCCAAGCGAATTACATACATACTGAACAAGTCCGCTGCAGTCAAAGCCGTTCGGGGTTGTTCCGCCCCATACATACGGCACGCCCAAATACTTCTCAGCCTCGCTCACTATCGCGTTACCCTTTTCATTATCGCCTGTAAGCATATGCGTTCTTATAACAGGGTCGCCTGTTGTGTATTCCATTTTATTTCTGTACTTGGCAAGTTGTCTGTAACCCTTTGTCGCCTTAACTTGTTTCTGAATGATTTTCTTCTTTGTGACTGTCTGCACGTTGCCGTTTTCATCTTCTTCATCAACGTCAACCAATTCTTCGTCATAGAAGTACAAAAGTCCCAAAGCCTCATCCTCATAAACAAAGTAATATGTATCATCCTTATCAAGAATAATTTCATTTATAACAGGCTCTGCCTGAGTTACTTCAAACGTCACGCAATCCTGTGCCTTTTCAACTTTGCTTCCACGTCTTAGTGCTGTTATATATAAGAAATACTTACCCGGATCAACGCCCTGAATAAGTGCCTCATATTCGTCTTCGACAATCTTGCTCACAACAAGATTTCCGTCCGAGTCATACAAATCGACGTAAAAATCGTGATACTTTTCGGATTCCCATGCGATTGACACATCGTCGTCATCTGTAACACCGTTATTGTAAGGAGTAACGATATTAACGCCTGTATCGTATGCAGTACCGTAGCTTATAAGCACTTCATCGGCACTCAAAGCTTCGCCGTCATCTGTGATTGAGCTTACGATAAGTCTGTAATCTCTGCCCGTTTTGAATAATTCAGACGGCAATGTAATTTCCGTTGAATCGGTAGTGATATACTCATTTACCGCATATTCATCGTTTTCAACGTCAAACATTTCTATATGATATTCCGTTGCCGCCTGCATAGCAAGCTCAATTACAACGTCATCGCCTTCTTCATAATTATCTTCCGTTACCGGCGAATTGAGTATAGGCGTTGTAACCTCCTCAACAGGTGTTATGCTGTAATCCTTTTGAGGTATTTCAACAGTAGTCTTTTCTTCCGGTACGGCTATTGATGTTGTATCCGCAACTATTTTTGCCTGAATACCACCCGATAAGTCTGTTGTTGTATTCAAACCGATAGGAGATGTGTATTGTGTGTCCTGTACAAGAATATCGTTATCGCTTTCAAGCAACTGACGATATACAGAGAACACATCATAACCCGACTGTGTAATCACATCACTTTCATATTCCTTTTCATTCATAAAATCAAGTGACGAAAGCCATGCCGCCGCATTCATATCGGAATCTTCAACATATACAGTCTTGTTATGCTTACTTCTGTATGAGTTTATCATATCAAGAAGAATCATCGACTTTGAACGTTTTACAGATGTGCTGTCATCAACACCGCGATAACGCGGATTGTACAATATTGAATCAAGATGTCCTTCCGAGTCGGCATAAAATCTGTAACAACGATTATCAAGATAATCCGCTGTCTTTGAATAGTCGTCACCCGACTTCATCCCGTTAAAATCAAAGCTTGAACTGTTTGTGTACAAGGCACAAACTCTGTCTGCCTCAACACCTATCATACAAAATTCCGAATAGTTTGAATCATAAACATACCATTCAAATCCGTATTCTGTCTGGTCAATTCTGTTAGGCTCGCCGAACGTATCAAGAATTGTGCTGACATTCGCACCGACTCTTATTTCTTTTCCGCCGACTGTCACCATTACATTCTGTGCAAAATAATCATATACAGTGTCGATAAGAGTTTCACATTCTTCTTTTGTAAGCTCTTTGTTCGGCTCTGTACCGAATTTTGCTGTAATTATGCCTTGTTTCATCATAAACGCATATGCAATTCTGTTTTCATCATCAATATATGCGTTGTCGTAACATTCATTCAGAATTGAGTTTGCCTCATCTTCATAAATCGTGTAACTGTCGTTGTATGTAATTATTGTTTTGTATAGGATTGTCATAAAATCCTGTTTTGTTATACTTTTCTCTTGTTTTGCCTCTTCGGTATCTTCAAAATTAATATATCCCAACACAATAGGTTTTATTAAATTTGTATCAAGTCCCGTTTCGTCAAGTCCCTGTGGGATTTCGACTTCTTTATTCATAAGATGTTCATATAAAGCAACTGCCTTATCCAAAGCCTCTGTTTCTGTTATTGTCGAATCGGCAAAAACGGTTAATTTTAAGCTGGGTGTAGCTGTTGACAACATTATTCCGGCTAATATAGCACATAATACTGCCTTCTTCCTGACCTTCAAACACCTCAACTCCTTTTTAACAGATTAATTTACAGTTTACATTATATCAAATGTAACCGTAATTGTCTATAAACAAATTGTTAATTTTTTATGACCAAAATAATGGTTTAATACCTTTATTTTCACAAAAATTTGTGATACAATATCCTTACTATGGTTTTTGGAGGTTTAAATATGAAAAAAGGCATAGCATTTGCAATACTTGCGGCGGCATTATACGCCGTCAACGCTCCGTTTTCAAAAATATTGCTCGACTGCATTCCGCCGACTTTAATGGCGGGTTTTCTTTATGTCGGTGCAGGAATAGGAATGATTATAATTGCACTCGTCCGCAAAATCAGAAAAACAGAAACAAACGAATTAAAACTGACAAAATCGGAATTGCCGTACACTGTGGCAATGATACTTTTGGACATAGCCGCACCGATTTGCTTGATGTTCGGATTGAACGCGACAACCGCCGCCAATGCGTCACTGCTCAACAATTTTGAAATTGTCGCAACGGCAATTATCGCACTTATGATATTCAAAGAAAAAATCAGTCAGCGATTGTGGTTCGGTATATTGTTTATAACGGTTTCATGCGGAATTTTGTCATTTGAAGATATATCAAGTCTGCAATTTACGTACGGCTCGCTGTTTGTACTTCTTGCCGCCGTCTGTTGGGGATTTGAAAACAACTGTACAAGAAAACTATCTTCAAAAGACCCGCTTCAAATCGTTTTACTTAAAGGTATTTTTTCAGGCTTAGGCTCGATAATTATAGGCTTGTGCATAGGTGAACGTTTAACTGTGCTTTGGAGCATTATCCCCGTGCTTTTGGTCGGATTTATCGCATACGGATTGAGTATATATTTCTATGTCTACGCTCAAAGGCTTCTCGGTGCGGCACGGACAAGTGCTTATTACGCAATTTCTCCGTTTATAGCAGCTATTCTGTCATTGATTATATTCAAGCAAATTCCTACGGTTACTTATTTTATAGCATTAATTTTTATGGTAATCGGTGCTTGGCTTTCTTCAAATGACAACAAAAATTAAACAAGAGGTGACAGTCTTTTCAGACCGTCACCTCTTTTAATTTACTTTCTGATCATTTTCAAAATTTGCACAACCACAAATGTACCGAGCGACAATCCGTAAACTGTCAATAATTCCGCAATCGTAAGCGGTGCAACCGCAAATATACCTTGCAGTGCAGGTACAAGTAATACGGCATTTAAAAGCACAAATCCAACAAAAAACGCACCTATCATACTTTTATTGTTCCACATCTTTTTTGTAAACCAAACAGGTTTATCCGATTTACAATTAAAGCCATGTACAAGTCTTGACAGACACAACGTTGAAAAAGCCATTGTACTTGCAACTTCGGCATTCCTCAAAAATCCGAAATAGAACGCAATCATAGTCATAACACCTATCACAATGCCCTCAACACATATATTTGTAAGTACCTTTTTTGTAAGTATAGATTGATTTTTCGGTCGCGGCTTTTCATTCATAACATCACTGCTGTGCGGTTCAACACCGAGTGCAATCGCAGGCAAACTGTCCGTAAGCAAGTTTATAAATAACAGATGCACCGCTTTAAACGGAACAGGCAATGCCATAAATGACGCATATAATACCGCAAGTATACCTGCCGTATTGCCCGAAAGCAAGAATTGAATTGCACGTTGAATATTTCTGTACAGATTACGTCCGTTTTCGATTGCCTTGACTATCGTTGCAAAATTATCGTCCGTAAGCACCATTGACGCGGCGTCTTTTGCCACTTCACTGCCCGTTATACCCATTGCAACACCTATATCCGCCTGTTTAAGTGCCGGTGCGTCATTCACTCCGTCACCGGTCATTGAAACGATGTAGCCTTTTCTCTGCCATGCGCTGACTATTCTTATTTTATGTTCAGGCGAAACTCGCGCATAAACCGACACGTCCGAAACAAATTCATCAAGTTCTTCATCTGACAGATTTTCAATCTCTCTGCCCTCTACCGCACGGCCGTTATCATCCAATATACCGATTTTTCTTGCAATCGCCGACGCGGTCACAAGGTGGTCGCCGGTTATCATTATCGGACGTATTCCGGCGGTTTTACATTTTCTTACCGCCTCTGCACTTTCTTCTCTCGGCGGGTCTTGCATTGCAACAAGTCCGAGCAAGATATAGTCCTTTTCATCTTCAACGCTTATGTCGACTGTATCAACGTCACGTTCGCACACAGCAAGTACACGAAGTCCCATTTGAGAAAATTCCGTATTAACTTTCTTTAACTCTGCCAAATCTTCGGCAGTAAACGGTCTTTTTCCGTCCATAGTTTTGACTTCATTAATTCTGCCCGACAAAACGTCAACCGCACCTTTTGTCAGCATTTTATAATTGTCGCCGATTTTATGAACGGTACTCATCAATTTTCTGTCTGAATCAAAAGGGATTTCACCCAAACGCTGATATTTTTCACGCATTTTTTCAACAGGCAAATCATGCTTTTCCGAAAAATTCACAAGTGCAATTTCTGTCGGATCACCGATTTCCTGACCTTCTTTTTGAACGGAGTCATTACACAATGCACCGTCTATTATAAGCTGACCTTGACGTGCATTGATTTCATCGTCTTTATCAATAATTTGACCGTCAAAATAAATTTTTTGAACAGTCATTTTATTTTGCGTAAGCGTACCCGTTTTGTCTGAACAAATTATAGAAACACTGCCCAGTCCCTCAACAGCCTGCAATTTTCGTATAATCGCATTTTCTTTTGCAAGTTTCTGTGTTCCGACTGACAAAACTATCGTAACAATCGAGCTTAAAGCCTCCGGAATTGCCGCAACGGCAAGTGCAACCGCAAACACAAATGCGTCCGTAAACACTGTCAAATTTATACCGTCACTGCGGAACAGTTCCAAACCCAAAACAATAACGCATATTCCGATTATGATAAGTGACAGCTTTTTACCGAAATTATCAAGGCTTTCCTGCAACGGCGTTTTCTTTTCCTGCGTACTTTTTAACAGTGACGCAATTTTGCCGATTTCGGTTTCCATACCGACTGACGTTACAACCATTTTCGCTCTGCCGTAAGTCGCAAAACTTCCCGAATACAGCATATTCACTCTGTCACCGAGCGGTTTTTCACCGTCAAGTACGGTTTCCTGTTTTTCGACAGGCTCACTCTCGCCGGTCATCGCACTTTCATCAACCTTCAAGGACGCATTTTCAATTATACGTCCGTCCGAACAGACGTAATCACCTGCCTCAATGACCACAATATCGCCTACTGTCACATCTTTTCCCTCAACGACTTTTATTTCACCGTCACGGATAACCTTTGCAGTCGGCGCAGACATTTCTTTAAGACTGTCAAGCGACTGTTCCGCTTTGATATGCTGTACAGTACCCAAAATCGCATTTATCGTTATAACTACAAATATTACGATCGCACTTTCTATATCGCCGAGCACACCGGATATAATCGCCGCAATAATAAGAATTATAACAAGAAAATCCTTGTACTGCTCCAAAAACAATATAAACGGATTTTTCTTTTTACCCTCCGCTAGTTCGTTTTTGCCGTACTTTTTCTGATTTTCCTTTGCTTGATTTTGCGTAAGACCATTTTCATCAGTCCCGAGCATTTTAAGCACATCTTCTTTTTTCATTTGATATGGGTTCATAATCAATTCCTCCATCTTCTCACTTATGCCGCAAACAAAAAAGCAAGACTTTTTATTGCAGCACAAAAAATTATCTGCAATAAAAGTCTTGCTTCGTAGAATATGATACGGTTCTTCCGAACGTGTATTGACGACATCATATTACGCATATAAAATGCGCAAGCTACTCCCCTTTATTGATTGTATAATATCATATTATTACCAAACTGTCAACTGCATATTCTAAATTTATTCGGCAATTATACTTCCGTCACGTCCGAACATACTTCCGATATTGATATTACCGAAATTATCAACTTTTTTACCGTCCATAAGGAATTGAACACGCTGAATGTTGTCAAGCTCGGTAAGCGAATCAACGATTGAATATATCGTCATTTTCTCTTTTTCCGCAGTACCCGAATTTTTATCGGTAAAATTAGCTTTGAAATTTACAAAGCAAATATTATCCGAAGTTTCCACACTCAAAAGTACGGTATCCTTGCTGAGCGGTACTGACAGTTCCTTGTTTTCAGGACCTTTGATAAGTTCATTTATAATATATTGTGCCAAAGGTTGTTGGTCGGTGACTTTAATTGTTCTTGTTTCCATAACAAGCTTGTTGCCGTCTTTATTTGGAAAATACAATGCAATTTCACGTGTTTCACTGTTATATGTATCGGTTGACAGATTAATGTCTTGATTTCTCAAATACCCTATAATCGAGCCGTCCGCCGTTGCAATATCCTTGCCCTCAACAATTACTTTAACACTGTCAACACTGCTGATTGCACACAACGATTTCACAACTGCATAAACCGCAAGCACATCTTTTGTATTGTCGCCTGTCAAAAATTCACCTGAAAAGTTCACAACAATATTACCGGAATCAACGTCGTTAAGCGACAGCAACTTCGTATTTTTTTCAATAATTTTCATATAACGGCTGTTGTCGGGACCTTTCATAAGTGCCTCAATTACAGACTCCGCAAGTTCCTTATCGTCCTTATATTTAATTTCACGATTTTCCATAACTATCGAAGTCGCCGTTTCATTAAAGAAATACAGTTCACTGTTGTAGCGATAACTGCCGTAATCTTTTTTTATAAGTATTCCGACAACCGCCGCCACTGTCAGCACCGCAACCGCAACGATAGCTATTACTCCCTTTTTACTTTTCATTCTGTCCTCCAATAGTAATCTTGTAAGGTAAACGTATTGTGAATACACTGCCTATATCCGACACATTTGCAACATCTATAGTACCGTTGTGCATAAGTACGGCCTCTTTTGTGATAGCAAGTCCAAGACCAGTTCCGCCGGTATCTCTCGCTCTCGAATCGTCAAGTCTGTAAAAACGTTCAAATATTCTATCACGCTCGTCCTCCGGTATTCCCGGACCGTTGTCCTCAATTTTTATTGTCAGATAGTCATTGTCAGCCGTAAGGTCGATATGGACAAAACCGCCCTCCGGCGAATATTTAATCGCATTATCCGCGATATTGTATATCGCCTCATACATTTTGTCATAGTCAAGCAAAATCGGGCTAAATTCTGTCTGATGATTGTCAACATATATAACAATATCCTTTGCATTTGCAATCGGTGTGAGTTTTTTTACAACCTGACTTATAAGCGACTTAATATCGACTTCTTCAAGTTTCAGCGAATTACCGCCTGCGTCAAGTTTTGTAAGCACAAGCAGTCTTTCGACAATTCTTGTAAGTCTGTCAACCTCGTCCGACATATCGCCGAGGAATTCCTTTACCATAGCCGGATCGGGATTTTCTGCCGCAACAAGACTGTCGCATATAAGTTTTATACCAGCCATAGGGGTTTTAAGTTCGTGTGACGCGTCCGAAACAAACTTACGTCTTTTTTCTTCCAAAAGTTCAAGTTCGTCACACATATAATTAAGCATTTGTGCCATTTGTGCAATCTCATTATGACCTTTAACTTCAACATGCTTTGAGAAATTACCCTTTGAAATTTCCTTTGCAACGGCAATAAATTCTTCAATCGGTGACGTTATAATATAGCTCATACCCAAACTAAGCATACCGATAAGAATTACAATAAGCGTACTGAAAACTATAAGACTGTTTCTTGTCGTTCGGACTGTATCATCAATCGTGTTTATCGATTCTGCCAAATACACACTTCCGATTATTTCACCGCTGAATGTTACAGGCACCGCAACGCTTATAAGACGCATATTGTTTTCGCCTGTCGTTATAATATCGGCTTGTTCGCCGTCAAGCGCACGTTTTAAAACGTCACGCATAAAAACCTTGCCGATAAGCTGTGATTCTTCGTTCGTGTCATACAAAACCGAATACGATTTATTTGTCACAACACCTCTTATATTCGTACCTGCAAGACTTCGCTCAACAACATCCGAAAACTTTTGAGCCGAAGTCGCAGATGTATCGCTTCCCCATACGTCCGCAATGGTTTCAGATATAATATTCGCCTTTGCAAACATATTTATCGTTTCCGTACTGTACAGATTTTCGCTAAGCAGACTGATTATATAAATACTCATCAAAACAAGCGTTGTAACAATAATTGCAAGATAAGTTGCAATCATTGTAAAACGCATTGAATTGGTGATGTTTTTAATCTTTTCCTTAATCCTTCTTATAATAGTAACCAACTCCCCACTTTGTCTTTATATATGAAGGCTCGGCAGGATTTTTCTCAATTTTTTCTCTAAGCCTTCTTATATGAACGTCAACCGTTCGTACATCACCCGGATAATCAAAGCCCCACGCTATATCCAAAAGATTTTCTCTTGTATAAACCTTACCCGGATTTCTCATAAACAGTTCCAAAAGGTCAAATTCCTTGCTTGTAAGTTCAATAACCTTATCGTTTATCACAACACGTCTGAAATTATAGTCCAAAGTTATATCGCCCGATATGATAAGCTTGTCCCTTTCGCCTTTCGGTGCAGGATTTACTCTGCGCAAAATCGCCTTAATTCTTGCCGTAACCTCACGAATGTTAAAAGGCTTGGTTATATAATCGTCCGCACCGTATTCAAGTCCGAGTATCTTATCTATATCTTCACTTTTCGCCGTAACCATAATTATAGGTACATTTGAAAAACTTCTTATCGTACGGCATACGGTAAATCCGTCCACTTTCGGCAACATCAAATCAAGCAAAATCAAGTCTATGCTTTCATCATGTGCAAGACGAATAGCCTCCTCACCGTCAAATGCAGTCACTACCGCATAACCGTCTTGCTCAAGGTTAAACTTTATACCTTTCACCAAAAGTTTTTCGTCATCTACCACTAATATTTTCATCTGTCCCATCCTTTCAACTCACTGTAATATTTATATTAATTAAAAAACAGATTTATTCTACCGAAATATATTCCTTAATATCCTCAAATTTCTTCTCACTTATTCCCGACACCTTCATTATCTCCTCTATTGACATAAAAGGACCGTTTTCCTGTCTGTATTTGATAATTCTTTCAGACATTTTCTCTCCGATACCTTTCAGCTTTACAAGCTGTTCTGTATCTGCGGAATTGATATTGATTTTCCCATCGATGACTTCTTTCGTGTCCGATTCATACGGAATATAATCCTCCGTTGCCACGGTTTCCATAACAAAAGCGTCTTTTTCAAAGTGTTCAACGGCAAATCCGCCCAAAACCAACAATACAAAAATGATTATGTATAAGAATATTTTTGATTTTTTGTTCAAAACTAACATTTTGCTACCTCTGAAAATGTGTTATATTAATAGTATAACATAAATTTTTCATTTTTTCATCTTTTTTTACGAATTTAAAGAAAATTTTATTGCAATATAATTAGAATTTCGATATAATAGTAAATTGAGATATAATGTATTAAAATTAGAATATAGATTTATGGAGGCAATGATACTATAATGAAAAAGAAAAGGTTAATTTCTTTACTGCTTGCGGCATTTATAACGGTTATGCCGCTATCATTTTCTTTTGCGGCACCGACTCCGGAGCCGACTGCTGATAACACAACTTCAACCGTAACTTCACCTGACGGAACAACCAGAACAGTAACTTCCGACGGCAATGATGTAAAATCAACACCAAAAGCAACCGAAATCACAGATACATCAAGCGATACGGAAACGACATCCGCAACCGAAACACCGTCAGATACTTCATCGGATACATCAAGCACATCTGATACAACTTCGCAAAGCGATACAGATACAACATCGCAAAACGCAAATTCACTTCCGAACGGCGTAACTATGGAAGATCCGTCACTTACGCCTCCGAACGTGCAGTATGCACAGTCCGCACTTCTTATGGATATGGCGTCGGGACGAGTTTTATACAGTAAAAACCTTGACGAAAAAGTTTACCCTGCAAGTACAACAAAGATTATGACAGCTATACTTGCACTTGAAATGGGTAATATGGACGATACGGTAACCGCCACATATGACGCGCTGAAATCAATAACTCTTGAAGATTCTCATATGGGTATACTTACCGGCGAGGAACTTACTTTAGACCAACTTGTAAAAGGTATGCTTGTATACAGTGCCAATGATGCGGCAAATGTTATTGCAATTCACATTGCAGGCTCGCTGGACGCATTTGTCGATTTGATGAATCAAAAGGCACAGGAATTAGGAATGACAGGCACTCACTTCGTAAATCCTTGCGGTTCACATGACGATAACCACTATACAACGGCTCGCGACCTTGCAATACTTGCAAAGTACGCAATGAAAAACGATCAATTCCGTGAAATTGTAAAAATGCCTATATACAAAATTCCGGCAACAAATAAGTATGCATCAGAGCGTATTCTTGTAAATACAAACCTGTTCCTCGGAACATCACGTTCAACTTACTACTATTACCCACCGGCAATAGGTATTAAAACAGGTCACACCTCACAAGCCGGATACTGTCTTGTATCAGCCGCTTCATATAACGATACCGAATTTCTTGCAATCGTTATGAACTGTAAAAACGTAGATACAAAGGAACAGGCTTATTCATATATCGATTCAAAGACTTTGTTCAATTTTGGTTTTGATAATTACACACATCAACCGCTTGCGGCAGTCGGAGATATAGTTTCCGATTCAAAGGTTTATGAGGCAAAACAGGATATGCGTGTTGCTGTAACTGTTGAAAACGACGTGTCAGCACTTATTCCGAGCGGTGAAGGCAACGCAGAACAAATAACAACGAATATAGATATGCCCGAAAAATTAGAGGCACCTATTACAAAAGGTGACGTACTTGGTACAGTGACATATTCATATAAAGGTATTGAAGTCGGTTCGGCTAACCTTATCGCAACAAATGATGTTGAAAGAAATAATATTCTTCACGCATTCCACCTTGTGTTAAAGGTTATAACAAGTCCATTCTTCTTCATTCCGGCAATACTTCTTATACTTCTTATTATGTACGCAAGATATCAGAAGAAGAAACGTGAAAGACAAAGACGTATTCAGCAGTTAAAGAAAAACAGACAGCGTTCATCATCAGAAAATGAAACAGGTACACGCACACCTAACAGAAATGCATCAAGAACAGAAAGAATTGACCGCGAAACAAAAGGTTCAAATTCAAGATACAGAAGATAATAAACGAAGATAAAACAAAAGGCAAGCCACATCTATAGCTTGCCTTTATTTTTTAACCGTTTCAAAACTACCTATTCAAAAATTCATCAATTAATTTTTTCGATTCTTCAAAAGGATTTTTACTGCTTACATAATGTATCCTATCGTCACGTCTGAACCACGTAAGCTGACGTTTGGCATAACGGCGTGAGCTTTGCTTTATGAGTTCTACGGCATCTTCAAGGCTCATTTTACCGTCATAATAGTCCATAACTTCTTTATAGCCTATACCCTTCATTGAATTTAATTCCTGCGTATAGCCCATATCCATAAGACCTTTAACTTCCTCCAAAAGTCCGCTTTTTATCATAATATCGACACGTCTGTTTATTCTGTCATACAGTACGTCCCTATCCCAATCAATACAAATCATAAGCGGATTATATCGGCTTTCAACTCGCTTTGTTTCCTCTTGGTGTTTAGAAATCGGTTTGCCTGTCGTTTTATAAAACTCTATCGCACGAATAATACGTCTGACGTTATTAGGGTGCAGTCTTTCAGCAGACTCCTTATCAAATTCCGCAAGCATATCAAGCAAATATTCACTGCCTTTTTCCTCTGCCGTCTTTTGCAATTTTTCACGAAGTTCGTAATCAGTGTCAATCTCACCGAATGTAACGTCATTTACAACAGAATTTATATAAAGTCCCGTACCGCCTGCCATTACGGCAATTTTGCCGCGGCTGGTAATATCCGCGATAGTCTTATGTGCAAGCTCGGTATAGTCCGCAACACTGAACTCATCATCAGGTTCAAGAAAACCGATAAGATGATGAACGGCTTGACTCATTTCTTCCGCAGTCGGTTTTGCCGAGCCTATGTCCATATATTTATAAATCTGCATACTGTCGGCACTGACGATTTCGCCACCGACATAATTTGCAATATCAATCGCAAGTGCCGTTTTTCCCGATGCGGTCGGTCCGACAACAACAATAAGAGGTATCTTAGACAATTCTCTTAAACTCCTTTTCAAGTTCCTTTTTGCTCATTGTTACTATAATAGGTCTGCCGTGAGGGCAAGTATTAATATTTTTAAGCCTTAAAACATTTCTCACAAGCGTTTCCATTTCTATCTTACTCATACGCATATTCGCTTTAACCGCCGATTTACACGCAATCGTATATAAAAGTCTTTCGTTCTTTTCCGTTATAAGTTCTTTCCTCAGTTCCTCGCCTTGTGCGACAAGTTCAAGCACAAGCGGTTCAACCTCACCGAGTTCAACTTCACCCGGAACACTTCGTACAATAACCGCGTCATCGCCGAATTCTTCCGACTCAAAGCCTATATCGTCAAAAAGCTGTTTATTGTCACGATACGCAGTCATCTCACTGCCGGTAAGATTTACTATAACAGGCTCGATAAGCATTTGTGACACAACTTGTTTTGACGCAATATCTTTCTTCAATTCTTCATATTTCAAACGTTCGTGTGCCGCGTGCTGGTCTATAATCATCATTTCGTCGTCCTTTTCGGCTATGATGTACGAATCAAAAACCTGACCGACTATTTCAAAATATTCGTCTGCAAAAACAGTTTCTTCGCGTTTCGGAACTTCGGTTTCAACATTTTGCTCTGTCGGCTTTTCTTCCTTAACGGTTTCAACCATTAATGTTTCAGCAACAGTTTTTTCCTCATTCTTTATTTCTTCAACTGTGGCTTCTTCCGCTTTAACCGCGTCCTTTTTAGGAAGTATTCCGTTTGTTTCCGCTTTAGGCGTTTCAAGCGATACAGTTCTTGTATAAGGAATTTCGGGTTGTCTTGGTTTTATAAAATCGGGTTTTAGTGATACAAAATTATTTTGTGTTTTAGTGTCCCCGACTTTATCCGTTTTAGTGTCACTCACCGAATTATTTTTAGTGTCCCCACTGTTTTTCAGGAAATGATTTTCTCGTGGATTATATGCGGTCGTTTCCGGACGTTTTGTCATTGTCTTCGGAAGTGCAACCGCAAGGTCGCTTAGATTTAACTGTCCCTTTGGCGTATCACGTTTAAATTCTTCCGAAGTACGTTCGATTTTCGGTACATTCGGTATTTCGTAAAGTGCGTTTTTCACACCGTAATACACCGCATTATAAACCGCCTTTTCATCCGAAAACTTCACTTCAAGTTTTGTCGGGTGAACGTTAATGTCAATAAGTGACGGATTGATTTCTATATTAAGTATCGCCATAGGGAATTTGCCTATCATAATCTGATTTTTATAGGCATTTTCAAGTGCGGCGATTATTGTTCTGCTTGTTATGTATCTTCTGTTTACAAAAAAGCTCTGATAATTTCGCTTAGGCCGTGCAAGAGTTCCCTTGCCGATAAGACCTGTAATTTTAATACCGTCCGATTCGTATTCTACGGGAATTGTACCCTTTGCATAATCTCTGCCGTAAACTGTATAAACCGAATTTTCAAGTGAATTATCGCCCGGTGAAAACAATTTTTCTTTGTTGTCGATTATCAGCTTAAAGGATATTTCGGGGTGTGCGAATATAAATCTTGTCATTATATCCGTTATGTATCCTGCCTCAGTTGCGTCTTTTTTCAAGAATTTACGTCTTGCAGGTGTGTTGAAAAACAGATTTTCGACAAGTATCGATGTACCGTCGGGAATACCTGCCTCGTCAGAAGAAAGTATTTCTCCGCCTTTGCACGTTACACATACGCCTGTTTCATCCTCGTGTCGCTTTGTAAAAAGTTCAACTTCGGCAACAGCACCTATACTTGAAAGTGCCTCACCTCTGAAACCAAGCGTATAAATCGCGTCAAGGTCACTGCTCGTCTGCACCTTACTTGTCGCATGACGTAAAAAGCATATTTTCGCATCCTCCTCCGACATACCGCTGCCGTTGTCGCTGACGCGCATATATATGCTTCCGCCTTTTTTTATCTCCACGCTTATCAGAGTTGCACCGGCATCTATGCTGTTTTCAACAAGTTCCTTTATAACGCTTGACGGACGTTCAACAACTTCGCCCGCCGCTATTTTATTTGAAACTTCACTGCTCAGTACATGAATTTTTCCCATTTTAAACCCTTTCAACCGTTAATACTTGTGACCTTAACAGCCACAAATGTTTATATTTCCTTCGCCCTGTTTGCCAATTCGTAAAGCTTGTTCATCGCCTCAATCGGTGTGTACGTTGTGACGTCCATATTTTTAAGTTCGTCTGCAATTTCGTTTGCTATACTGTCACCGAAACCGATTTGATTTGTTGCGTCCTCGTGTTTCTTTGCCGTATGTTCTACAACGATTTCATCATTCTCAATCTTTTTCAAAATCTTCTTTGCACCGTTGATTACCTCTTTCGGAACACCAGCAAGTGCCGCAACTTCAATACCGTAACTGTCGTCCGCGCCGCCTCTGACGATTTTACGCAAAAACGTAATATCGTCACCGCGTTTTTTAACGGCAATTCTGTAATTTTTAACACCGTCAAGTTCTTCCTCAAGTTCGGTAAGCTCGTGATAATGAGTTGCAAAAAGCGTCTTTGCGCCGATTTTGTGCTTATTTTGTATGTACTCAACAACCGCCCAAGCTATCGACAATCCGTCAAATGTGCTTGTTCCGCGTCCGATTTCATCAAGAATAATAAGTGATTTTGACGTTGCATTCTTCAAAATGTGGCTTACTTCCGTCATTTCAAGCATAAACGTACTCTGTCCCGACGAAATATCGTCAGACGCACCGACTCTTGTAAAAATCTTGTCCACAATACCGATTTTAGCCGACTTTGCAGGCACAAAACTTCCGATTTGCGCCATAAGAGTTATAAGTGCAACCTGTCGCATATACGTTGATTTACCTGCCATATTCGGACCTGTTATAATAATCATTCGGTCGTCATCGTTATTCAAAAGAGTGTCATTCGGTACAAACATCGAATTTTTTGACATTTTCTCAACAACAGGGTGTCGTCCGTCCGTAATTTCGATTTTGCCGTTATCCGATATTTCAGGCATGGTAAAGTTGTTTTTGTATGCAGTCTGTGCCAGCGACAAAAGTACGTCAGTCGTTGCGATAATATGTGCCGCATTTTTCAAACGCTCGATTTCCTCACTCACGCTTGTTCTGACCTGTTCAAAAACGTAGCTTTCAAGCGTCACGATTTTTTCCGATGCACCGAGAATTGTGTTTTCGATTTCCTTTAGTTTCGGAGTAATGTATCTTTCACAGTTTGCAAGCGTTTGCTTTCTTATATAATAATCGGGTACGTCTTTTATCGCCGATTTTGTAATCTCTATATAGTAACCGAAAACCTTGTTATAGCCGACTTTCAGCTTGCTTATGCCCGTTGATTCACGTTCTTCGTTTTCAAGTGCCGCAAGCCACTTTTTACCGTCACGCATTGCAATACGCAAATTGTCGATTTCCTCATTAAAGCCCTCTTTTATAACATTGCCGTCACGCAAAAGTGCCGGCGGTTCGTCATTTATCGCTCTTTCAAGCAAATCGCACACATCTTCAAGCAAATCAAAATTTTTACGCATATCACCAAGCATCGGTGACTTGACGTTGCTTAAAGTGTACTCAAGTTCAGGTAACTGTAAAAGCGTCATTTTAAGTGCAATTAAATCTTTCGGTGTAACAGTGCCAAGCGAAATACGGCTGATTATTCTTGATATATCATACGTTCTCGAAAGTACTACCGAAAGGTCGTCGCGGAGCATTATATTCTCCGTAAGCTCCTTTACCGAATACAATCTCTTGTTTATCTCAATAGGATTGATAAGCGGCTTTTCAATCCACTGTTTTAAAAGTCTTGCACCCATTGACGTTTCTGTATTGTCAAGCACCCACAAAAGCGAACCTCTTTTAACCTTGTCACGCATTGTTTCGGTTATTTCAAGGTTACGTCTTGTATTCACGTCAATATCCATATACTGATTAACTTCGTATGTATTAATCGTGTTTAAATATGTAAGACTTGTTTTTTGCGTATGTTCCAAATACGCAATCATAGCACCGACCGCACGAACCGCATAAGGTTTTGTGTCAAGTGCGATTTCCGACAAGGAATTTTTACCAAACTGCTGCAGGATATTCTTTTCAAATTTCGAATTTTCAAAGAAATCGTCTGTACATTCGTCGGGAGTTATATGAAATCTCAACTCAACCTGTGCAGATAATTTTCCCGCCGCGTCCGAATTTAAGAGTATTTCTTTCGGCTCATATCTCGCTATTTCGTTTAGTGCCTCGTCCGCTCCGCTAATTTCGGTTGTATAAATCTCACCCGTTGAAATATCCGAAACCGCAAATCCGTATTTGTCACGCTGACTGTATATAACCGCAAGATAATTATTATTCTTTTCGTCAAGCAACTCCTCATCAACAACCGTACCCGGCGTCACTACACGAATAACCTCACGTTTTACAATACCTTTAGCGGTTTTAGGGTCCTCAACCTGTTCGCATATAGCAACCTTATACCCCTTTTCAATCAGCTTTGCAATATAAACCGACGCACTGTGAAAAGGAACGCCACACATTGGTGCGCGTTCCGAAAGTCCGCAGTCTTTACCTGTAAGCGTTATTTCAAGCTCCTTTGAAGCTTTTATGGCATCATCAAAAAACATTTCATAGAAATCACCCAATCTGTAAAATAATATACAGTCCTCGTATTCCTCCTTTGTTTTCAGATATTGAGTCATCATCGGCGTCATCTGCTCTTTTGCCATTCCGCTTTATCTCCTTGTCTTTAGATTTGTGTATAAATTAGTGACAGCCGCCGCAAGTGCTGCAATCATGCGTACAGTTTGGATCTTGTCCTGTGATGTAGAAATTCAGCATTTGATTAACTTGATTAACCATTGCGTCAAATTCTTTCTTTGCATCAATGTACTTCTTTATTGATTCCGATTTTTCAAGCATTTCTTCAAATGCCTCGTTATTCTTCTTTATAGCTTCTTCACGCGAAATCTTGTTGTTTTGCATATCGCGTGCAAGGTTCATTCTCTGCAAGTTGAATTCCTTTAAAAGTGCCTGTGCCTCGTCATCATTTTCTTGTAAAATCTCGGCATTCTTTGCATTTTTCATTTCTTCTGAATTTTGGATAAGCTCTCCAAGTTCTCTTGTCTTTTCGATTATTTCGTTCATATTATTAAATTCCTTTCTTATTCTGCAATCTCACCGTTAAGGCTCCATGTGTGTGCCTCGGTAATTCTTACGTCTATATATTTTCCTATAAGCGATTTATCGCCCTTAAAGTTTACTATCTTTGAACTGTCACAACGGCCCGAAAGTGTTGTTTCATCATTCTTGCTTACACCGTCGACAAGCACCTTTTCAACCCGTCCTACATACGCCTCATTTTTGCGTTTTGAAATTTCATTCTGTACTTCCAAAAGCTTGTTGAAATTCTCGTGTATTTCTTCGTCTGTAAGTACAAAATCAAGCTTTGCCGCAGGAGTTCCCTCACGTCTTGAATATATAAATGAGAATATGTTATCATACTCAACCTTACGAAGTACGTCAAGTGTTTCCTCAAAATCTTCCTTTGTTTCCGTTGGAAAACCGACTATAATATCGGTTGAAAGAGAAATGTTCGGTATTCTCTTTTTAACCTTTTCAATCTTTGCAAGATAATCTTCTTTTGTGTACTTTCTGTTCATTTCTTTCAAAATCTTGTTTGAACCTGCTTGAACAGGAAGATGAAGTTGTTTACAAACCTTGTCACATTCCGCAATCGCGTCAATAAGTTTATCGCTCAAATCCTTTGGGTGTGATGTCATAAATCTGATACGTTCAACGCCCTCAATATCATTTACCATACGAATAAGGTCTGCAAAGTCAACATCTGTGTCAAGGTCTTTGCCGTATGAATTTACATTCTGTCCTAAAAGTGCAATTTCACTGCAACCTCTTGCCACAAGTTCCTTAACTTCGGCTATAACCGCCTCAGGTGTACGGCTTCTTTCACGTCCGCGTACATATGGTACAATACAGTATGAGCAGAAATTGTTGCAGCCGTACATTACAGATACCCATGCTTTTTTATCATCGTCACGCATAATAGGAATATCCTCTGCGATTGCACCGTCACTGCTGTCAATATCGACAACTGTTTTCTTTTCGTGAATTGCTCTGTATAAAAGCTCCGGCATTTTGTAAAGTGCGTGTGTTCCGAAAACAAGGTCAACGTGTTCGTGTACTTTTTTGATTTTCTCGGTAATATGCTCCTGTTGTACCATACAACCGCATACACCGATAACCATATCTTTTCTTTCTTCTTTGATGTGCTTTAAAATACCGAGTCTGCCGAAAACCTTTTGCTCCGCATTTTCACGCACCGCACAAGTATTATATATAACAACATCAGCTTTGTTGCTGTCGTCCGTAAAATCAAACCCCGCCTGTCTTAGCATACCTCTTATACGTTCGGTGTCGTTTTCATTCTGCTGACAACCGTATGTTTCGGTAAGCGCTAATTTTGCGTGTCCATTTTGAGCAGCATAACGCATATTTTCTTCTTTGAGTTTCATTATATAGCTTTCTTGCTCCGCCATCTGCTCCTTAGTTATAAGCTTTGCCATTTACATTTCTCCTATACTTCAAAAGTAAAGTTAATTATATCACATTTAAATTGTAATTACAACTTAAAATTCATAATCGCAAACACGTCTTTCCGCTACATACGGACGCACATACGTTGCACCGACAGCTTTGTGTTCAGGGTGATTTTGGTAAGTGTTTAAATCCTCTTTTGTTTCAAACTCCGATACAAGTACTACATCTGACGCAGCGTCTGTATCGTTAAAATTAAGTCCGACTTCAATGTTTACCAAAACATCTATTTTACCCTTTAACGCCTCAAGATTTTCCTTTATATCCTTTGCTCTCTGCTCTTTGTCTTCACTCTCTGCCATTCTCCACATTACTATATGCTTAACCACGTTAAATTCCTCCTAAATACATATACATTTATTATATCATCTTATTTTAATTTTTTCAATAAAATATGTGGTTTTTATTAAAAAATAGTGGTATAATAAACCCATAAATATCTGAAAGGACAGATTATTGTGAAAAAACTTTTAAAAACAGCAGCGCTTACGGGCGGAATATTATTTGCCGTCAAAGGTTTGGACAACAGAATTGAAGTTACACATTACGATATATCGTCACCGAAAATCCCCGAAGGATTTGACGGATATAAAATTTTACAAATTTCAGATTACCATGCAGACAGCGTACCGGGTCTGATTGAGGAAATCGAACACGAATCGCCCGACATTATAGTTTCGACAGGTGACCTTGTTCACGACACAGGCTCATACACACCCGGAGTACGTCTATGCAAATATCTTATCGACATTGCACCCGTTTATGCGGTAACGGGCAATCACGATTTATGGCGAAGTGACTACGAAGAATTTGAGCGAGAACTTACCGAAGTCGGCGTTAAAACATTGCATGACGAGCGTGTCATTTTAAAGCGTAACGAAAGCGAAATTTCACTTTCGGGAATTGACGATCCGTTTGCTTTAAACAGTGTCAAAATCGCCGAAAATATCGAAAATTCACTTGCGAAACTGCCACGTTACAACGGATATGACATACTGCTTTTTCACCGTGCGAATTTATTCGACAGATTAAAATACCGCGGTTTCAACCTTATTCTTGCAGGTCATATGCACGGCGGACAATTCAGAATACCGAAAGGCAGAGGTGTCGTTGCACCTAAATCAAGCTGGGGCAGTAAATCGTCAATGTTCTTTCCGAAATACTTTGCCGGGCATTACCACGCACCGCACACCGATATGATTGTAAACAGAGGTATAGGCAACCCTATGCTTTTGCCGAGATTGTTTAACCGACCGGAAATAACGGTCATTATATTAAAACACAAAAAGGAGATATAAAAATGGAAAACAAAAGACCTTTCAAGACAATTTACACTTGTTTCCCGCAAGGAAAACACAAGGTACTTACAATAAGTTACGATGACGGTAAGATTTTCGACAGAAAGCTTATCGAGATTTTCAACAAATACGGTATCAAGGGTACATTCCACCTTAACACAGGTATTATGCCTGTTGATGAGGACAGAATACAGCTTTCGGAAGTCAAGGAACTTTACAAAGGCCACGAAGTATCGTGCCATACAAGCACTCACCCAACTATTGAACGTTGTCCGCTTGACCAAGTTGTTCAGCAAGTAATTGAGGACAGAAAAGCACTTGAGGACGCAGTCGGCTATCCCGTAAGAGGTCTTAGCTACCCTAACGGCTCATACAGCAAGGATATTATCAATCTTCTTCCTGCCTGCGGCATAGAATACAGTCGTGTTGTCGGAAGTACGGACGATTTTGCATTTCCCGACAACTTCCTTGAATGGAAATCCACCTGTCACCACGGTCACAACCTAATGCAGAATGCAGAACGTTTTGCCGACCTACATAAGACTCAATACCTTTACATGATGTACGTTTGGGGACACAGTTATGAATTTGACCGCGACGACAGCTGGGATTTAATTGAAGGTTTCTGTAAATTTATCGGCGGACGTGACGATATATGGTACGCTACAAATATTGAAATCGTTGACTATATGAATGCCGCCAAAAATCTTAAATACACCGCTAAGGGAGACAAAGTTTACAACCCCAACGCAATATCTGTATGGATTGAAGTTGATGGTCAGCATTACGAAATCAAACCGGGAGAACTTAAAGAAATATGACGGAAAAAGAACTTTTTCCTCCTGTACGTGATTTATTCGTAAAACGCGGATACAAAGTCAATGCAGAGGTGCGTGACTGTGACGTTACTGCAACAAAAGACGACGAATTTATTATTATCGAGTTAAAGAAAAATTTATCCGTAACACTTTTGGCACAAGGTCTGAAAAGGCTCAAAACAGGCGCAGACGTATATATCGCCGTACCCAAGCCGAAAAAATATTCACTGAAAAAATTCCGTAACACTTTTGCGGTGATAAAAAAACTTGAACTCGGACTTATATTCGTTTCAGTTCGCGGCAGTCATTCATTTGCAGAAATCGTATTTGAGCCGACCGAATTCAAACCGACAACACGCGACTATCGAAAAAGGCGTGAAATTCTCACAGAAATCAACGGCAGAACGATTGACACAAACACAGGCGGTGTGACGAACACAAAAATCATAACCGCTTACACCGAACAATGTATACATATCGCGTGTATCCTTGATATGTACGGCGATTTGTCGCCGAAACGCATAAAGGAAATCAGCGGTATTGACCGCGCGTATAATATTCTAAGAATGAATGTTTACGGTTGGTTTTATAACGTCAAAAAAGGAGTCTACGGTATAACGACAGAAGGACGCAAAGGACTTTTGGAATATCCCGAACTTGAAAAATACTATACCGAACTTTTACAAGAGAATAAAGAAAACGGCTCACCTTTGTGAGCCGTTCAGACTGTCGACAAATTGTCCGGAACGTGCAATATATTATATTTTTATATTTTAAAGTTTAATTTATAGCTATAAAAAGCAACAGGCAAGAAAAAGCAACAGGCAAGCCTATCTTCGATATACGGCTTGCCTGTGCACTTTTTGTGAAAATAAACTCTAGCGTACAACCGTACGCCAACGAGTTCATTTTCGCAAAATCCGAACTGATTTCTCGACCTCTGCCAGCGTGTAGACACTTTTGTCTACACGCTGAACGGCTCACCTTTGTGAGCCGTTTTTTGAATTGCTTTTCTTTAATATTCTTGCTTCTTTTAAAAGATAATCTCTGTTGTTAAGGTTCGCATCTATGATAACCTCGTCTATCAACTTTCTCAGCACATCGCCGATTTCTCTGCCGGGGCGGTAGCCAAGACGTATAAGCTCCTTGCCGTTTACCGCAAGATGCGAAACAAGATACGGCTGTCTTTCAGCCAAAATCTGCTTATAAATCTGCATTGACGCGTCTATTCTGTTTTTCTTTTCTGGGAAATGCTCAAGATTTTTCGCCATATTGTCCGCCGTTTGCAGTATCAAAAGTTTTTCAAAAAGCACCTCACCCGTTCTTGCCATCATCCGCTTAACAGCAGGCAACGACGGCTCAACTCTTACATCATGATTTTCAACAAGTATCGAAACTTCACGAATTGTGTCGTTATCCATACGCAATCTGTGCATAAGGTCAACCGCAATTTTACAGCTTTCTCTGTGATGTCCGTAAAAATGAATTATACCGTTTTGGTCCGTACTCGAACAACACGGCTTGCCAATATCGTGCATAAGTGCCGCCCATCTCAATACCAAATCATTCGGCGTACACTTAACGGTGTGCATAATATGTTCACCGACATCATAAATATGATACTTGTTTCTCTGCGGTTCACCGAAACATCTTTCAAGTTCCGGCATTATATATTGCAGCAGTCCGCACTCGTACAATTTCCGAATATAGTCGGGATTTTCTGAAAGAAGTATTTTATTCACTTCCTCCAAAATTCTTTCATGACTGACTTTTTTTATAAGCACCGCACATTTTTTTATTGCTTTCCAAGTTTCGTCCTCAATTCTGAACGAAAGCACCGCACTGAAACGTATCGCTCTTAACATTCTAAGTGCGTCCTCTTTAAATCTTTTTTCGGGATTACCTACACATCTGATTATCTTATTTTCAATATCATGCTGACCGCCGAAATAATCAATTATACCCGTTTTCGGCAAATACATCATCGCATTTATGGTAAAATCGCGTCTTGCACAATCTTCCCTTGCATCATCGACAAAACTTACACTCTGCGGGTGTCTGCCGTCATTGTATTCACCGTCAGTTCTGAACGTGGTAACTTCATAACCTGTCTTGTTGTGAACAACCGTAACCGTACCGTGCTTTATACCCGTATCAATCGTACGGCGGAAAAGTTTTTTCACTTCTTCAGGTCTTGCACTCGTTGCAATGTCGTAATCATGCGGAGTTTTGCCCATAATCGTATCACGCACCGCACCGCCTGCCACAAACGCAGAAAAGCCGTCTGTTTCCAGGCGACTTAAAATATTCATAACGCTGTCAGGCAGTATAAACTCCATAATTTTCCCCTTTTTACCCCTTATTCTCTGTAAAAATTATAAATCTTATACTCGATATATGTCAATAGTTTTGTATATAATGTAAATTGAATTTAATATTCTGCTTGCAACTATCCCCTATTGCTCATTTTGTTCCTTGCACATCTCGATACACTGCTTTATCACCGCATTTATTCTTTCAATCTGTGTATCTGTCAACCGTTCCATTTCTTCAATCAATATCGATGTAGGATCACGTCCTTTTATCAAATAGTCGGGAGTAGTTTCGAGAATTTCACAAAATTTTATAAAGTTTTCAAGTTTCAAAGCTTTCTTACCGGATTCCGTTCCTGAAATCATCTGTATACTGACATCCATTTTTTCAGCCAAATACTCTTGCGTATACCCAAGCTCAATTCTTCTCTTTTTAACTCTCTTTCCTATATCCTCAAACAATTTCTTATTCATATTACCACTCCAGATAAAATACTGTATTTTATCTTAGCGTGCCATACGCTGACAGAGATCGAGAAATCAGTTCGGATTTTGCGAAAATGGACTCGTCGGCGTACATGGGTACAGTAGAGTTTATTTTCACAAAAAGTGCATAGGCAAGCCTATGCACTTTGCAGACAATTTATCGCCCTTTGAGATAAAATACTAATTGTATTTTATCAACTAATAGTTTAAATTATAATCAAGAAACAGTTTAATTTATTAAAATAATGGTTGACTAATGTATTGATTTATGTTATACTCTTTTCAGTTGGTAATTATTTATCAACAAAAAAAACATTCAGTCATTACGCTTCCCCAATTACAGCATTTGACTGAATGTTTTTTCTTTATGAATCGGTATTCAAAACCGTAACGGCTTTGCATACAATCTGTCTTTAATTACATAGTTTCTATTTCGTGAATTTTTTTAATTCTGTCGGCATGTCTGCCGCCTTGAAATTCCGCTTCAAGATAAGTGTCAACAATCATATTTGCAAGTTCTCTGCCCAAAACACGACCGCCCATACAAATAACATTTGCGTTATTATGTTCCTTTGACATTTTCGCACTGAACACATCACCGCAAAGTGCCGCTCTTATACCCTTAAACTTATTTGCCGCCATTGATATTCCTATACCTGTACCGCAGATAAGTATACCACATTCACATTCACCGTCAAGAACAGCCTTGCATACAGGCTTTGCACAGTCTGGATAATCAACGCTTGCCTCACTGTATGTTCCGAAGTCTTTAACTTCGATACCCTTTTCCTTTAAATGTTCGATTATATGTCCTTTTAGTTCAAAACCGCCGTGGTCACTGCCTATTGCTATCATTTACTTTCTCCTTTTTCTTTGTTTTCTCTTTCTTCAAGCTCTCTTTCGGCTTGGGATTTTCTTATATAATACGGTTTCATTTCAAGATACGATTGCGTTTCACCGCGTTTTGCCTTATCAAGCGCAAGTGCCGCAACCGATGACGCTCTTGAATTTAATGCATTTGCAGGCGGGAATATCGCCTTGTCACCAAGTTTTTCTTTAATATATTCCCTATGCACCTTAACACCGTCACCGACAAATATAGTATCAAGAAATTCACCGCAGCTTTCAAGACATTCATCAATGCTGATTGCCTCAGGCTCTCCGATTTCCTTAAAACCCTCGTCCCAAATATAGCTTGCTGTAAACACATTGTCACGTCTTGCGTCCATTATCGGCACAATTATATGCTCCGCATACGGCACGTTATATGCAAGTGCCTCAAGTGTTCCGACGCTCACCACAGGTTTGCCCGTTGCGTGTGCAAGTGCCTTGACAGTTGCAACGCCTATACGAAGTCCTGTAAACGAACCCGGTCCGATAGCCGCCGCAAATATGTCAATATCCTGAACGGTCAATTCAAGCTCCGACAAAATCTGTTCTATCATTGTCATAATCTTCTGCGAATGAGTTTTTTTATGATTTAAAATATACTCACCAAGCAAAAGCTCATCTTCCATAACCGCAACAGTAGCGACATTGGACGAGGTATCTATTGCAAGAACTCTCATTTTTCTGCCTCCGTTTTTTGAATTTCGATTTTTCTGTAATTATCGTGACGACTGTAATCCTTCGATATAGTAACGTCATATCGGTTTTCGGGAAGTATGTCGTCAATAAGCTGCGGCCATTCGATAACACTTACACCGTCGCCGTAAACATATTCTTCATAGCCGATTTCATACATTTCATCACTGTCTGCTATGCGGTACACATCAAAATGATACAAAGGAAGTCTGCCACTGTATTCATTCACAATCGTAAAAGTCGGACTTGTGATAGGCACATCAATTCCGAGTCCCTTTGCAAGTCCCTGCACGAATGCTGTTTTGCCGACACCCAAATCACCGTACATACAAAGTACGTCACCTGCCTTTAAAGTTTTGGAAAACTCCTCGGCAAATTTTTGTGTTTCTTCATAACTGTTTGACTCAAATTCCATAATTAAAATAATCCTGTTATCTTTCCGTCTGCATCAACGTCTATGTTATCAGCCGCCGGCACTTTCGGAAGTCCCGGCATAACCATTATATTCCCCGTTTCAACAACGATAAATCCCGCACCGTTTGAAATTCTTACGTTGCTTACCGTAATTTCAAAATTTTCAGGTCTGCCCAAAAGTTTTGCGTTGTCAGACAATGAATACTGCGTCTTTGCCATACATACAGGCTTTTTATCAAGACCGAGTTCTTCAAGTCTTGCAATCTGCTTTTGTGCTTTCGGTGTGTAATTAACACCCTTACCGCCGTAAATTTTTGTCACGATTTCATTAATCTTATCTTTAATTGACATATCGGTATCGTATGCCGGTTTAAAGTCAGCTTTTTGGTTTTCGACCGCCGAAATAACCTTTTCGGCAAGGTCCAATCCGCCCTCACCGCCTTTTGCAAAGACTTCGCTAAGTGCACATTCTGCACCCAATTCGTGACATCTTTCAATGACAGTATTAAGTTCTTCTTCACTGTCCGTATCAAAACGGTTTACCGCCACAACAACCGGTACACCGAATGACTTCATATTTTCAATATGTTTTTCAAGGTTTACGATACCTTTTTTCAAAGCGTCAACATTTTCTTCTTTAAGATCGTTCTTTTTAACACCGCCGTTATATTTAAGTGCACGAACAGTTGCAACTATCACAACCGCGTCAGGGCTAATTCCTGCCATACGGCACTTAATATCCATAAACTTTTCAGCACCCAAATCAGCACCGAAACCTGCCTCTGTTATTGTATAATCAGAAAGCTTCATTGCAAGCTTTGTAGCTTGTACACTGTTACAGCCGTGTGCAATGTTTGCAAACGGACCACCGTGAATAAAGCAAGGTGTATATTCAAGCGTCTGAACAAGGTTAGGCTTTATAGCGTCCTTCAGAAGTGCCGCCATTGCCCCCTGTGCCTTTAAATCCGACGCCTTAACAGGCTCGCCGCTGCGGTTATAGCCGATTATAATTTCACCCAGACGATTTTTCAAATCCTCCAAATCGTTTGCAAGACAAAGTATCGCCATAACCTCTGATGCAACGGTAATCATAAAACCGTCCTCACGCGGAATACCGTTCACCTTACCGCCCATACCGACAACAACGTGACGTAAAGCTCTGTCGTTCATATCGACAACACGTTTCCAAACAATATTTGTAACATCAATATCAAGCGCGTTGCCTTGATGAATGTGATTATCAATCATCGCCGAAAGCAAGTTATTCGCCGCAGTTATAGCGTGCATATCACCTGTAAAATGAAGATTTATATCCTCCATCGGTACAACTTGACTGTAACCGCCGCCTGCAGCACCGCCTTTAATTCCCATAACAGGTCCGAGTGACGGCTCACGAAGTGCCAAAACGCACTTTTTGCCCATTTTGGTAAGTGCGTCGCCAAGTCCGATTGTTGTCGTTGTTTTACCTTCGCCTGCCGGAGTAGGATTTATTGCCGTAACAAGAATCAACTTTCCGTTTTCATTGTCCTTAACCTTTCCCCAAAGTTCAGAGGCAATCTTAGCCTTATACTTTCCATAAAACTCCAAATCGTTCTCTGCTATACCTATTGATGCGGCAACATCACGGATATGCTTCATTTTTGCATTTTGTGCAATTTCAATATCTGATAGCATATTCATATCCTCCCTTAAATTTTCTATTGTGCATTAAAATGTTAATATCTTTATAAAGTGAAATAGAGCTGAACAGTAAAATTAATCCAGCTCGAAAATATTTAATCGTTATTTAATCAGTTATTATTGAAATAACCTCTGTCCTCACGAACTTTTCTAAGTAGCAAGTCCAATCTGTGTTCAACGTCGTTAAGAACATCATCAACATATTGGTCTGTATCAGTCTTAATTTCGATAGACTTCTGCTGAGCGGCATTAACAAGCTCATTAGCCTGTTCATATGCAGCCTTTGTAATTTCGTGTTCGTCAATAAGCTGCATTTGAGTTTCTTCGGCATTCTTCTGAATAGCCTCGGCTCTGTTTTCAGCCTCTGACAAAATTCTTTGTCTTTCTTCCTTAACCCACTTTGCTTCCTTTAGCTCGTCAGGGTATACAAGACGAATTTCCTGAATGTAGTCTAAAAGTTCACCCTTGTCAATCATAACCTTTCCGGTTAGAGGTACAGCCGATGCTTTTTCAATAGCCTCCTCCATCATATCGACAATTTCCATGATATCCATATCCATATCCATTTCGTTCAATCCTTTCATCCCTACTTATATTTTTCTTCGATTGTTTCTATTATTTCACAAGGTACAAGACCTGTCAAATCTCCATGAAATCCCGCAAGCTCCTTAACCATGCTCGAACTGATATACGAATACTTTGTATTCGTCATCATAAACATAGTTTCGTATTCGGGATTAAGAGCCTTATTCAGAAGTGCCATTTGAAATTCATATTCAAAGTCAGCTACGGTTCTCAGGCCCTTAACAATCACCGTTGCATTTTTGCTGGCGGCAAAGTCAACCAATAATCCCGTAAAAGTATCCACTTCCACATTATTCAAATGTTTAGTTACCAAGCGAATCATCTCAACTCTTTTTTCAGCAGAAAAAAGAGGGGTTTTGCTTGCATTGCTTAAAACTCCGACCACCAATTTGTCATAGACACGGCTTGCTCTTTCGATAATGTCAAGGTGTCCGTTAGTTATCGGGTCAAAACTTCCCGGATAAACTGCAATTCTCATTTGTTCTTCTTTCCTCTTAGGCTTATCCCACAAAAGCCGATTTAATTGCTTACATCGTATGATGTAATTTGGGTAGCTGCCGACATTTTAGCGACAGGCTCAATTATTTTTCTTATATACCGTGATATATGTTCTGCCGTACTTTCTCTGTCTGTACATTTCAAGTCCGTCAAAATCATCATGAAAATCAGTTCCGTCACTTTCCAGAACCACTATACCATCCTCGTTTAACAGATTGTTTTTAACAATACCCTCAAGTACAGGTTCGATAAAGTTTTTATTATACGGAGGGTCAAGGAAAATCACATCGAATTTTTCCTTTGCCCTCTCCATATAATCAAAACATGACGTATTAATAATTTCACAGTAATCCGAAAAATCCAAAGAATTTGCATTTTTCTTGATAATATCAATCGAACGCTTGTCTTTATCAAGGCAAACGGCTTTTTTTGCACCGCGTGAAATCGCCTCAAAGCTCAAAGCACCGCTGCCGGCAAACATATCAAGGCACACCGCATCGGGTATAAACGTCTGAATTATATTAAATACAGACTCCTTAACTCTGTCAGTCGTAGGACGAACATCATCACCCTCAAATTCAAAAAGTTTATGTCCGCGTCTGATTCCCGATATTATCCTCATGCACAATCCTCCATATTATTCTTCTATATTCTAACCTACTTTTTGCAAAAGGTCAACAATGTTATTGTTTTTTTTCCTAATTTACATAAAATATCAATCGTTTTGTAAAGGATTTGATACATAGTATACATTAAATGCTAAATTTCATCAATATCTTCCGTAAATTCAGGAATGTTAATTCCTCTAACATATTCGTTGTTAGGTACAGGCGGTTTATCCATTTCAGGACCTATATAGAAACCTGTTTGTGTACACTGATTGTAAGCGGTATTTTGGAATGCAACGCTTAATCTGTAAACACTGTCGTGCATAAACGTATAGAACTTATGGTCTGTAAGGTCTGTTGTTGTGTAAATACGAAGTTCCGTATCGTCCTCATTTCTCCAAACAGCCTCTTCTCTCCAGTCACCCAAAATATCAGCTTGGATACAAGGTGTACCCTTCTTCCAGTTGTTTGACAGAGTACCCTTAGGGTCAAGAATTGTCACAAGTTTGTTGTTTTCATAATCCCACTTATAAATTTTCGGATAACCGACTGCCTTTTCATCATCAAATTCGTGGTCAAGAAGTTCACGGATAAGGTCACCGTCCCACCAAATAGCAAAATCTATTGATTCAGGGCCTTTTTCATTGATAAGTTCACCCTCCATTGTGTAGATACCGTCGTCCATTACCCAACACTGATTGCCTTCATATCTCGGGTCAATCTTCGCGCAAAGTCCTCTTGTTGTGTCACGGCCTGTAAACTTACCCCACTTAATCTCGCCTGTTGCAGGGTCACGCACTTCAAAACCGTATTCGGCACTGTCGTGTTCGTGAATTTGGAAGAAGTCAAGGTTAGGTGTTTTCTTTGTGAAGTTACCAAGGTTCATACAGTCGCCGTGTTCAAGGCCTGTTGAGTAAATACCCTTACCGTCATGGTCAACAGCCATTGCGCCGTAAACGATTTCGTCAAGTCCGTCGCCGTCAATATCACCAACACCAAGATTGTGGTTACCTTGATTTGTGTATTCGATATTCTGATCCTTGTTAGCAAGGAACTTCCAACGCTTAACAAGTTTATTGTCAATTACGTCATATGCAACAAGCACTGTCGGACAACCGTGGTCATAGTAACCTCTACACATTACAACGCTCGGATTTTCACCGTCAAGATATGCTACGCAGGCAAGGAAACGGTCGACTCTGTTACCCCAAGAATCGCCCCATTCACGAACGTTGCCTCTCGGCGGATCGTAATCAACAGTATCCATAATTTCGCCTGTTTCACCGTTGAACAATGTCAAGTATTCAGGACCTTCAAGAATGAATCCGTCCTTATTTCTGTAATCCGCGTCCTTGTCACCGATTACGTTACCCTTGCCGTCAACAGTTGCGTCTGCGGTTTTGCATACAAGTTCTGCCTTACCGTCATTATTAAAGTCATACACCATAAATTGTGTATAGTGTGAACCCGAACGGATATTACGTCCGAGATTAATTCTCCATAGCTTTGTACCGTCAAGCTTGTATGCGTCAAGCAAACATTCACCCGTTATACCCTTGTGTGAGTTATCCTTACCGTTTGCGTCCCAACGAAGAATGATTTCGTATTCGCCGTCACCGTCAAGGTCTGCAACAGACGCGTCATTTGCGGTATAAGGATATGAATTGCCGTCAGGGTCAACAAAGTTTTCAGGCTTATCAAGAGGAATTGATATATAAGGTGCATTTACAACTTTAACTTCCACACCCTTTTTCTCAGCCTTATTACCCTTTACGGCTTTGATTGTGTAAACATCTTCCGGTTTACCGTCTTTGTCAAGATAGTTTGTAGAATTGGTGATTACATCTGTAATCTTTTCACCGTTTCTCAAAATTATAAAGTTAATGTCCTGTTCGTATTCATACGCATTAAGACGCCAGCTAAGGAATACGCCGTTTTCTGTCATCATTGCAACGGCACCTCTGCCCAACGTTTCCATTTTGCGTTTCTTCGGCTTAGCCTCCATATCTATTGTTACCTCACTGCGTTTTGATATACCGCTTGTTGTAACAGCCTCAACCGCATATACGAAAGGTACGTTTGTTATTACTTTATCATCAATGAAATGTGTTTCTTCTGTTTTTCCTATGTACTTGTAAATACCATAAGGTGCTTTTTGATAAATGTTGTACCAAACCGCCTCCTTAAATCCGTTCCACACAAGTGTTACGGAATTAGGAGTTTCCTTTGCGTCAAGCTCTGTTATCTCACCGGCAACGCTCTTGCCGTCAACGACTTCAACATCAATCGTAACAGACTTATCCGAACAGAACTTATGTGCATACAATGCACACACGCTGTATTCAAATTTATCGCATATTGTAACGTCACCGTCAACAAATTCCTCTGTAACAACGTCTTGAACCTTATCAATTTCATTATTCTTAGGATTTCTGCGTGACACTCTGTAACCGATAACGCCATCGGCTTTATCCCAAGTCAATTTAACCGAAGCCGTATCACGTTTTGCGATAACGGCACTTTTAACATTCTTAACTTCAATGTCTTGCTTTTGTGCAATATCAATGCTGTTAAGGCAAGTATGCTTACCCATTTCAAATGCAAATTCAATCTTACCGTCAGTAACTGTAACAGGGAACACTCTTTCCACAACAGTACCGTCACTTACCCATACACCGTATTTTTCACCGTTGACGTTGTAGAATGTCATAACATCGCCCTCGTCAACATAGTCGCCTGTAGAAACGCGTACAATATATTCGCCGTTTTCAATATCAACGATAAATGACTTTCCGCCCATAAAAAGAAAATCTCTGTTTAATTCCTTTTCACCGATTTTTCTTTCGTCAGCCTCTGCGACTTCCGAAAGTCCAAAACCTTTTTCCTTTGTGTAAACAGATTTTTCAGTCACTTTTGTGTAACCGTCAACAGGCGGTTTCTTACCGAAATCAAAACTTGCCTCTTTCATTTTATCAATTTCCTCTCTAAAATACATTATAATAATTTAATTATACACCAAAATGATGAATTAATAAAGTGTTTTTTAAGAGTTTTTATGTTTTTTTCTTAAATTATTGCAATTCATCAAGGCTTTTAAACGTATATCCCTCATTTTTTGCGTAATTTATTATATCTTCCAAAGCATTTGCATTGTCGGAGGACACTGCGTGAAGAAGTAAAATAGCACCGTCGTGCAAATACGGTGTAACTTGATTAAACGCATAGTCCGCCCCCTGCTGCATATTTATATCCCAATCCTTGTACGCAAAGCTCCACAGAATTGTCCTGTATCCCATATCTTTTGCAACAGCAAGCACTCGTTCACTGTATTCCCCCTCCGGCGGACGCATATACTTCATACTCACGCCGTACATTTCCTCACACATTTTATTCAAATCGGAAAGTTCTTTTTGCTCCGTTTCGACGCTCTGTTTCGGTAAATTCGGGTGGTTTACGGTATGGTTTCCGACAATGTGACCGTCATCAATCATTCTATGCACCAATTCCTGCTGATTTTCAAGATACGGACCTGTCACAAAGAATGCCGCAGGCGTTGAAGTCTGCTCCAAAACGTCCAAAATCTTTGACGTGTAGCCGTTTTCATAACCCTCGTCAAATGTCAGATAAAGTGTTTTCGGTGCATTTTCATCTATATAATAGCAATCGTATTTTCTAAGCACTTCCTTTTGTGAATTAGGTATTTCGGGCGGTGCGCCTTTCTTGCGTACAAATCCCCAACCAATCCCCTCATTATTCATTTGGTCATATGACACGTTCACCTGTTGTACGTCATTGCTGACCGTATCGGCGGTATTAGATGAACAACCGCTCATCAAAATTGTCGTGCAAAAAATTACCAAAATCACTTTTTTCATTGTTTATCATACCCTTTCTTTATTTATTTTTATTCTTTAATAATATTGTTAATAATATTGTTGAATTTTATTGTAAATTGGTATATAATAATGATATATCAGCTTTTTAGGGGGATTTTAATTATGTCTAATGCAACCGAATTTGAAATGAGACGTCGTGAACGCCGCAGACGTGAACGTCTTAGAAAAAAACGTATACGTGCGGCTATTATTTTTATAGTTCTTATAGCAATTATTATTGTTGTCGCAGTTGCCGTTTCGATGAAAAAAGGTAACAACGAGCAACAAAATACAAACAATGTATCAGTCGAAGCAACAGAAAATCCCGAAAATGTCGTTCCGACCGTAGAGCCGGTACAAACAAATACATTAAATATTCCTCCCGCAACGGAAGAAAACGACCTGCTTCAAATCGTTAAAGATTCAGTACAGGAAAAGCGTTGTTATCTTACATTCGATGACGGTCCTACAGAAAATATAACTCCGCAAATTCTTGATACTTTGAGAAAATACAATATTAAAGCCACGTTCTTTGAAGTCGGTTCACTTATCGACTCAAACTTTGATATGGCAAGACGTGTATACGAAGAAGGACATCTTATAGCAAACCACTCTGATGGACATAACTATGAGAAATTATATGCGTCAACAGACACATTTATTAATGAAGTAAACGCTTGTTTCCAAAAAATTGACGCAGTTACAGGCGGCGCTCAAACAATGCGACTTGTACGTTTTCCTGGCGGCAGCTATAAATCAAGTGCAGACAGTTTTTCGCCTGTAAAGCAAGAATGTAAAGCAGTATTGAAAGAAAACGGTTATTATTATTGTGACTGGAACGCGCTAAATGGTGACGCAGAGGGTAAAAAGAAAGATGCACAAGGTCTTTTGGATTACCTAAAGTCAAATATGCCAAATGGTCAAAATGTTGTCATTCTTATGCACGATGCCGCCGCTAAACAAGCTACGGCTGACGCTTTGCCAATGATTATCGAATATTTGATTTCAGAGGGATATACATTCCACAGACTTGACGATATTAATTATCAAGCCGCCGTCACAACAATATCCCCTGAAAGCGGTGAAATAGCCACAACAACTACTTCAACCGATACAACAAATACAGCAAGCACAACAAATCCAACAAATACAACAAACCCAACAAGTACAACAAATCCAACAGCCGACACAGCAAACGCACAAAACAGCAATACACAATCGGCAACAGACAAACCTGTACAGGCACAAAATACCCAAAACATAACCCCTGCCCCTGCACAGTCGGGTACAGCAATTATAATTCAATAACAAAAAAAGAACTGCGAAAAATCGCAGTTCTTTTTTTGCTAAAATCCTATTCTTTTTCTGTTCTTAATCAATATCGGTACAATAATCGCCGATGCAACCATACTCATACACCACTGTATCGGTGATGAAATAAGCGATACAAGTGCGGTTTCATATCCCATAAGCGGAATTTCCGCAACAAAGTAACCGCCCGTAACAATCACAAGTGCAACGATACCTCCGATTATAAAATGCTTTATATCAACGTGTCCGTAAACGATTTTACCGATTGCAAATCCCATAATACCCTTAATAATAAATGTCGGTATACAGAATATCGGATAACCTGAAATAAAATCTGCCAAGCTATGTCCTATCGCTCCGACAATCGCACCGGGTATAGGTCCGAGTATCATTGCAGCCACATAAATTATGCAGTCGCCGAAATGCACATATCCGCCGCCTATCGGCACTTTCGGCACGATAGTAAGTACGCACGCCAACGCCGTAAGCATTGCCACTCTAACAAATTGTTTAGTATTCATCGTATTCCCCTTCTGTAAGTTCCGTCACTGTTTTATCTTCAAGTGATTTCTTTACATTTATAATTCTTTGATTTTCAGAGCCTCTGAATTTCAATTTCAAATTTTTCTTTTCCGCCACAAACGCACCGTCAACAAGCACGTCAATATACTTTAAAATATCTTCGCATTCTCCGACAAGCTCTTCAAAAGTAAAACCACTGTAACACCATACGGTTTTATTCGGAAAATGCTCCTTTATTGTTTTTAAAATATATTGTACCGCCATGCGATTTTCCTTTTCAAAAGGTTCACCGCCGAGCAGGCTGAAACCTTTTATATACTCCTTATCCATTGCGGTTATAATTTCGTTCATTGTATCATCCGTGAACTCATTGCCATAGCAAAAATCCCACGTTTCACTGTTAAAACAGTCCTTACAGTGACGTCTGCAACCGCTGACAAAAAGCGATACTCTCACGCCTGTTCCGTTTGCAATGTCTGTTTTCTTTATATTCCCATAATACATAATTAATTTCCACAGCATTTCTGCCCACAAATAGTAATTAAAAACCTTAACTGCTCTTGCTTGTGGGCTGACAAGGCGTTAAGTGGAAATTATGTCCATGTGCGTTCGCCATAGGCGAAAATCGCACGGACAATTAAATCAAATAACGTGATTTTTCACGTTATTGTTCCTTATTACAAATGCAAAACTCTGCTCTTAATCTCTTTCGTCTTTCCCGTATTCCAAAAATTTTCGCCGAGATAACCGCAAGTACGTCTTGTAACATTCAATTTACTGTGGTCTTTATTATGACATTGCGGACATTCCCATTCCATATTGTCATTAATCATAATCTCACCGTCAAAGCCGCATTCTTGGCAATAGTCCGACTTTGTATTAAATTCGCCGTACTGAATGTTATCATAAATATATTTCACAAGCGTTTCAAGTGCAGGCAGGTTATTCTGCATATTCGGTATTTCCACATAAGAAATCGCACCGCCGAGCGAAATATTTTGGAATTCGCTTTCAATATCGAATTTATCAAAAGCATTGATTTTCTCTCTGACGTCAACGTGGTAAGAATTTGTATAATAACCCTTATCGGTAACATTCTTAATCGGTCCGAATTTTTCATAATCAATTTTAGCGAAACGATAGCATAACGTTTCCGCAGGTGTGCCGTAAAGACTGAAGCCAAGTCCTGTTTCCTCTTTCCACTTTGCCGCCGCGTCACGCATATGATACATAACTTTAAGTGCAAATTCCTTACCCTTACCGCTTGTTTGGCTTTCGCCGGTCATAAGATAAGTAAGTTCATAAAGACCGATATATCCGAGCGACAACGTAGAATACCCATTGTGCAAGTATTTATCAATCGTTTCACCTTTTTTCAAACGTGCTATAGCACCGTATTGCCAGTGAATAGGGCTTACGTCAGACACAACCCCCTCCAATGCTTTATGACGGCACATAAGCGCCTCATAGCAAAGTTCCAAACGTTCGTCAAACAGTTTCCAAAACTTTTCTTCATCGCCCTTAGCCACAAGTCCGATTTGCGGAAGATTTATACTTACAACACCTTGATTAAATCTTCCCTCCCACTTGTACTCACCGTTTTCGTCTTTCCAAGGTGAAAGGAACGAGCGACAGCCCATACAGCTGAACACGTTACCCTCATAATTTTCACGCATTTTCTTTGCTGAAATATAGTCGGGATACATTCTTTTAGCGGAACATTTAACCGCAAGTTTTGTGACATAATCATATTTACCGCCCTTTAGACAGTTGTTTTCATCAAGCACATATATAAGCTTTGGGAATGCAGGTGTAACATATACACCCTGTTCATTCTTAATACCGTCAAGTCTTTGACGAAGAATTTCTTCTATAATTCTTACGTTTTCGTCAACGTATTCGTTATTTTCATCAATATATAGGAACAAAGTCACAAACGGCGACTGACCGTTCGTTGTCATAAGCGTGTTAATCTGATATTGAATAGTCTGTACACCCGATCTTAATTCATCATCGACACGCATTTCAACTATTTTCTCAATATCCTCTTGACTTAACGTATCCTTGAATTTTTCCTGTGTTTCAGCCATAAACTTGTCGCGGCTCTTTCTTAAATATTTTCCCAAATGTGCAACATTTACGGACTGTCCACCGTACTGATTACTTGCAACCGCCGCAATAATCTGAGTTGTAACTGTACAGGCAACCTGAAAGCTCTTAGGCGATTCAATCATTTTACCGTTCATAACAGTACCATTGTCAAGCATATCCTTGATATTTATAAGACAGCAGTTAAAAATCGGCTGTATAAAATAATCCGCGTCATGAAAATGAAGTATGCCGTTTTGATGTGCCATTGTGATATGCTCCGGCAACAGCATACGTCTTGTAAGGTCACGCGACACTTCACCTGCTATATAGTCACGCTGTGTAGACGCGTGAACAGTATTCTTATTTGAATTTTCCTCCGCAAGCTCCTTGTTTTCGTTTCTGATTAGCTTTAGGATTGATTCATCTGTTGTATTCGACTTTCTCAAAAGACTGCGTTGGTATCTGTATATCATATACTTTTTCGCAAGTACATACTTGTTGTGTGCAACAAGCGTCTTTTCGATTATATCTTGTATCGTTTCAACGGGAATTACTTCCTTGTCTGTTTTTTCAACGTTTCCTATCGCCTCTTCTATCAAGTCGTCACTGACTTTTTGCGAATTGTCCACCTCAACATTCGCTTTTTTAATTGCGGCTGTTATCTTGTCAGCATTGTATTCAACAATTCTGCCGTCACGCTTTTGTACCTTCATTTTTTATTAACCCCTTCTCTGTATAAAACACTATATACAGTATTATCGCTCAAAAAAAATATGCAGAAAGCACGTCTTTATGCGTGTTTTATGCAAATCTCAAATACTATGTAACCACTATATTTTGTGTCCTTGATATTTTTGTATATCTATATCTTGTATTATATTATAGCACAGTTGGATTATAAATGCAATACATTTTATTTTACAAATTGAATACAATATAAAAAAGCAAGCACAATTTTTATGCTTGCTTATCAATATATTGTATTTATATAAAATAATCCGGAATAAAAGTTTCACGCATATCAATGTAACCCTTAAAATCTTTCTGACGCTTGCCGTCTATTGTAAACCTTACGTTCACAACCCCGTCAAGTCCTGTAAGCGAATTAACGATTGAATACACCGTCAGCAGTTCCAAATCACGGCCGTCGGGGTGCTTGTCCACCAATTCCTGCTTTATATCCACATACGCAATCCTATCAAGCACTTTCACCTTTATACCGTGTTTGACGTTCGGAATAATTCGCCTTATTTTCGGATTGTCGTCATATCCCTCAACAAGCTCGTCCGCTACTCTTTGTGCCATTTTCTGCGTACTCATCTGCGGTATTTGAGTTTTTACGGGAATCAATCTAAGCATTTGTGCGTCAACGTAATACAGCTTTACCTCTGCTGTTTCCGTATGTGTATTCTGCGATATAACCACAGTACCAAAGCCGATTGCAAGTATTAATAAAAATATAAAGTGTCTTATAAGCGTGTTCTTCTTTAATGTAACTATCTGCAAAACAAAAAACCTCCATACACTGACTTATATACAGTATATGAAGGTTCAATGATTTTTATTACATATTTTTACTTTGTTCCAATGCTATTGCAAGCTGGTCAGGGCAAGACGTACCGCGTCCGTTACAGTTTGTACCCTTTAATCTCGAAATAACATCATCAATATTCATACCCTCAACAAGAGCGCTTATACCTTGCGTATTACCGTTACAACCTCTCGTGAAGTGTACATTTCTGACAACTCCGTCTTCTACCTCAAAATCTATCTGTACAGAACAGACACCCTTAGGCTGATACGAAAACTTAGCCATTATATCCACCTCCAAAATTTTATATTTATCGACATTCTGATTATACAACATTTATTGCTTTTTTTCAAGCATATCTATTGACTATACACCCATTTTTTTATATAATAATATATAGAAATAAATTTAGGAGGAAGTTCAAATGAAATTATTTGTAGATACTGCCAATGTAGATGAAATCAGACAGGCAAATGATATGGGCGTCATCTGCGGTGTTACAACAAATCCGTCTCTTATCGCAAAAGAGGGCAGAGATTTTGTTGAAGTTGTTAAGGAAATTACAACTATTGTAGACGGTCCTATCAGTGCCGAAGTTATTTCTCTTGAGGCTGATAAAATGGTTGAAGAGGCTAAACCTCTTGCAGCTATCAACAAGAACATTGTTATAAAAATTCCTATGTGTGCAGAGGGTCTAAAGGCTGTTAAAAAGCTTACAGCTCTTGGTATCAAGACTAACGTAACTCTTATCTTCTCAGCCGCACAGGCACTTCTTGCCGCAAGAGCAGGCGCTACATATGTAAGTCCGTTCCTTGGCAGACTTGACGACATCGGTACAAACGGTATGATTCTTATTGAAGAAATCGCTGATATTTTCAAAATTCACGAAATCCCAACAGAAATTATCGCCGCAAGTATCAGAAATCCTATCCACGTTATCGACGCCGCAAGAGCAGGTTGTGACATCGCAACAGTTCCTTATAAGGTAATTGCTCAAATGCTTCACCACCCACTTACAGACAAGGGTATCGAAAGATTTTTAAAGGATTGGGAAACAGTTCCGAAGAACTAATCAAGCAAAAATTAAGGCTGCCGATTTAGGCAGCCTTTTTATTACACTTCCACAGCTATTGCACTGTAATTATCATTGTTTTCTTTTTCGTTTTCGTGTAAGCTTTCAAGCATTTTTTCAAGCCATTCTTTCGGTGATTTAGTTTTTGCGAATGATTTTTCTATATCATCTTCATAAACATATTCCCAAAAACCGTCTGTACAAAGTACAAAAGCGTCACCTTTTTTCAAGTCAATCACTTCCGACACATCAAAATTCAAATCATCAATGTCACTTATCGATGACAACAATTTATTTTGATTAGGGCTTGTACGTATTTCATCAAATGTAATTATCCCCTCTTTAAAATCTCTGAATGCGATAGAATGGTCGTCCGTAATCTGCGAAATTCTCTTTTTTGATATGTAGTAAAGACGGCTGTCGCCGGAATGTGCCCACACGGCTTTTTCACCGTCAGTTACCAATGCAACAATCGTACTCGACATATTCGATTTTGTACTCTCTCGTTCCTCACCCAAAACAGACGCCGCCTTTTCGATATATCTGTATAACGCCTTACCCGAAAGTTCAGGTGCTTTTTTAAACGATTTACAAACCGTTTCACACACAATCTCCGATGCAACCTCGCCGAAGCTCTGTCCGCCCAATCCATCGCACACGACAAAGCACCACAACTTATCCGAATTTGCGTAACCTACATAATCTTCATTGTTTTTACGACCGCCTCTGTTTGTCAGTGACACTGCTCTCATAAATTTTTACCCCACATTTATTGATTTCCGTTTTCTTCTGCACTGTTTTCAAAATCAGCTGTATTTTCTGAATTTTCCGCATTATCTGTATTTTCCGTATTACTGTTATCAATGCCTTTCAAAGAATTGATTTCCTCCTGCATAGTGAGCTGTCCCTGCAAAGCCTCATCAAACATAGCTCTTGTCTGACGGTTTGAAACAATAAGCACTATATTCATAACGCATTGAACCAATATTACAGCAGTCAAAATCAATGCCAGCCATACAAGCCCTTTTTCACGACCGCTTTTTACACGTTTATAATCCATCTGTATCACTCCTGATTTTTATACTCTGCAAGAAAGCGTGAAAACTTTCCGACGCATTTTTCGTTAAATCTCACTCCGAGAGAAGTTAGTTTCATAAGTAAATCCGCACTGATTTTTTCTTCATATTCGACTTCAACTTCATAATCCGTTTTATCGAAATATGTCGTTTTATCAAGGCACAATTCCGATCCGTTATGCACAAGGCTGTTTCTTTTCGTTACGGCACAGCCCATTTTATAAAGCTCGCCAACGTCCTCGCCTGTTATCTCTTTTGCAAGTTCGGCATTTATAATATCAGGCACTTCTTCCGTTTCAAATTCATTTTCTTCGCAAATCTGCAAAGGACTGTTTTCGTTTTTGTGAAGTTTCACCTGTATTTTCGCCACTTCACCTACAACTCTTATTCTTACCATTATACGTTTTTCTCTAAGTATACCCGCTTTATCGGTATAATAATAATTCGTCTGTTCTCTGACCTTTTCCCATGTAAAAGCGTTTAAAATACTCTCATACAGGTCTTTGTCTATCATACTTTTTATCTCTGTTTCCGTCATTTCTGCTCCTTTATATAAACTGATTTCTTTCTTCACTGTATTTGTACCCAATCAGTGACAGTTTATCCTCAATAGTTTTTCTTTCAAGCTCCATATCGTCACACATATCGTCAAGATTTGAATAAAAATCACGAAGTTTTGTGTTGACAAAGCTAAGCAATATAGCAGGATCGTTCGGTATCATATTATCCCTCCAAGTGATCTCTTATAAGTGTTTTTATTTCGTTTTTGCCCTTATGTATTTCATATTTCATTGCCGGTATAACCGTTTTTGAATATCTGATATTTGTGTTCGGTGATGATTCGATTATACAGCCCTCACCGCCTGTTTCCGTAAGGACTTCACAGAATTGAAAATCATTCCTCGCTTGTGCAATAAACGAATCCTTTGTTTTAATGTTGTCCTTATCTCTTGATGCAACCGCAAAACCTGCGTCATACGCAACACAATCATATTCCGAATTAATTTCGTGACTTCTCGTATGACCGAACGATGTAGGAGTTATAACGGTTTTAACGTCAATTCCCTTAAACGGTGACCATTCTATGACAACTCTGTCATTTTCGACATTGTATGACTTCAAATGTCTGCGTACCAACACCGCGCCGTCAACAACAAACGTAAGCATACTGTCGCAAGCCGCCTCATCAATGCTTACATTACTTCTCATAACATTAAATCCAAAATGAGCGCTGTATGCAAATTTCAAATATTTCGGCACAATCTGACCGCACGCAAAATCGGTAATTGTTCCTGCCGGATATGCAACACTCTTGCCGTTTCGTCTTGATACAAGCATATCTGCCTCTTTTATAAGTTTAAGTTCGTCAAGTTTAGGCATTTCTTCAATATCGCAAGACCAAAATTCATGGTCATCAGACAACATAAGGAATATATATGCTTTAAGTCCCCAATAAGGTGAGCCGTGTGCATTATAATGCTCTGCCATAAGAAGATTTGAATAATCGTATCCGACAGATAAAATTCCGCTTGTATCGAATATATTTTTTGAAAGCCAATTCTCAATGTTTCTTATTAATATTCCTTTCATAACACCAAGCGAAAGCGGTCTTATATCCGCCAAAATACAAGCACCCCAAAACGCCGCTTGTGCAAAACGATATGTGAGTGAACGACCGTAAGGAAGTGCTTCGCCGTCCTCGTCAAACCAATATATGAACGTTTTTGCAAATTCTGTTGCACGTTCCTTGTATATATCGGAACGCTCCTTGTCGTCGTCCTCCATTGCAACGGCATAAATCAATCCGTAAAAATGGAATGCAAAACCAATGTAATAATCCTTTTGTCCATGCAGTCCGTCTATGTACCAGCCGTTGCCAAGATAGAATTCATCTATCCTTGCAATATCTTTGTCCAACTGTTCTTGACTGTATTTTCTGCCGACCTTTTTCAAAGCAACGTTGACAAGCACTCTGAAAAATGTCCAGTTGCTGTCACAAACTTCCTTGTCATTTATAGAATAAAGCCATTTTTCAAAGTTGTTTTTCGCAGTGGATTTAAGCGGCTCCCATACCTTTTCCGGTGCAAAAATCAGACCGTATGCAAATGCAGCCATTTCAACAAAACGTTGGTCTTTATCGTGGCAATCGCCCCAGTAACCGTCATTTTTTTTATCCGCACCGCTTGTTATACCGGTTATATATAACTTTTCAAACGTTTCATTTTCACCGCCGCCTGCCCAAAACGGCACAAGTCCCCATAGCGGACGTGCAAAAGCCTCAACGTCCGCCGAAAGATTTTCGTACCACGCACTGTGTCTTGCATACTGTACCTTTCCGCCGTTGTAATACTTTTCTATAGGCGATATTATATCCGATAACTGTTGTCTGAAATATTCTTTTGTATACATAAAGCCACCTCTGTCACTTTGAATTATCTTAATATTTTTATTATAGCATTTATTTACCAAAAAGTAAATAAGATAATTGTAAACCTTTGTTTAATTTTTAGGTTGACAATTAAACTTTTATAATATATAATTATCTCAGTTTTTAAGTTAGAAAGGAAATTTTCAAATGAAGAAGAAATTTACAACAAGAGATTTAATTTTGTGTGCATTGTTCACTGCACTTTCGGCAATCGGAGCGTTTATAAGAATTCCGGTTCCGCTTGTGCCTTTTACTTTGCAAATAACATTTACAACATTGGCAGGTCTTTTGCTCGGTTCTAAAAAGGGCGCAATAAGCGTTGCGGTATACGTGCTTATGGGACTTATCGGAATACCTGTGTTTACACAAGGCGGAGGCTTCAGCTATGTGCTAAAACCAAGTTTTGGCTTTTTGGTAGCCTTCATTATAGGAGCATTCGTAACAGGACTTATTGTCGAAAAGAAACAAAATCCGTCATTCTTGAGAATACTCGGTGCAAGCTTTGCCGGTATGGCATTCGTATACGTTTTGGGTGCGATTTATTTCTATATTATATGTAACTTTGTTATTAATGCACCTGTCAGTATCGGTAAAACAGTTATGTCGTGTTTCGTGCTTGTCGCTCCGGGTAATATCGCCCTTGCAATCCTTGCAGCACTTGTCGCAAAAAGAATTATACCGATTTTAAATCGTCAAAACCAGTCAACTGTTCCCCAACCTAAGACTGTATGATAAAAAAACACTGTGCTTTGTCACAGTGTTTTTTTGATTACGCATAATATTTAAAATAAAAAATACACCCACATCAATATTTCATTGATGTGGGTGTACATACAAATGGTGCGACTGTCCTTATTGGACTTATGGAAAAATCGCATAAACACAAGGGTTTTGAGCGGTCAATAAACAGTATTAACCTTAAAATAAAATAATTTTATGTTTAAAAAATATCGTGAATTGCATATTTACGGTATTTTTTATTTCCCTTTTGCACCAAAGACCGACCTTTACATTCTCAGATAGTATATCATAAATACATAAGGCGGTCAATTAAAAAACAAAAGAACGACAAAATTTTTATTTTGCCGAAGTAAAACAGAATATTTTATATATAAGGCATTGGGAACACTCAATGTCTTTTTTTGATGTCGATATTTAGGAAAGGAGCATATCAGCTATGGCAACAGTATTCAGAGTTCAGAAAACAAAAGATTTTACAGTGATGTCTAATCATCATTTAAAAAATAAAGATTTGTCCCTGCGGTCAAAAGGGCTTTTATCGTTTATGCTTAGCTTGCCTGAAGATTGGGATTATTCCCTTAAAGGCTTAGCAACTTTAAATAAAGAGGGCATTGACGCCATACGCTCGGCAATCAATGAGCTTGAAGCGTTTGGATATATTGAGCGTTCCCGCGTCAGAAACGAAAAAGGGCAGCTTGGCGAAAATGAATATATCATACACGAATTGCCTATATCGCCCGAACCAAAACAGACCGAGCCTACATTGGAAAATCCAACATTGGATAATCCTGTACAGGCTGAACCTGAACAGGGCAAGTCCACGCAATTAAATACTAATAAATCAAATACTGAAATATCAAATACTGATTTATTAAATACTTATCCAATCAATTCTACGGAGCCGGAGGAAAACGGCGAACCTGTAAAACCACAACAGCCTGAACGGATAGGAATGGATAAGATTTTAGCATACAGACAGCTTATAAAACAAAATATTGAGTATGATATTTTATGTCAAAAGCTAAACGGCAATATCGGTATTCTGAATGAAATTGTTGATATTATCACTGAAACGGTATGTACAACAAGAGAATACTTAACCGTTGCAAGCGAGGAACGAAATGCGGAAACGGTAAAATCCAAACTTCTGAAACTAAACAGCGAGCATATCGAATATGTCATAGACTGTATGAAGAATAACACAACAGACGTACACGATACAAGAAAATATTTACTTGCGGCGTTATTCAATGCCCCCTCCACTATTGACAGCTATTACACCTTGAAAGTAAATCACGATATGTACGGAGGTAATTAAAATTACATACAACCCAAAATCACGCGCCCCGCCTATGCGAGCGTGTTTTTTAATACAAAATTTTAAATCTTGACAAGGAGGATTTTTAGAAATGAGAAACAAAATAAAAAGAATTTTAGCCGCTGTAATGGCGGCGGGAATGACTTTGAGCGTTATTCCCTCAATCACCACTTATGCGGCGCAGAGTAACGAATATGTCGATCCGGCGGACGTATGGATTGAAGCAAACGGGCGCACAAGCGAGTTTGACATCAATGCAACAGTAACTACGGGTACAATGTTCTGCCCCGTCTGCGATATGCCGACAAGCAACATTTCCTACCGCGTACCCGAATACACACGAACTAGCGAAACCGCATATAATCGCGGCGTCTACTATTCGGACGGTACGCTTATTGACGGAAAAGGCAAAGGCAATCTTGACGACGGAACACCCGGCGTTGACGCGTTCTATACGGGGTATCATTGGACAAAATCAGTTTGTCAGAATTGCGGTACGGTAAATTCCGTTGACGGAATTAACGCGTATTCGTGCGGTAAAGATGTATATTCCCTTAACCCCTGCGACAGCAACTTTTTCTTGGATTTTGACAGTACGGAATACATACCGTACAACAGCAGGACGCATACGGTAAAAGCAAAAAAGGGCAAGTATTGTCAATTCTGCAAAGGCACGAAAGAGCGGGTGCAGGACAAACAGGAAAACCACAACTTCACCGAAAATGTAAACGGCGAATTGGGAAATCAGCGTTTTCACATTACAGCGGATTGTGAGGACTGCGGATATAAGAAAAACGAATACGCGGCGGCAAAGTCTGTTGTACAAAGCTATTATGGCAAGGTTGACGGAAAACCTCATACCGTAACCGTCAATGACTTATCGGAGAATGGCGTAAATACAAGTATTCGTTACGGAACGGAAGCGAAAAAGTGTAACAAGACAAGCGCGCCGAATTATACCGACGAGGGCTATTATCCCGTATATTATGAGATAGAATATACCTACGGCGGCGAGAGTATGACGGAAAACGGCGTAAGCTATGTATGGCTTTTAAGCGATAATCCGCCCTCAAATACAAACAGTATTCATACTCACGATTTCAGATTTTTGGAAACAGTGCGCCCCACTTGTACAGAGTTAGGTTTTGACCGTTTCCAGTGTGCCGAGTGCGGAGCCTTGCAGAAAACGAATTATACTCCCGCAAGCGGGCACGATTACAATACTGTTGTAATTCGTGAGCCGAGTTGTCAGCAAGGCGGTTTAGAATTACATTCCTGTACAAAGTGCGGCAGCTATTATACAGAAAGTACCTCAATGACGGGACACCGTTATGAAACAAATATTGTTGCCTCCACTTGTACAAAGAACGGATATACAGAACATATTTGTATCGACTGCGGATATAAGTACATTACGGATTTAACGCCACTTGCAAAACACGATTACAGACCGACAGTAACCGCGCCCACTTGTAAAACAAAAGGCTTTACCACATACAAGTGCAGAAATTGTGATGATACCTATGTCGGCGATTACACCGAGCCGCGCGGTCATAAATGGGACGAGGGACACACTGTAACTAATTCGACCTGCGAGAGCGAGGGCGTTATGGAATACCACTGTAAACATTGTGATGAAAAGATGATACAGGCAATTTCAGCGACAGGACATACACCCGGAAAGGCTGCTACCTGTACCGAACCGCAAAAGTGCGAAAGCTGCGGCGCTATTCTTGAACTGCCGACAGGACACACCTATTCCGAAACAGTAACGGAGCCGACTTGTACAGCTATGGGATTTACCACATATAATTGTGAGAATTGCGACCATTCATATATCGGTAATTATACGGATAAGACCGAACACAAGTATAATTCAGTTGTAACTCCCCCGACCTGTACGGAAATGGGATATACAACATATACTTGCGAGGATTGCGGCGACAGCTACATTTCAGATTATACGGATAAAACAGAGCATAAATATAATGCTGTTGTAACTTCCCCGACTTGTACGGAAATGGGATATACAACATATACTTGCGAGGATTGCGGCGACAGCTATAAATCTGATTATACGGAGGTTCTTCCTCATAATTACAATAAGCAGACGATTAAGCCTACTTGCACATCACAGGGCTATACAATTTACACTTGCCCCGATTGCGGCAAGGAATATATCGGCGACGAGCAGGAGCCGACAGAGCATAAATATATTCCCACTGTAACCGCGCCGACTTGTACGGAAATGGGATATACAACTTTTACTTGCGAGGATTGCGGAAAATCGTATGTCGCGGATTACACGGACGCGAAAGGCCATAACTATGAGGAAAAAATCACAACTTCCACTTGTACGGGTATAGGATATACAACCTTTACTTGTAAGGACTGCGGAATTTCATATATCGGAAACGAGCAGGCAAAGACCGCTCACGATTACGAAACAACAGTAACCGCGCCTACCTGTACAGAATTGGGCTATACAACATACACCTGTAAAAACTGCGGCGAAACATATAGAGCCGACGAGGTATCGGCAAAAGGACACAAGATGTCAGATTGGATTATTGACGTTCCCGCTACGATTGAGAATGAGGGCAGCAGGCATATTGAATGTACGGATTGCGGTACAGTTTTAAAAATTGAGGAAATCCCCCAGCTTACCGATAAGGACAATTCGGACGAGGACGGATATTCAAAAGTCGGTGATTATAGTATTCTGATTACCGATAAGGACAGCAAGCCTGTTTTCAATTCAGAAATCAGCATTGACAAGGACGATAACATCACAATTAAGCTGCCGGAGGGCAGATTGCTTGACTATGAGGACAGAACGACAATTACGGTTGTTCGTACAGATACAAAGGCAGCGGCAGAGGGCTTGAATATCAATATTTCAGACAAGAGCGGCAACGCCGCAACAGGTCAGACGGACGCAGGCGGTCAGCTTATTGTTCCGAATAATCAGAGCTCAACGGGTAATGAAAACGGCACTATCGGCGGCGATAACGGCGAAACAAAATATACTTATGTTGTTACCGTTACAGACAAAAACGATACCGTCATTCCCGATTGTGAAATTCACATAGGCGATAACCACGATATTGTCGTAAAACTTCCCGACGGTACGGCTATGAACAGCGACAACCGCGTTACTGTTACGGTCAAAGACCAGAACGGCGAAGCAAAGGAAAATGTAAACGTGATTGTCATAGGCGACAGCGACTATATAGAAAAGGGCGTTACAAACGCAAACGGTCAGGCTACATTACCGAATAAAAATCAGGCGTACACGGACAAAAACGGTACGGCGAATGTAAACGGATATATCGTACTTGTCGAAGATGAAACGGAACCGGTATATATGGCGCTTGTAACCGTTGACGATAACGGCGTTATGGTATGCCTCCCCGACGGTAAAAAGATTGATTACCATAACCGTACATCTGTAATTGTAAAGACGAATGACGGAAAAGCGGTTGAGGGCGTAAGCGTAAATGTCTATGACAATGCAGGCGGCGACAGAACCGAGATAACAGACAAGGACGGAAAAATCACTGTTCCTCCGCTGAATGAAAATATAATCGAGAATAAACCGACGCCGGAGCCTACTCTGACAACAAAACCCGGACTTGAAACTCCCGAACCGTCAGAGAAGCCGGACGCAACAGACGAACCGAGCGCAACGGATAAACCGTCAGAAACAGAAAAGCCGGACGCGACAGAGCAGCCGAGCGAAACGGAAAAGCCGAAGCCTACCGTAAATCCCGATAATGGAAGCGAGGTTGTTACTCCCGATTATTCGTATAAGGTATCTGTAAATGACAATGACGGCGCTGTAAACGGCGCAATCGTCAGTGTTGATAAAGACAACGGCAGCGTTACGGTTAAGCTCCCTGATGAAAAGGGTATCACTCCCGATAACAGAATTATTATCGGAATTACAGACAAGGACGGAAAAGCTGTAAACGGCGTACCTGTTACCGTAATTGCAAAGGACGGAACGGAAGCAAAAGACCTTACAAACAGTGAGGGCATTGCGATTGTTCCCCCGACAAGTACAGACCGTACAGACAAAAACGGCTATGCACAGGTTGTTGAGGGAGAAAAGACATACAATGTCATTGTCGAGGACACAAAGGCAAAAATCGAAAATGCCGCCGTTGAGGTTAAGGACGGTAAAATCAGCGTTATTCTTCCCGACGGAAACAAGCTCAATACAGATAATCAAACCACTGTAACCGTCAGCGGCAAGGATAATACAGCGGTCAAGGATATTTCCGTAACTGTTACCGATAAGGATAATAAGACAGCGACAAAATCAACCGACGCAAACGGTAAAATCACTGTACCCGTCAAGACTTCAACAGGCGGTGGCGGCGGTTCTTCTTCAGGAGGAAGCGGCGGCAGTAGCGGATATGTCAAGCCGTCATACACTGTAAAGGTTGTCGATAAGGACGGAAAGACCGTCAATGTCAATAAGACCGTCAAGGACGATAAAATCACTTTGACGCTTCCGAGCGGCAAAACTCTTGACGATAATTATTATACAATTACCGTAACGGATAACAAGGGCAAGACAACGGCGGGTATTGATGTTACGCTCAAAGACAAGAATAATTCCGTCAGCGGCGCAACCGACGCAAACGGTCAGCTTATTATGCCGACAAACACGCATAATTCTTATGTAGTCGGATATGAGGACGGAGCCTTTAAGCCTGAAAATAATATGACAAGAGCAGAAGCAGCCGCCATATTCGCCCGTAATATTGCAGAGCGTAAGGGCGAAAATATTTCAAGCCGTAAATCATCATTTAAGGACGTATCAAGCAAGGATTGGTTTAATAACTATATCGCCTATCTTGAAAAGTACAAGGTAATATCCGGCTATGACGATAAGACATTTAAGCCGGACGAACATATTACAAGAGCCGAATTTGTAACAATGTGTATGAGGTTCTATGCGCTGGACGCTAAGACAGTGGCGGCAAAGAAGAATATTTTTAATGATGTACCAAAATCACATTGGGCGTCAGGTTATATTTACAGCGCTGTTGGTATGGGCTGGATAAACGGATACAGCGACAGCACATTTAAGCCGGACAGCAACATCACACGCGCGGAGGTTGTAACGATTGTAAACCGCGTAACAGGACGCGCCGCCGATACGGAATACATCAATAAGAATATGTCAGCCGTAAATAAATTTACAGACCTCAAAGACAAGTCATATTGGGCGTTTTATGAAATCCTTGAAGCAAGCAATACGCATAATACCGTTGACGGAAAGAGCGGCGAAACTTGGGTAAAATAATTGTCTGATTTGTGTATTGTGTTTGTTGACCGGATATGATATAATCTTTATAATATTTTATATCGAAAGGAAAGAATATTATGGATAAAAAATTAAAAATAATTATAGAAAACTGTCCCCAAAATCATAAATGCCCCGCTGTCAATGTTTGTCCTGTTGGAGCGTTAAGTCAGAAAGATTTTGAAGCACCGATAATAGATTATGACAAGTGTATAGGGTGCGGTAAATGTTCAAATTTCTGTCCTAAAAAAGCATTGGTATTATAATTGGATTATACATAAGGGGTGTAAACGGTGGAGGAACGCATAGAACCGACAAATACGGTACAGACTGAATTTGACGAGTGGATTATAAACGGTTTGGATAAGGCGGAAGAAATAATCCATAAATCAGATACAGAGAATATTAAGCAATAAGCGGTTGTTTGAAAATAAACAGCCGCTTTTTTGTTGCAAGGAGTGATGTCTATACAGGAAGAAATAAATAAAAAAACAGTTGCGTTAGTTATAAGCGCTTCCAAAATGACGGGGCGCGTATTGCAGGCGGCAATCCGTGAATACCTAAGACAGCAGCAGAAAAATAAAAACAAGGGCTATCAGGGTAAACAGACGATTAAGCAGCTTGTAGAGTCAGGCGCGGCGCTTTCAAATATTGAGATAACGAATAAAAATATAAAATCTTTTGAGCCGGTGGCGAAAAAGTACGGACTTGATTATGCTTTGAAAAAGGATAATTCCACGAAACCGCCTAAGTACCTTGTATTCTTCAAGGGTAAGGACGTTGACGTCATAAATATGGCATTTCAGGAGTATTCGCAAAAGCTGTTACGGGAAAAGCCGTCAATCCGTAAAATGTTATCGCAAATGCGGGAGCTTGCAAAGAAAATAAATCCGAAAGACCGCGCCAGACGCCACGAACAGGAGCGTGGTATATGAGGATAGACAAAAGGATTATTCTTTTAAACATTCCCTATCTTCTGTTCTTTTGGATTGCTGATAAGATATGCTATATATACAGGATAACAGAGGGTAATAAAATAATAGCGCTGGTACAGGGAATTGCGGAGTTTTACAAGGCTCCGCTTTTTTCGTTCCACATAACAGATATATCAATCGGAGTAATCGCCGCGCTTCTGATTAAAGGCGCGGTATATATAAAGGGCAAGAACGCTAAGAAATACCGGAACGGCATTGAATACGGCTCGGCGCGCTGGGGTACGGCGTCTGATATAGCCCCGTATATTGACGAGAGCTTTTATAACAATGTTCTTCTCACGAATACGGAACGGCTCACAATGGACAGCCGCCCGAAGATACCGAAGTATGCAAGAAATAAGAATGTTCTTGTAATCGGCGGCAGCGGCAGCGGAAAGACAAGGTTTTTCATAAAACCGAATTTAATGCAAATGCACAGCAGCTATGTTGTAACCGATCCGAAAGGGACGGTTTTAATTGAGTGCGGGAAGCTGTTACAAAAAGGCGGATATATCATAAAAACATTTAATACGATAAATTTCAAAAAGAGTATGAAATATAATCCGTTTGAGTACATACGCAGCGAAAAGGATATTTTGAAGCTCGTTAATACCCTTATTGCGAATACCAAAGGCGAGGGCGAAAAGTCAAGTGAGGATTTCTGGGTTAAGGCTGAACGCCTGTATTATTGCGCCCTCATAGGCTATATTTGGTACGAAGCACCCGACGAGGAAAAGAATATCATAACGCTTTTAGATATGATAAATGCGTCGGAAGCAAAAGAGGACGACGAGAACTATAAAAGCCCCGTTGATTTACTCTTTGACCGTCTGGAAGAAAAGGAGCCGGAGCATTTCGCAGTAAAGCAGTATAAGAAATACAAAATGGCAGCCGGCAAGACTGCTAAAAGTATTTTGATTTCGTGCGGCGCGAGATTAGTGCCGTTTGACATTAAGGAACTCAGGGACTTAATGGAATATGACGAATTGGAGCTTGACAAAATCGGCGACAGGAAAACGGCGTTGTTCGTTATCATTTCCGATACGGACGATACATTTAATTTCATAGTCGCTATGATGTACACGCAGTTATTTAATTTGCTTTGTGATAAGGCGGACGACGTTTACGGCGGCAGACTTCCCGTACACGTTAGATTTCTGCTTGATGAAATGGCGAATATCGGACAAATACCAAAATTTGAAAAGCTGATTGCCACAATACGAAGCCGAGAAATATCGGCGTCAATAATCTTGCAGGCGCAAAGTCAGCTAAAAGCTATTTACAAGGATAACGCCGACACGATTATAGGTAATTGCGATACTACCCTATTTCTCGGCGGTAAAGAGAAAACCACTCTTAAAGAGATTTCCGAAACGCTCGGCAAAGAAACGATTGATATGTACAACACTTCCGAAACACGAAGTAATCAAAAGTCTTACGGTCTTAATTATCAGAAATTAGGAAAGGAGCTGATGACGCAGGACGAATTATCGGTAATGGACGGCGGCAAGTGCATTTTGCAATTAAGGGGCGTCCGTCCGTTTTTGTCTGAAAAGTACGATATAACGGCGCACCCGCGCTATAAGTATTTATCAGACGCAGACAAGGAAAACGAGTTTGACATTGAACGATTTTTGAATCGCAGGCCGGCGGTTGTAAAGGAAACCGAACAATTTGACCTTTACAATGTAGAAGTGCCGGACGAAGAAAAAAAGATAGATTAAAATTTAGGAGGATTTTATTTATGCAATTTTTCACAGAAGCGGTCAATGTTTTAAAAGCCCTTGTTATAGCGTTAGGCGCAGGCCTCGCGGTATGGGGTGTTGTCAATCTCTTGGAGGGATATGGTAACGATAATCCCGGCGCAAAGTCGCAGGGAATTAAGCAGCTTATGGCGGGCGGCGGCGTCGTGCTGATTGGAACTACTCTTGTTCCGCTGTTGTCAGGGCTGTTTAGCTGATGAACTCAATAATTGATAAAATTACACAAGCGATTTGCGATTTTCTGATTTCGCTTATTGAGGGTAGTTTGTCAACAATGTTTACGGACGTAAATGAGAAAGTCGCCACGATTGCGGCGGACGTCGGACAGACGCCGCAGGGCTGGAATACAAGCATATTTTCTTTGATACAGAATATTTCTCAAACGGTTATTTTACCGATTGCGGGGCTTATTATAGCCTTTGTTTTATGCTATGAGCTAATAACTATGATTACGGAAAAGAACAATATGCACGATATAGACACATTTATGTTCTTTAAATATTTCTTAAAGGCGGGGGTAGCAATTTATATTGTTACCCACACCTTTGATATTACTATGGCGGTATTTGATGTTGCACAAAGAGTTGTAACGCAGAGCGCGGGGGTAATCGGTGCGAACACGAACATTGATATATCAACCGCACTTGCCGACATACGAACTACCCTTGAAGCTATGGGAATGGGCGAACTGTTCCTGTTGGTTTTGGAAACCTCGCTTGTTAGTTTATGTATGAAAATCCTATCCGTTTGTATTACCGTCGTAATATTCGGACGTATGATAGAGATTTATTTATATTGCTCGGTCGGAGCTATCCCGTTTGCGACAATGACTAATCGCGAATGGGGACAAATGGGAAATAACTATTTGCGCGGACTTGTGGCGCTGGGCTTTCAGGGATTTTTTATTATGGTATGCGTAGGCATTTATGCGGCGTTGGTAAACGGATTTGTTGTAACAAATAATCTGCATACTACCATATTCACGATTGCGGCATATACGGTTGTATTATGCTTTTCACTGTTCAAGACAGGAAGCCTATCGAAGTCTATATTTAACGCGCACTAATTAACTTTTTAAAGGAGGGATTTAAAATATATGACAAAACAAACACTTTTTACGCAAAAGGATTGTGTTCCGCTGCCGTCTGATTTAGTCGGTGAAATTTTGGTATTGCGTACTGATTTTTTCTTTGACGAATACAAGCGTCCCGAATATCAGCTTGTATATTGCGAACACGATTATAAAAAGTCTGATAATGTTTTCTGCCGTTTCCTTATCGACAGAGAAAAATCGGACTATCAGCCGTCAGACTTTATAGGAGTATTGAAGCCGGAGCTTGTACCCGAATGGGCGGCAAAGAAAATCAAGGCTATTATAAACCGCAAAGGACGCGAAGCGAGGGCGGCTGTACGGTTAGCCGGCAAATTAGAAAAGAAAGGAGCCTTTTTATATGATTAAAACGGAAACCTTTACAGATAAGGGGGCGCGGTAAATGCCTTATGTTCCCGTACCAAAAGACTTAACTACCGTAAAAACAAAGGTAGCTTTTAACCTTACGAAGCGTCAGCTTATATGCTTTGGACTTGCGGCTGCCGTCGCTGTTCCGACATACTTTCTTACGCGCGGCGCGCTTGGCACAAGCGGCGCGGTTATGACGCTTGTAATTGCGGCCTTGCCGTTCTTCTTCCTCGCTATGTACGAAAAGGACGGACAGCCGGCAGAAAAGATTTTAAGAAACTATATACGGTCAAGATTTTTGACGCCGAGAGTCAGACCGTATAAAACAAATAATATGTATTCGGCAATTATGAACCAAATTAAACTTGATAAGGAGGTCAAAATAATTGCCGAAGCAGAATACAAACACAAGACCAAAACAAAAGAAAAAGCACATAATATCAGCGAATAAGCCGCTTTCAGCACGACAGAAAAAGGCTATTGCGGCAGCTATCAGAAAAGCGCAAATGCAGGGCAGGCGCGCAGCGTCAGCACAGCAGACTATTCCATATAAGGAAATGTACCCGGACGGGATATGTAAAGTCAAGGATAATTATTTTACAAAAACAATTCAGTTTTTCGATATAAATTATCAGCTTGCAAGGAATGAGGATAAAAACGAGATATTTGAAAACTACTGCGATTTTCTTAACTATTTCGACCAGTCAATTTCTGTACAGTTTTCTTTCCTCAATCAGACTGTCGATATGGCGGAGTATGAAAAAGCCGTACATATTCCCGAACAGGCAGACAATTTTAATGACATACGCATTGAGTATATGGGTATGCTCAAAAATCAGTTGTCGCGCGGAAACAACGGTATTATAAAGCGCAAATTTATCACATTCGGAATTGAAGCGGATAACTTAAAGGCGGCTAAGCAGAAGTTAGAGCGTATCGAAACAGATATACTCGGCAACTTCAAGGCTCTTGGCGTACAGGCAAGACCGCTTAACGGATTAGAGCGTTTAGAGCTTTTACACTGTACTTTCAATGAGGGCGAAAAAGACAAATTCGGCTTTCATTGGGATTTGGTACATAAGACGGGGCTTTCCTCAAAGGATTTTATTGCGCCTACCTCGTTTGATTTCCGCGACAGCCGCACGTTTGGAATGGGCGGCAGAATTGGAACTGTATCATTTTTACAGATACTCGCGCCTGAATTAACAGACCGTATGCTTGCGGATTTCCTCGACCTCGATATGGGAATAGGCGTAAATATTCATATTAAGTCTATCGACCAGTCGGAAGCTATAAAGACGGTCAAGCGGAAAATAACCGACCTTGACAAGATGAAGATTGAGGAACAGAAAAAGGCGGTCAGAAGCGGTTATGATATGGATATTATACCGTCAGACCTTGCGACATTCGGCGGTGAAGCAAAGAATTTATTAGAGCAGTTGCAGAGCAGAAATGAAAGAATGTTCCTTGTTACTGTTCTTGTGATGAATACGGCGGATAACAAACAAAAACTTGATAATATGTTTTTCGCGGCGCAGGGTATCGCTCAAAAATATAACTGTGCATTAAAGCGTCTTGACTTCCAGCAGGAACAGGCGCTAATGTCAAGCGTGCCTATCGGATTAAATCAAATAGAGATACAACGCGGATTGACTACCTCGTCAACCGCTATTTTTGTACCCTTTACTACGCAGGAGCTTTTTCAAGCCGGCGATGAAGCGTTATATTACGGTTTAAACGCATTATCAAATAATATGATACTTGTTGACCGAAAGAAGCTCAAAAATCCGAATGGCTTAATTTTAGGCACACCCGGCAGTGGTAAATCATTCAGCGCGAAAAGAGAGATTGCTAACGCTTTCCTTGTAACGCAGGACGATATAATTATATGCGATCCGGAAGCGGAGTACGCGCCGCTTGTGTCAAGGCTTAACGGTCAGATTATACGGATTTCCCCGAACTCGCACGATTATATCAATCCAATGGACATTAACCTCAATTACAGCGAGGACGAAAATCCCGTACAATTAAAATCAGATTTTATACTTTCATTGTGTGAGCTTATTGTCGGCGGCAAGAACGGACTTGAACCGATTGAAAAAAGCGTGATTGACAGAGCGGTTATAAATATATACCGTCCGTACCTCGCTAATCCCGAACCGTCTAAAATGCCGATTTTGGAAGATTTATATAACGAGCTTAAAGCTATGCCGGAGCCGGAAGCGCAGCGTATCGCGTCGGCGCTTGATTTGTATGTAAACGGTTCATTAAACGTGTTTAATCACCGTACAAATGTAAATGTAAATAACCGTATTGTCTGCTATGACATTAAAGAGCTCGGCAAGCAGCTTAAAAAGCTGGGTATGCTGATTGTTCAGGATCAGGTATGGAACAGAGTAACAATTAACCGCGCGGAGCATAAGGCGACGCGGTATTATGTAGACGAATTTCATTTACTGTTAAAGGAGGAACAGACGGCGGCATATTCGGTTGAGATTTGGAAACGCTTTCGTAAATGGGGCGGTATTCCGACAGGCATAACGCAGAATGTCAAAGACCTGTTATCGTCAAGAGAGATTGAGAATATTTTTGAAAATTCCGATTTTATCTATATGCTCAATCAGGCAGGCGGCGACAGACAGATTTTAGCGAAGCAGCTTAATATATCCCCTCACCAATTATCGTATGTAACGCAGTCGGGCGAGGGCGAGGGACTTTTATTTTACGGAAATGTAATCATTCCGTTTGTAGACCGTTTCCCGAAAGACTTGAAGCTGTATTCGTATATGACGACGAAGCCGGAGGAAATACAGAAAGATGAATGATTTAACGCATTTAAGCCTGTTTACAGGTATAGGCGGAATAGACCTCGCCGCAGAAGCAGCGGGGTTTAAAACCGTCTGCCAATGTGAATGGGCGGATTTCCAGACTTCCATACTTGAAAAGCGGTGGCCTCGCGTGCCCCGATTTCGTGATATTACAACTCTAACAAAGGAGGTATTTTTTGAAAAAACAGGACGAAACAGCGTTACCCTCATTAGCGGCGGATTTCCCTGTCAGCCGTTTTCAAGCGCGGGGAAACAAAAAGGGTTTGAAGATACCCGCTACTTGTGGCCTGAAATGTGCCGCGTCATTACAGAGCTCAAGCCCCGCTGGGTGCTTGGCGAAAATGTTGCTGGGTTCATCAATATGGGGCTCGACAAAACGATTTTTGACTTGGAAAAAGCGGGCTACACTGTTCAAACATTCGTATTACCAGCTTGCGGTGTCGGCGCGTGGCATCAGCGCACAAGAACTTTTATCGTCGGCGTTGATGTTTCCCACTCCGCTTGCCTCCGACAACAACAAAAAGCAAACGGCGGCTGTAAATATGAATGTGTATCTTTCAGACAACGGGATATTTCGGAAGAAGAACAAAAACGGCGCAATCTGGAGCCTTCCGCTGTCGGCGGCGGTGTTCTATATGACGCCGGTAGCGTCGGACGGGATAAGGTCAAAATTTCCGCCGGAGGTAATGAGGAAAAGCAAGGACGGGGCGAACCTTGCGGCGCAGGTGATATTAGAGGAACAGCCGCAGTCGGAGACGGCGGCGCTCAATCCCGATTGGGTGGAATGGTTAATGGGGTTCCCGAAGCAATGGACGGATTTAAGTTGTGGGAACGGGAACCTGTCGGCGTTCCGCGTATAACGGACAGGACGGACGGCAGAGCCGACAGGCTAAAAGCCTTAGGTAATGCCGTATGTCCTCCGCAGGTGTTCCCTATACTTAAATTCATTTCAGATATTGAAACGGGAAGATGTAAGAAATATTGTGAGTTTGGAGGTGAGCAGATATAAGCAGAGAAAACAAGGATTTTCTTAACGGCAGCGGGTGCAAGGATTTTACGGCGTATGAAGCAATCAGGAATATAGAGCGCGCGGAACGCAAAAAGCTGATTGCCGATATTGCCGAGCTTGCCGCAAGACGCGGCTATGAGATTGTAAGCCCTATCCGATTAAAGGAATTAGAATAAAAAATGTCAGGAGGTATATATGTACAAAGATTACGATAATTACCGTACTTATGAAAATGACGATTTATCAGCCGGCGCCACACTTAAAGTTGAGCATACCATAATCGTTAATGAAACCGATATATTGAATTTGATTTCACAACCGCTTGAAAAAATACAGGCTATGCGTGATAATAACGTCAAAAAAGAAACAGCCGCCTTTGAAAAAGTACGGCAGTCAGCGCGGGATTGGGAAAAAAAAGCGGCAATTACAAGACAATTTGACAGGGCTATTGAGTATTTGAAAATCCCAGAAGTTAAGCATACGTCAAATAAATGGGTAAAAGGTAAAGATGAATTTGATTTTACTCATATCAGCAACAAGGTATATAAAATGTCATACCGCATATATGAACGGTCAAGCTGGCGAACCAGAGTGAACAAGTATGATGTTACTTGGAATATATTTACGAATAATCCTCGCAGTAATTATAATATAAAGATTGCAGGACAAGAAAGAACCTGTAATAGTAAAGAAGAAGCGGAAAAATATATACAGGGTAGAATAAAAGCATATTCGCATTTGTTTACTGAAATATCGCCGCCGATACCGAAAGAATATGCAAAACCTTTTAAGGTGTACGGTCAGACTTTACCCGGATATACCATTGAGGGCGAACCGCAGCAGGTACAGGAAAATGTCAAGTCTGATAAAAAGCCCTCTATCCGTCAAGAGTTAAATTCCATTAAGGCGGCAGAGAAAAACAAGCCGGAGCCGACGCCGACAAAAAAGCGCGATAATCCCGAACTTTAACGGCGGAGGTAAACAATGAAAGATAAGGAATTTAAGGCGCGGAATAAAGATACAGACTTTTCAAAAAAGGTTGAAGCCGATACCGTTCTCGGACGGCAGAGCGCAAAAGGCAGCGCGAAGCCTTTTACTTCTTCAGAACATAATAGGTATCAGCAGAAATTTTTAGATACCGAAAAGCCGCTTGATACTTCTACCGTACAAAATCCGTCAGACAATCAGGAAATATTAAAGTCTACCGAAAATAATACAGAACAGCAAGAGGACTTAGAGAATATTAACCTTGATAGTCAATCGGATATATCATATTCCCCGCCGACAAGCGAGCCACCCAAAAAAGGCGGCTTTTCTAATGCCGTAACTACGGCGGCAAGAAATAAACGGTATCAGCGCAAATTTAATCAAAAGACTTTTGATTATGATATTTCAGAACATAATACCGAACATTCCGCAGACAGTACAGCGGAAGAAACGCAGACGGACAATGCCGAAGCCTCAAAAGATAACGGAAATTATGACTTTACCGAGCAGACACATAATCCTGATGAAGCGTTTGACCGTGTGAACGGCAATTCGGATTTTCAGCTCGGCGCGGATTCCGAAAAGGATTCCGCAGACAGCAAATCGAAGCAACCGGATAAAAACCGAGCCTATCAGAAAAAGCGCGTCAAGACCGAAAAAACAGCAGAGTACAACATCAAAGAAGCGGTTGACGCAGGCGATACGGTTTTTGACAGAGTAACGGAAAAAGAGGATTTTGTTTTTGAAACGCGGGAAAGCAAGACGGAATTTTCATTCCGTCCGTCAGAGGATAAAACCGAAAAACAGACAGCCGGAAGCAAAAACCGCTTATATCAGGAAAAGCAATCCAAAACAGAGTCGGCGGAAAACGCCGATACTGTTTTAGATATTCCCGAAAAGGGCGATTTTCAGTTTAAGCGAGCGGAAAAGGCGCAGGCGAAAGCCGATAAGCTCAAAGGCAAGGCGGAAAAAGCACAAAACAAATTACCTCATAAGCGCAAGGTTAAAAAGCAGCGTGTTTATGATGAAAAGAAAAAGAAAGCTAAAACCCGTCTGAAATTTGAAAAAGAGATTAAGCCTCAATCCGATATATACCACCGTTCCCCTGTAAAAAATGCGGCGGATATGGCAGGTATGACCGTATTAAACAAGGCACATTCAAAAGTGAGCGAAACAGAACACGAAAATACAGGAATTGAAGCCGCGCATAAGACAGAACAGAAAGCCGAAAGCATTTTACGGTTTGGAAACCGTACAGGGCGTATGATTATACAAAACCGCAAAAATGTGCCGTATAAAAAGGCGGCGCGTCTGCAATTCAAGGCAGAAAAGGCGGAAGCAAAGGCCTTTGTTGAAAAGACGCTTGCGGATAATCCCGATTTCAAGAAAAAATCAGCTTTGAGAAAATTTTTTCAAAAAAAGCAGATTAAGAAAAAATACCAGCAGGCGAAGCGCGCCGAACAGAACGCTAAAAAGGCAAAACGAGCCGCAAAGACCACAAAGGACGTTACGGTGTACGTTGTTGAATTTATAAAGCGTCATAAAAAGGTATTCGGCGTCATTCTTGCTATTGCTTTAATAATTGCTTGGATAGCAACTACAATTTCATCTTGCGCGGTTATGGGTACAACGGGCTTTAACTCAATTATGGTATCGTCATACTTTGCGGAGGACGAAGATATATACGCGGCGGAAAACTATTACAAAGACCTTGAAAGCGGTTTACAAAGTGAGATAAACAATATTGAACGCGATTACGGAGGTTATGACGAATACAATTACGATTTGGCGCAGATAGGCCATAATCCGTATGAGCTCATTTCCTACCTCACGGCGTTGTATATGGATTTCACTTTTGATGATGTAAAACAGCCGCTTGATGATTTGTTTGAACAGCAGTATATATTAACGCTTACATCTCAGACGGAAACAAGGACGGACGACGAGGGCAACGACAAGGAATATAAAATACTCAATGTTACGCTTGTAAACAAGAATATTACTATGCTTACAAATACGAACCTTACGGACGACCAGCGGGAATTATACGGTATATATCTTGAAAGCAAGGGCAACCGCGATTATTTATTTGCGGACGATATTTATTCTAATCCGGCAGCGCCGCCGAGTTATACCATACCCGGCGAAGCATTAAACGACGCTACATTCCGACGTCTTATAACGGAAGCCGAAAAATACTTAGGTTATCCGTATGTATGGGGCGGTTCTTCACCGTCAACGAGTTTTGATTGCAGCGGTTTTGTATGCTGGGTATATCAGGCGTCAGGCGTATATCCTCTATCCCGTACAACAGCGCAGGGTATTTTTAATCAATGCGCGGTTGTGTCAAGAGCGGACGCAAAACCCGGCGACATTATATTTTTTACAGGCACATATAACGCGGGCGAGCCTGTAACCCACGTCGGAATATTTGTCGGTAACGGTATGATGATACATTGCGGCAACCCTATTCAGTACGCGAGTATTGATAGTTCCTATTGGAGTTCGCATTTTTACGCCTTTGGCAGACTTGGGGGCGGTTGATATGCGTTATCTTTACAGTTGGAGCGGTGGCAAGGACAGTACGGCGGCAATAATACTTAGTCATATTCATAACTTGCCGCCGTCAACCGTCATTTTCAGCGAGGTAATGTTTGATAAGAAACGCGGTATTTCAGGCGAATTACCCGAACATATAGACTTTATCAAAAACAGAGCTATTCCCGTTTTTGAAGAATGGGGTTATACGGTTGAAATATTACACGCGACAAAAGATTATTTAGATTGTTTTCATCAGATAATCACAAAATCTAAAAATCCGTTAAGAAATGGAAGAAAAAGCGGTTTTCCGATAGGTGGAATGTGTACAATTAACAGCCGTATAAAAATAAAAGCAATTCAGGATTATTTGAAAAATGTAAATGGCGGATTTGTACAATATGTCGGAATAGCCGCAGACGAACCGGCGAGGCTTACAAGGCTTGACGGTACAAATAAAATATCATTACTTGCCGAATATGGCTATACTGAACAAATGGCTTATGATTTATGCAGCAAGTATGATTTGCTGTCCCCAATATATAAGTATCACAAAAGGGGCGGTTGTTGGTTCTGTCCTAACGCGACTTACGGCGAGTTTGCATATTTGAAGCAATACCACCCTGACCTATGGAATGAGCTTGAAATATTATCAAAGGACAAAAACCTTGCAAGTCAAAAGTTCAAATATGGGAATACATTTTCCGAAGTCGATAAAAAGATTGATGAATTTATCGCAAAACAAAAAATTTAATTTTATGGAGGTATTTTAATTATGGCAACACTTGAAAAAATCGAAAAGGATATTATAAGGACAAAAGCAAAGATAAGCGAGTATCAGCAAAAATTACGCAATCTTGAAGCGCAGAAAGTCGAAGCCGAGAATTTGCAGATTGTAAATCTCGTTAAGGCTGTTAAACTTAGCACTCCCCAGCTTACCGTACTTTTAAGCGCGTATGCAAAGGGTGATGTTCTTCTTCCCGACGAGTACGAGGAGGAATTAAAGGCTATTGAGGAAAACGAGCAGCAGGAGGACGACGCGAATGAAGAATAAAATTATTGCGATATTATCAGCAGCTTTATTATGCTTTGGCGGAATGTGCGGAATAACCGCACACGCAAACTATGACAGTACAGCAGCAGCGCCGGCGGCAACGGAAACGCCGAAGCCGGCGCGTACCATATCAACAGCGGGCGCGGGGCACGTTGTAGACAACATTTCCGACAGTGATAAATTGCAGTTTATAAGCGTAACCGCAAAGGACGGCAGCGTATTTTTTATCGTTATCGACAAGCAGAATGTAAACGATAATGTGTATTTCTTGAATAAGGTTGATATATCCGACCTTGAAGCGCTTGCAAAGGAAAACAGCGCGGCAGTACCCGCAGCAGTAAAAGCAAGCCCTACACCGCAGGCGCAGGCGTCGCCGTCGGCGGAGCCGGACGGTAAGACGAAAACCGCGCCGAAAACCGATAAATCAAAGTCAGGCAATTCAAGTATAATGCTTATTCTGATTGCGATTATAGGTATAGGCGGTCTTGGCGCGTACTATTTCAAGGTTTATCTTCCAAAAAAGAATATGGAAAACGCCCCCGATTTGGAAGATTTTGAATTTACCGACGGCGAGGACGAGGAAACCGAAAACGAGGACGATACATATACAGAAGATGAATAAAATATATTGCAATATTACTTTGTTTATGATATAATATTTATTCAAGAAATTTTATACTTACTAACAAGTAGAAAGGAGATTGTATATGAGTAAGGTTGATGAATATACAGGTAATGGAATGATTGTAGTTAGTGATGGTGAAGTTTGGGCGGTAGATGATAGCGGACTACCTGATGTAATAGGAGAAATAGGACGTGTTGAATTATCCATAGAAATGCCAGAAAACTTAATTGGCATATATCGAGTTGAGCATATAATGTTATTTGATGAAGATGATGAGGAATTATATGACGACCAAACATTAGTGGATAATACGGAATACCATTCAGAAAGAGCGTTAGTAAAAGCAGTTGCAAAAAAATACGGTATTTCAGAGGATATTATAACTGTTTTATAAAGGATAATATACAACCACAAAAACAGCACTCATTGTTGGGTGCTGTTTTTGTATGTAAAAATAAAGGAGGAATGATTAAATAAATGAAATTAGTAATTGCGGAAAAGCCGTCGGTAGCCCAGAGCTACGCAAAGGCTTTGAACATAACCGCTAAGAAAAGCGGATATTTTGAGGGAAACGGATATATCATTACTTGGTGTATCGGACATCTTGCAGGCTTGGCGGACGCAGCGGCGTATGATGAAAAATACGCGGTATGGAAATATGAGGATTTACCTATCCTACCTGAAAAATGGCAGTTTGCCATAAACAAGGGCAAGGAAAATCAGTATAAGGTTGTCAGCGGTTTAATGAACCGAAACGACATAACCGAGATTATAAACGGGTGCGACGCAGGACGCGAGGGCGAATTGATTTTCAGATTTGTATATAATATGTGCGGCTGCAAAAAGCCGTACTTCCGTTTATGGATTTCCTCAATGGAAGAAAGCGCAATCCGCGAGGGATTTAATAACCTCAAAGACGGACGCGAGTATGATAATCTTTATAATTCCGCGTTATGCCGCGCAAAAGCTGATTGGATTATCGGTATAAACGCAACAAGACTGTTTACATCACTGTATAGAAAGCATTTGAATATAGGACGCGTTCAGACGCCTACCCTTGCTATGATAGCAGAACGGGACAGCAAAATTTCAATGTTCAGGAAAGAAAAATATTATACCGTTGAAATTGACGGCGGCAATATTAAGGCTGTAAGCGATAAGATTTCCGACAAAGACGAAGCGCAGAATTTACAAGCGGCTTGCCACGAAAGGCAGGCCGTTTGTATTTCCGCTGTTAAAGAGAAAAAGAAAACAGGCGCGCCGAAACTGTTTGACCTCACAACATTACAGCGCGAAGCAAACCGAATATTCGGATATACGGCGAAACAGACGCTTGACTATGCTCAATCGCTTTATGAAAAGAAGCTGATTACATATCCGAGAACCGACAGCCGATATTTAACGGACGATATGCACAATACTGTTATTAAAATCGTTCATATAGCGTCAAAATTCGCGCCGTTCTCAAACTGTACGGATTTTAAGCCTGATACATTCTGCTTATTCAATAATGAAAAGGTATCAGACCACCACGCTATTATTCCGACGGCAGAAATTGAAAATATCAGCTTGGCGGAAATACCAAACGGCGAAAGTAATATACTTCACCTTATTATGTGCAAGCTGTTATGTGCGGTTAATTCCCCGTATGAGTATGAAACGATTACCGCAGTTTTGGAGTGCGGCGGCGTACAGTTTACGGCAAAGGGTAAAATCATTTTATTTGAGGGCTGGAAAAATATCGAACAGCTTTTTAAAAGATATATTCATTCGGACACAGACCGCGCCGAAGATGTATTTTGTATTACAAAAGGCGAAACCGTTACCGTTTCATCAGAAGTCAAAGAGGGTTATACCTCACCGCCGAAAGCGTTTACGGAGGACACTCTATTATCATCAATGGAAACGGCAGGAGCCGCCGAAACAACGGACGAAGCGGAACGCAAGGGCTTGGGAACGCCGGCGACAAGAGCGGCAATTATAGAAAAGCTGGTACAGACAGGTTTTGCAGAGCGTAAGGGCAAGTCTATTGTTGCAACTCATAACGGTATAAGTCTTGTCAGCGTTCTTCCCGAAAAGCTCACATCACCTATTCTAACGTCCGATTGGGAAAATAACCTTGCCGAGATTGCAAAGGGCAATTATCCGCCGGAGCAGTTTATGAAAGGAATTGAGGATTTGACAAGAGAGCTTGTAACCACATATTCATTCATCACAGACGAGGACAGAGCGATATTCCGCGCGCCGCGTGAGGTTATCGGTATATGTCCCCGCTGCGGTTCGGACGTACACGAAAGCAAAAATAACTTTTATTGCGCTAATAAAAGCTGTAAATTCGTTATGTGGAAAAATGACAGGTTTTTCACAAGCAAGCGAAAAGAGATTACAAAGAAAATGGCGTCTGATTTGCTCGCAAAAGGCAGAACAAAGGTAAAAGGCTTGTATTCCGAGAAAAAGGATAAGACCTATGACGCGGACGTGGTTTTAATCGACAGCAACGATAAGTATGTACATTTCAGGCTGGATTTTGACGGAAAGTGAGGTTGATATATGGCAGATACAGAAGGCACACCAGATTTTCACTTGGCCGCTTATGTTACCAATCTTGGAAAATATAACGAGGGATATTTAGTAGGCGAATGGGTGAAGTTCCCTGTTACTCCTGATGAAATGCAAGATGTATTTAGGCGTATAGGTATAGGCGGAAAAGATGTATTCGGTTCGCCGTATGAGGAATGGTTTATTACAGACTATGATTGTTATATTGACGGGATATATGATATGTTGAGCGAATATGAGAGCCTTGACGAATTAAATTATCTCGCAGACAAATTAGATGAAATGTCGGACGCGGAAGTACAGCATTTTAAGGCTATCGTTAAAATGGGCGAACATTCAGACAGTGTACAGGATTTGATAAATCTAACTGAAAATCTTGATTGCTACGAAATATATCCAGATATTACAGACGAGTATGATTTGTGATATTACCTTATCAATGAATTGGGCTGTTATGATATGAACACACTGAAAGCATTGGAAAATTACATTGATTATAAGGAGTATGGAGATGATACTGCGCTGAATGAAAACGGTGTATTTACGGATTACGGTTATGTTGTGTGTAATCAAAGTGATTTTAAAGAGATATACAACGGCAGCCGTGATGATATTCCTGACGAATACCGTATAAGCTCTATACCCGATATTGAAGCTGAACAGAAAGACGCTGTAAAAACAGAAGAAAAAAAGCCGTCAATTCGTCAGCAGCTTGCGGAAAATAAGTCAAAATCCGAAAAGACGCAATCCGTACCGTTAAGGCAAAAAAACGATTTGAGCCTATGAGGTTTGGTATCTGATGAAACGTATTGACATAACAAACGGAATTATGCGGATTGATACTAATACGGAAACATTTGATATTCAGAAAATCCAAAACCGCCGTTTTATGTATAATCCGCAGACAGGCACGTTGATTTTGGGAATACAAACACAATGCAACGATTTCTTTTATAAAAAGGTTACGGAATATCGGCGTATAGGTATAAGGTCAAATTTCAACGAGTTTGTGAGTGGCTGGGTTGGAAGCGGTAAAACGGGCGTAATAGATTTTACGCCCTCCGTTCCGACTGCCGCAAAATCTATTTTTAATAAAGCGCTTGATACGCTTATTATGTTTTACAGAAATAACGCAAATATGAAAACAGAAATAAGAGGGTTCGGCAATACGAAGCCGCAGCCTTTGGAAAATATTATAACTGAAAGAGAGGTTGAGCTAATGGCAAAAGCACAAGCAACAAAAGCGCCTGAAAAATCGGAGCCGTCAAGGGCTTCTGTACAGGCGATAGAATTATCCGGCGAAACGCCCTATGAAAAATTGAGCGAGATTTTGAAAAAGCTGGAGGACGGAGTGAAAGACATATTTAACGGCGATAAATATGCGGAATATCTTGCGTGTATGTCAAAATTCCATAATTACAGTTTTAGAAATTCGCTTTTGATTTTAATGCAAAAGCCCGACGCTTCTATGGTGGCGGGATTTGGCGCATGGCGCGATAATCACAAACGCACAGTAAAACGAGGTGAACGCGGTATTAAAATAATCGCGCCGTCCTCATACAAAACAAAAAAGCAGATTGAGAAAATAAATCCGGCAACAAACAAGCCGATTATAGGCTGGGACGGTAAACCGCTTACAGAGGAAAAAGAAGTAACTATCCCCACTTTCCGAGTTGCTACCGTATTTGACTTGTCGCAGACGGAGGGCGAACCGCTGCCGAGTTTGGGAGTTGACGAGCTTACGGGCAATGTTGCGGATTTCAAAAAGTTTTATGCCGCACTTGAAAAAATATCGCCTATGCCTATTGGGTATGAGGATATAGATACGGGAGCAAAGGGATATTGTAATTTTGAAGAACAGCGAATAGCCGTAAAAAACGGTATGAGCGAGGTTCAGCAGTTAAAAACGCTGATACACGAAATTGCACACGCTAAACTACACAATATTCTCAAAGAAAAATCAACGGAATTGACGCCCGAAGAACAAAAGAACAATCGTACAATGGAGGTTGAAGCTGAAAGCGTCGCCTATACCGTTTGTCAGCGATATGGGATTGACACTTCCGATTATTCTTTCGGATATGTTGCGGGTTGGAGCAAAGATAAGGAATTACCGGAGTTAAACGCTTCCCTTGACACAATACAAAAAACGGCGAATGAAATTATATTAGGCATTGACGAGTATTATAAAGAGCTTGCAAAGGATATTGAGCAGACCGAACAGGAAACGGATTATACACAATTTACGGGCTGGGATTTTAACGGCGGATACGCTGCAATCAATACAGACGCTAATTATCTGCAAGTATTTTTTAATGAAAAGCCGGACGATAATATCCGCGCCGAATTAAAGGCAAACGGTTTTCATTGGGAGCCGAAAATAAAAGCGTGGCAGCAGCCATTAACAGGCGAAGTCCTTAACGCTGCTGACAAGGTGGAGTATATCAGACCATTAGACGGTACATTACCGTCTGAATTTCAGAAACGAAACGAGGAACCGGCGAAGATAGCCGAACAGGACGGATTTTCTGAATTGTCGGACGCAGACGCGGCAGACGGCGCAAAAGTATTTGAGCCGGAGGACAATTCCAAAGACACACCTACCATTGACGAGCTTGAAGCAAAGGCGAAGAATGGCGAACCTGTCGCTATTATGGATATTATCGCGGCAAATGAAGCGGAAAAAGTTAAGAAAGGCAAAACGCCTTCCAAAAATGAGACATCTAAGAAAAAGCCGTCAATCAAAAAGCAGTTGGCGGAAGCAAAGGCGCAGGCAGATAAACAGCCGCAAAAATCCGAAAAGGTCAAAAATGCGGCTTTGGAGGTTTAAGCTATGCGTAAGTTTGAAAATGTGGATATTATAAATTCGCTGCGCCGAATAATGAACATAAATACAGAGCATTACAAAAATGATTTTTTTCTTGATGTTGATACAATACATACGGCAGCGTTAAGCGACAGTGCAGAAGATAAGTATTTACTTTTTATGTCGCGTCTGAACGGTACATACTGTTATTGTGAAACGGACGTCTTTACAAAAGATACATCAGCATATAATACTTGGACATACTATGGCGAACAGGCACACGACAATATTATTGCCTATGCTATTAAAATAACGGGTTTTGAAAATGAAGTCATCAAGGGCAATCTTTATGAATTAGATTATCCGAAGCATTTTAAACACGTTATAAATGTTTCGGTGTGTGCCGATAGTGTTTCCGCTGATGAAGAATTAAAATTTACTCTATCGTGCGAGCATAAACGACTTGAAAAGCTGAAATGCGGCAATATTGACAATCATATTGCGGATTTGTCAAAAAAGAAAATCAAGGCGCAGCTTGATAAAATGACGGAAGCTGAAAAGGAGGATATTATAACCCACGTCGAATTAAGCAAAGATTTTGGCGAAGCAGATTTACTAACGCAGGCAGATATTGATTTATACAATGCCATAATTGCAGAACGGACAGCGAAAAAGCCATCAATCAAAAAACAGCTTGCGGAAAACAAGGGTAAATCCGAACCGATGAAATCAAAAACACAACAACAAAAGGAGGATATTTTACTATGACATTTTCACAGGACGAAATAAATTTGATGTGTATTTATGATACATCTGATAAGACGGAGCTTTTAAAAGAGCTCCGTTTTTCTGTTCCGTACATTGAAGATACGGAATTAAAGGAAATTACGGAAACGGTTATTGACAAGCTGGAGCGTATGACGAATGATGAATTTTCTAAGCTGGAGCTTGAACCTGATATTGATATGGAGGATTAGCCTATGGCAGATGAAAAAGATTTTAGAGAGCCGGACGGTGCTACTCAGGATTACGAATTAGACGAAGTATTTGAACTTGCTTTTGAAATAGACGCATTTTTAAGAGCGCATAATTTGAAATACAGGACAAAATTTCCTATGGAACAAAGGCAGCGTGAAATACTTGCGGATAAAATGTTAGAAAGCGACACATTTTATATTAAACATCTCATATCTTCCGTATTGGGACACGAGGGCGACGCACTGATGAACCGCCTTAATGCTTATGAAACGGAATTTAGAAAAAATCAATATTCTGTCTATCATCTGAAATCGGATTATGACAAAAAATGCGGATATAGCTTAAAGTCTGAAAGAGAAAAAGGAAATTATATAAATAAGGATATGTATGAGATTGTTCGTTCCGAACCGCTTGAACAGTATAAAACGACTATGGAAATAGACGTAGGCTTAATGATAAATAAAGCCGCCGGCGCTGCTGTTTATCAGCCTGATTTAAGGGATATTATCGTCATAAATTATGACGGTCAACAAAAGGCATATTTCAAAGGATTAAAGGAATATACAGAAGCTCCCGAATTTACAGGGGTTCATATAACATCGGCGGCATTAAATAATTATAAAGGTCTGACGGCTTTTCTCGGAAAAGACGGTAATGTTTATTTGGGAAAAAGTGAACGCAATCTATATAATTCCGAAAAAAAATCATTGCCGTTTTATAACAATTCGGATAATTCCTTAACCTTTATTTCCGATAATAAAAAAATGTTCTCTTTCCTATGCGGTTCTGGCTGGGTATTATCTCAATCTGAAATGATAGAAAACGGAGCTTTTACAAAAAGTGATTATCAGGAATTTGCGGAATTGCAAAAAGGTGTATTATCAAAATTTGAGCCCATACGGGAAATAACCTTTAATGGTGAACCGTTCAATTATCCCGATTACAACCGTAATATTGAACAGACAGCCGAAAAACAAAAAAATGAAAAAGGAGTGTTAAAAAATATGAATGACTATAAATTTGCAGCTTTTATCGTCAACCGTTCCGAATATGACAACGGAAACAGAGAAACAAGCGGTACGGAACTGTCTTTCCCGACAGACGCGGAAACGGTAAAGCGGACATTTGCAGAAATAGGCTTACCTGAAAACGCAAGCCCTGATACATACTTTTTTGATGATTACGCTTGCGGCAATGATGATTTAAAAAAGTGTTTAACTATGTATGAAAGCGTTGACGCGCTAAATTATTTTGCTATGCGTATATCGGAATTGGAAGATACTGAAATGACCGTTTTTCAAACCGCGCTTAAAGCCGGCGAATGTAAAAATATAACGGACGCAATAAATATTACATACAATATGGAGTATTATAATATTGTTGACAATATATCTAATTGGGCAGATTACGGAAAGTATATTGCACACCGAGATATGCTTGATAAAAGAAATATGAATTATGAAGAATACGGCAAACATCACGCATACGATCATGGCGGATATTTGCTTGACGGTATTGTCTTAGAAACAGGCTGGACGGAGTTTGACAAAGTGTATGACGGTAAAAACATACCTGACGAATATCGCGTTACCGTACCTACGGAGCCGCAAAAAATGACCGTTCTAATTGTGCCGCCTATGCAGGAGCCTTATATAAAGGAAATTTCGACAGGTCTTGAAGCCCTCCAGAAAGAGGTTGGCGGCAGAATTGAAGTTGTATATCCGTTTGCGGAGCCTGTCGGTCTTATTTGTAATGACGAGGGCAAAAATGAGAGAATGGAATTAAACCGTGCGCTTTATGACGCAGAGGATAATATGTACGATATTATCGCAGGAACATTTGTATTAGCAGGATTATCTGGCGACAACTTCGGCAGCCTTGATAAAGACCAGATAAAGCAGTTTTCAGAGCGTTTTGCTAAACCTGAAATGTTTATGAGAATTAACGGAAAAATAACGGCGGTCGAGGTCAAGCCCTCAATTAAAGCAAAGTTAGACAGATTGCAAAAGGAACAAAACAATACTGATAAGCCGCAGCCGCAGAAAAAGCCGCGTGAGGAAACGCTATGAGTGATATTATACGAATGACGCCCGAACAGGCGTGGCGGAGCCGAGCATTGATAAAAAATCAATGCTGTAATTATGACAACGGGAATTGTATTTTACTTGATGACGGCGAGCCTTGCGTCTGCCCTCAAAGTATTTCATATTCACTTAATTGTAAATGGTTCAGAACAGCGGTTTTGCCGAATGATAAGGAATTGTACATAAAGCTGATGAAGCCGAAGAACAGGAAAAAATGTACGGTTTGCGGTAATGAATATACGCCGACAGGGCGCAATTCAAAATATTGTGATAAATGCCGCCGAAAGATACGATTGCGTAAAGACGCTGAACGGAAAAGAAATAAGCGGTCTATGTCCGCATTTTAAGGGAATAAAACCGCATAAAATCAAGTGTTTCAAAGCCTAAAATTGATAAAGTAATGATAGCATATCAAATACCCTTAAAATAGGATTGAAAACGCGGACATTTTATATTAAATATAGATAGGAATAACTGTTATATTAGCCGTTATTCCTGTCTTATTTTTTTGATGTAAAAAGGTATTTACAATAATAGTAATTTATGATATATTTATAAATGCGAAAACAATTTTTATATTTATAGCTTTTTTTGCATACAATTTTTTTTGGCACGAAGAAAAACATTTTTATCATATGATAAAAATGCGTACTCTTTTTAATACTTTGTGCCATATGTTACAACGTATATTGGAAAGTATAAAAATTGTTTTCGCAGACAATAGAGTATCGCATTTTTTGTGCGTTGCCTCTATTGAAGCGACGCACTTTTATTATGCAATTTTATTTAATGAAAAGAGTTGTTACATATGGATTTAAAATCTACCCTATATCAAAAATTATCAGAACAAGATAAACAAAACATAAAAGAATTAACGAATAAATATAAAACATCTGATTATACATTAGCAGAAATTTTTAATGTAAAATCCGAAATCTACAAAAACATTCCGCTCTCACAACTTTGTTTGTCTGCAAGAGTCGTGTCTGCTATTATACGATTTAAAAATATTATTGATTTAGAAAAACTACTAAATTTGACTTTGCCGCAAATATGGGGAATAAAGAATTTGGGTGAAATTGGGATTAACGAATTAGTATTACTTATTCAAAAATATATAAATGACCATACTCCTAAAACGAAGAATAGTGTACAAAAGCCAACAAACGAAGAAATCCAAAATTTGCTCAATGCCATACATTCACAAGGACGTAGCGTAAGAGAAGTTACCGAGTTGTTAGAAAAGAATATTATATAGTCAAAGAGAAAAAGGAAGCATAACCGCTTTGGTTATGCTTCCTTTTGTAAATCCTTTTTGCATAACTCTATTGCTGCGTCTTTTTCTGCTTGTGTAAAAGTATAATCCAACCAATGCCAATTACCGTTAAAATCCACATAATACAGTTGTTTATCATATTCGGACGATATAACATATTTGTCCTCGTCAGCGTGATATGAAATCTCTATTCCAAAACAATCCTCTTTATAATACTTTCCGTCTATTTTCTTTGCTTGGGCTACATATTTGCTTGGAACATCAGTAACCAATATTGCGAAAACCTTTATATCGTCTAAATCATCACAATTATCTATTTCTTCAATTTTCATTTTACGGCAGCCTCCAATAACAATTTCCTTGCGACTGTAAACATTTCCATTCCGACAGCGGGAATATCTCGATAACAGGTATCAAGTGAAAATTGCTCGTCATAATTAAATGACGTGTCTGCTGATTGATAGATTTTCTCATAAGCCGTTTTTGTTGCAGTGTCAATATCCATACCGTTCTGAACCGCTGTAATCACATCTGCAATCAATACCTTTAATTCTTCCTCCGCTTTTGCGTATGCGTCAGGTCTTAACTGTTTATCCCTCATAACGCGGATTGCGTTCTGCGCGATTGGCGATAAGATACCGTAACCGTTACCGTCTGTCTGATTTGCCATTACAGCCTTGCGGATTTTTGTATTAGCATATCCGGCAGCTAATGTGTAACCGAGCTTGCCCGTCTGCACTTCATCAAGAATATCACCTACAATATTTTCAGTGATTTGGATTTGTGCTTCTGTCGCATTAAGCGGCGCGCTTTCTCTTGGAATCGGGGCGGCAAACGCTGTTGTCGCTGTCGCTGATAATGCAGCGATTAGTGTTAGTGTAATAATTTTCTTTTTCATAGTGAAAACCTCCTGAAATTAAAATATATTTTCTCTATACTAATTATATCACTTACTATATGCCGCGCCCAGCCGGAAAAGCGCACAAGGTTTTAACATCAGCCTGTATAAAACGCCGAATGACTATTCTATCTGATTTTCTCTTGTCGGTTCGCTCCTTTGCGGAGTGTGCAGCATAGCGTCAACATTAGCTTTTACAATATCAATTTCGGACACCTCTTTTTTCGCTTTTCTGTAATCGGTATATAATTTCTGCCGCTGCTCCTCTAATTCCATACGCTGAACATTTACGCTTTCAAGCGTCGGTAATTTTCTATCGGTCTGCTCCTGCGATAAATATTTATGAGAAGCCTTAAATAAAATAATTTCCCGTTGGTGTTCCTTTTCAAACTTTGCCTTGTTATTCGACTTGACATATTTATCATATACAGGACGGAGCGCCTTATATGTGCTTATATGCTTTCGTAAAATATTTATGTCGTTCAAATTCCGTTCAACTGATTTGAACTTGTCGGCGGTATCGTCAAACTGTTTGCACGTTTCATCAATACGGCTTTCCAATTCCGAATAGCTGTTTATATTATGCTCGGTCAAATAATTAAGCGTCTTTGAAGCCTGTTTAAGATTATTGATTTTAGCCCAATGCTCGTAGCCCTTGCTTTCTTGCGCCTTAATGCAATTCTGAATATCAATAATAAGGCTGATACGGTTATCACGAATAATCGGCTTGCGTTTGCGCGATTTTTCAATCCGTTTTGTAATTCCCTCAACACTGTATCTTTCGCCCAGCGTTTGAGCTTTCAGACGTATAAACCGTTCCTGCCCTTTGGCGCGGACAGATATATATTGACCTCGTTTTATCTCATAGCCCTGTAATTCCATAAGACGCAAAAAATCCTCAAAATCTTTTACTTGCGGAATTATCTTGTCAATCTCGGTTTTCAGTTTCGCCCTCCAGCTTGTCGGTTTATTCTCATACTTGGTATTTTTATTTTTCCTTTCAGCGTTTGGTTCGACAACGGATAATCCGTATTCCTTGCATAGTCTGTCATTTATGCGGCGTGAATGGTTATACCACTTTTCATTGATGTGGATATGCTTGTAATCAACAAAACTGACGTCATTACAAATTATATGATTATGAATATGTCCCTTGTCAATATGCGTTGTCAAAATGTATTCAAATTTACCGCCCAGCAGTTCATCAGCGAAACGCTTTCCGATTTCGTGAGCCTGTTCGGGTGTGGTTTCACCCGGCGAAAATGCCTGTATGATATGACGCGCGAGATGTTCTCCCTTATTATATGCGTGTTCTCTTGTGCAATCAAATTCAATATCTGCAATTTCAGGAGTACAGGCGTATGCGTGAACAAGCAGCTTTGCGTCTGTCTTATCGGGATTTAAAATATAGTCAATGGCTTTTCTTAGGGTAGTGTCAATAGTATGGTTCGTTGTAATTGCCATATTTTATTTAACCTTTCTTGAATTTCCTTTATATCTTCCTCATAAATGGAGCCAGTTTCATTTACGCGCTTTGCAATTTGATTTATATTAACGCCGATAGAATGTAATTCCTTGTTCATTTCCTTAATGTTGGTTGTGTCAGTATAAATAATTAAACCGTCAATCGCCATTTTCCGTAAATACGCGCCTATCTGTCGTGTCGGTAGCTGCGCCATTTTCTGCTCAATTAACTGTTTTTCTTCTTCTGTTACTCTGAATTTGATTTGAATATTTCTTTTTCGCTTTTCCATATATTTACCTCCGTTTTTTATCTGGGTTTGGGATTTGTTCCCAAAATATTTTTTGTGACTTTTGCAAGGCATAGACAAACAAAAAATCGCCGTTCGGGTACCCGGCGGCTTTGCTTGCTGGTAGCAAAAACCCCTTATATATGGGTAACAAATAAAAATAAGTTTTTCTGCACATCTTTAATGAAAATATAGCAAAACAGTGTAAAAATCTTGACAATTTATAGCTTTTATAATAAAATTTATTTATTGTGATTGTGTTGTAATATACATAAAGATATTACGAATTTACTGAAAAATATTTTTAATTTACATTGAAAGTGAGATGAAATAATGACACTGTGTATAGCTTTATGTGATGATGATAAAATAGCCTTAAATAATGAGTTAAGGCTTATAAAAGATGTTTTAAATGAAAAGAAAATAAAACACTCAATCGACATTTTTAGTTCACCGCAAAAGTTGTTACAGTCCGACACTGTCTATGATATTATATTTTTAGACATTGAAATGGCTGAAATGGACGGTATTAGTTTAGCTGAAAAAATAAGTATAACAAATAAAAGCTGTTTATTCTTTTTTGTAACCAATTACGAAGCATATTTTGATAATGCGTCTAATGTGCGACCGTTCAGATTTTGGACAAAACCAATAGACAGGCGCCGCTTGGTCTATGGAATTGACTCAGCTATACAGGAGCTATACAAAAATAATCAATTCATCAATGTAATGGTAAATTCGGAAAACATACAAATATTTATCAGTAATATTATTTACATATATGTTCAAAACAAGAAAACACATATTATAACGACCAAAGGTGAAATTATTGTAAGTATTCCGTATCAGACGGTTTTTGAACAAGTAAAAGATTACACAAATTTTTTTGAGCCTTTTAGGGGATATTGTATAAATTTCAGTTATATAAAAAGATATGGCAAAGATAAAATCTATTGCGGATATAGGGAGACAGAATATGAAATATATTTGTCGCGGCGTAAGCAAGAGGATTTTCAAAAAAACTTTGCTAAATGGATTGGAGAAAAATAATGCGGATTGATTTAGGAATGGTATTAGCAATAATATTTGAATATATAATTTTTATTTATTATGCTGACACTTTATTTTACAGAAAAAGAAATAAGTATCTTTGTTATGCAATAATTGCATTAGTTTATATTGCTGATTTGTTTATATGTGCACGCGGAAAGATAGTTGTAAATACTTTAACTTTTGTTGTAATACACCTTGTTATTTTTGGCGTATGTTATCGCATTAGCTGGAAAAGCGCATTGTTTCAAAGTATTTTACTCGCGGCTATAACTTCGGCGTGTGAATTTTTAGTTATATTTATTCCATATATTAGAATTATACCTGACAATACCATAGCAATGACATCTTCACAGTCGCTTATATTGACATTTGCAAGCAAACTCTTATATTTAATTGGAATAATGATAATAAGCCGCGTATTCTGCAAAAAACAGAAAAATGTACAAGCTACCTCTCTTGGACTTTTATCTATTCCTATTTTGACTGTTATTATAATTATGCTTGTGATGAAAGTCAATACAACATCACACTTATTGTCATTGGTGTGCTTCATACTAATAATAATGAATATTATTATTTTTGCAATAAATCAAAAATTGATGATAATGGAAACAGAGAAAGCAGAGTTGGAAGCTCAGCAATTAAAAGAAAAATTTGATTATGACGAATATATGATGTTAAAAGAAAATAATCAGCAAGCCTCAATACTTAATCACGATTTCAAAGAACATATAGGTGCTTTAAGCTCTTTAATCGGAGCTGATAATGAAACCGCTCAGGAATATATAAAATCTATTTGCGGCAAATTTTCTCAGCCTAAATTTATTGAATATTCAGATAATAAAATCTTAAATGTGCTTTTATCTAAGAAGAAAGAAGAATGTGAAAATCAAAATATACAATTTTTGATAGATCCCATACGAGCCGAGCTGTCGTTTTTTAACGATATGGATATTGTAACTATATTTTCTAATTTAATAAATAATGCTATGGAAAGCTGCGCCCATTCATCAGAGAAAAAAATTTATTTGAATATACATACTGAAAATCAAAATTTTATAGTTATAAAGATAGAAAATACATCAGATATAGAGCCTATTGTAATAAACGGCAGACTAAAAACTCACAAGGATAATGCGAAGCTGCACGGTATAGGAATGAACAGTATCAGCAGAGCATTATCAGCTTATAATGGTTCTTTGGATTGGAAATATAACAAAGAACAAAAGATATTTTCCACAACGATAATAATACAAAATTTAACCGCTTAGGCAAATATACGACCGCTTAGGCAATTTGGGTTGACTTAAATAACATTATTTGCTAAAATAATTTCATCAAAAGAGAAGGAGGAATTTACTATGCTATTAAGTAGAGTAAAAAAGTTGTGTCAAAAAGGAGCGTCATTTGCAATCAAGGCATTGCCTGTTATTGTACCTGCATTTCTTCTTTTTCACACAAACTCAACCTGCTGTATTGTAAACGGTCAGCCGACGCCGCCGAACAGCATAAAAAAGTACAGAAAGTTTTAAGCTATGATACATAAAATTTCAGAGAAAGCAATTATGTATGCAATCCTCAATAACTACATAAAACAGGAACAATATGACGAATATGTATATGCCCTTGAAATTATCTTAAATATATTGATTACAGATATTACTATGATAATTATAGGACTTGCTATGGGTATGATATGGGAATGTATTTTATTCTGGCTCGTATATAAAATCTTGCGTAAATATTGCGGAGGGTATCATTTCTCAACATCGCTGAAATGTTATTTATCATCTTGCATTATGTGTCCGGTTGTATTGGCAGTTGTAAGGTATGTTCCGTACAGTATGACCGTATGGGGCTTGCTTACCTTAACAGCGCTGATAATACTTTCTATTCTTTCACCTGTTGAAGCGGCGAACAAGCCGCTTGACGAAAAAGAACAGCGGATATTCGGAATAACGGCGAGAATTTTAATAATCATAAGTGCGGTATGCTGGAGTGTAACAGCCATAGTCTTTCGTCAGCTTATATTATCTAAAATCATATCGCTTAGTATTATAAGTGTTGCTGTGTTTGTTATAGCCGGTAAAATGTATTTAACTGTACGAAAACACAATTAAGAATTACCCTTATCCAAAAAAGGATAAGGGTAATTTTTTGTCAAATTTTAACCGCTGGGGCAAATATACGACCGCTTAGGCAAAAGCTATTGACATCAAAATTTTCCTGCCGTATAATGCAGATATAAGCAAAACAGCTTATTATATATCCCCTCACAACCAATCACAATATAGTATTCAATACTATGGGATATATGGTAAATTGTTTATGATTTATAAACAGGGATTGAGTACATACGAAACGGTGCATTGTCTGATACGGACAGTTTGTAAAATCTGAATATGCGCGATAAATGCTATTTCTCAATGTTAGTTTAGTGAGCTTATCACATAGGGGCAAACCCGATATTTTGATGTTGCAGAAAAGCATATATCAAGCCGGCAAAATGATACGCGTATCGGCATAGGACGGTCTTATGGATTTTCTGTATGGATAATGCAAAGTTTCAAAAACAAAAAAAACAAATATAATGCTGATTTTATGTTAGACATAAAACAAGAGATACCCTCAATCTTAAATCTACGCACGCAAGCCTGATTAAAGATAAATAGAGTACCTCTAAATAGAAGAGAGGGTACAATTCCTCACGCTGATTCTTCTAATTGGGCTATTGGAAGGTATTTCTATCCGGCGAGCGGTTCTAATGCAGTTGCACTATGCTTAGAAGATATACAGTCTCAGGTTGAAAGTGTAAATGTAAGACTTAGAAATGAATCACTAAATTCCGACTCTTATACGACTGAAATAAACATTCAAAATAACGGTTTAACGGTAATTTTAGTTAACAATTCATTTATGGAACACGGAAATCAAGTAAAAATTAGCAGTAATTACAGATATGCCTTCTATGTTAGCACATATTCTTCACCGGGAACAGCGAAAGCTACGGTTTATACAGGTGTATATAACTAAGCATTATAAAGATGGAGTATAATCCCCATCTTTATTTCATACAATCAAAAATTTCATATAACCATTCTTTTGATAGGAGCAAATAATTATGAAAAAAATATATACATTTATATTGTTGATAAGTATATGTTGTAGTCATACTTTATCAGTGTTGGCAGATTATAATGATATAGAATATGTTAATTACAAAAAAGAAATAGATACTTTAATATCATATAATATTATGGTTGGTAATGATGATAATAAATTCAATCCGACTAAAACATTGACAAGAGCAGAAATGGCGACTATAATCACAAATTTATTAGGTAAAATAGAATATGATATAAACAATATAACCATTTTTCAAGATGTACAACCAACACATTGGGCATATTCTAATATAACACAGGTATCTTCGAGAAATATTATGACAGGTGATGGGTATGGTATATTTCGTCCTGATGACCCAATATCTTTTGGTGAAATCTTAAAAATATGTGTTGAAATAACAGGATATGACAAGTCATATACAGATGTTATATGGTATAAACCTTATGTTGAAAAGGCAAAAGATTTGAATATTTCTGAAGGCATTGAATTAGATGCAACACAATTTATTACTCGTGAACAAGCTGCAAAAATAATTTATAATACTATCAATATTCCTATTAGAGAACTTCACGGAATAAAAGATGAAAAAGGTGTTATAATTGGTGAATTTGTTATATGTGATGGAATACAAAATGAATTAAAAACTTTATTAAATCAGTTTAATAATCAATAGTAACAACTGTATTTAATATGTTATCAATTAAAATACTTTCAGGTGGTGACTGACATATGACAGAGATAATGCAAGCTGTACCGCTACAAGCGACAGAGATACTATAAACATTTTTTATGACGCTGCATATGAACAATAATAACAAGATAAGTTAAGAGAAAGGAATGTTTTACTATGAAAATCAAAAATTTAATAACAATAGCTTTAGCTGCTATTATGTCAGTTTCAGCTATGAGTATTCCGACATTTGCCGAGAATAATACAACGATTGACGAACAGCTTTTTATCGACACAGCAAAGGACGCAATATATGATTATATTGTAGAACGCGGTGAAGAATATTATACTATATCAGACGTATCATTTAATGACGGTGATATAAAATATGAATCCGATAATAAAGTTTCGTTTGAAACAACCGCTACTATTAGACAGAAGTTAAAGGCTTCTGACGTTGAAGAATTACCATATATTCAGGGTTATTTGAATGCGGCGGGCATATCATCATATGCGGATATTCAAAAAAGTACAGATGTTTCATCTGTATTAAATGAAAATGCAACAGTATTAAATGCAGAACGCGTTTTAAAAGTAATAAGCGACAGAGTAGACGCAGTAAATGAGTATATCGGCGAAGAAACAGAAATAAGTATGGATTTTTATGTTTCAATAAATCCGCAGACAGCAATTACAAAAGATAATATACAGCTTAATTGTATAGATAGCTTGGGTAATATAGTCAGCACAGATGAATACTTACTTCCAACATATGAAACAATGTACCAATCAGGCGCAGAAGAATTAACAGCAACCATAGAGGAAATCAGCTCAACAGTTGAACCTATGAAAAATGTTGATAATTGGAGTAATTATAACAGAATAGCAGCCCGTGATTATGCTCGGAAATGGTGGGGCCCGTACACAAGTAATTATAATCCGGCATATAATAATTATGTAGGTAAGGGCGGTGATTGTGCAAACTTTGTTTCTCAGTGCGTATATGCTGGTGGAGTGCCTATTCACGGTGGCTGGAGCCCTGACTCTGTTGCGTGGATAAACGCAGCGTCTTTAAAAAATAATATGTTGCAGTATGGATATGCAACAAAAGAGGACGCTTGGGAAACTAATGCTGGAAATTTCGCTTATACTACGGCGGGACAAGGACATATTGTATTGGTAACTCTTAATGACACTGTAACACTTGCATATACAGCGCACACAACAAATTGTAAAGACCAACCATTTACTCAGGCTAATATCAATGGCGGATATTCATTCTATATTATAAAGAATTTTTAATTTTATGATAAGTTATAAGTAAAGAAAGAGAGGTTTTTATGAAAAAGGTAATTTTAGGTTTAATAATTGGTATAGTTATATCGACGGGCACAATATATGCAAAACAGATAAATGACACAATAGAGATTGCGTATAATAACATTAAAATATCAGTTTTCGGACAAGAGTGCATTCCGAAAGATACGGACGGAAATATTGTTGAACCATTCATATATGAGGGTACAACATATGTCCCTATTAGAGCTATTTCACAGGCCTTTGGAAAACGTGTGGATTGGAATGACGAAACAAAAACCGTTGAAATCTGCCAACCATTTTCCTATCAAGAAGTTATGAAAGCTCAAGATGTAATTAAAACATTTTTTGATGATTTTGCAGAAAATAATTATACTGAAATGAAAAAAGTTCTTAGCGAGCCATTTTCTCAATATGATATTTCTAATGGTGTATATGGTATGAAATCAGCCACATTATCGGGAATTGAGTATATAGAAGAAAGTTCAGATTGGTCTACTGATACATTGATTTTTAATTGCACTTTCGATAATGTGGAGTTTACTCCTAACGCAAGTAATAATAATGGGAATAACAAAGGAGCTTGTTATATATTAGTTCATAAAGATAGAGATACATACACTATAAGTAATTTTGTTTCTGGACTTTAAAATACTTTAAGGATAAAACATCAATATTTTTCTTATACAGAATAACTTATTTACAAAATCAATATAATATGGTACAATATGGTTACTTTTATAATGTTTTTGTAATAAGGAGTGAACAGCGTACAGCCACAATGTGTGGATTGTCAAAAATTTATGCGCTATTATAGGATTATAGGGACTAATAAAAAGTCGGACTTGTCAAAAAAATTTGTTTGATAGGTTCGGCTTTTTTAGTTTCTAATGCGAAAAATGACCGTTTAAGACTAAATAATATAGAAAGCGTAATATTATGTGTATTTATGACAGATAGTATTATGCTTTTTTCTTTTTATACGGCAATGCTAAATATATATCAAAATTTTTTTGGGTATCTTTACGAAAAATCGTTCATTCAATATTATAAATCGTTTTTTTGTTTTATTATATCAAAAGTGTATGAATTATATCTTTTTGTTTCGATAAATAAAATGATATGTTTTTTTATAAGACCTCCGCCCGATATGCTTGATTTTTCTTACAAACTTTTTGCTAAAATACAGAGAATTTTTATTAAATGTTTTTTCTGAAAACAAGCAGAAATTTATCTAATTATTTGTTCCCCATATGAGGGATAAAAAATCAGTTTTCGGTGTTAGGAGTTAAAACTATGAGAGAATTTTCAGAACAGGACAAGCAGCGCATATCAAAACAATTTTGTTCCTTTTGTTGCAGCGTCCTAAAAAATGAAGCAAACAATATAAGAGCTGAATACAAACACTATGCAGATTTGGAAATGGATTTTAGTTTCCTAAGTGATAAGGAACAGGCAGAATTATATACATTTGATTGCTATTTTGTAACCGATAATGTTTTCAATGTATGTGATATTCGTATCATAGTATCTGACAATATGTTGGCAGAAGCTATAAATAAACTTCCTTGTGATTTAAGGGATATTATTTTGCTATCATACTTTGCAAATATGCCTGATATAGAAATAGCAAAACATCTTGATTTAAGCTATTGGATTGTTTTTCGGGCGCGCATACGCGCATTAAAACGATTAAAGGCAATTATCAGTACGGAGGGTATTAAGTGAAAAAAACTTTATCAGACATTCCTTTTTCAATAATCGAAAGAGCAATAAATGAGGATATAGAAGCCATTGATTACATACTTGCTCATTATAGAAATTACATAATTCGTTTGTCTACGAGAGTTGCCCGTGATGAAAATAATAATGAATATATGTATGTAGATGATGATATGCGTTCAAGACTTGAAAGTAAACTAATTTATAGTATTATAAAAAAGTTTAAAATCTTGTCTTAAAATAATGCGGGGTGCTTTAAGCACTCCGTAAAGTACACGATTTATCCGATATAAACGCATTATATCTCTAATGCGCTTATATGGGCTAAAATCCCCTTTGTTCTTTGACAACTGAATAATCCAATCATCAAATACTTTCTTTCCGAGCAGGAGCCGGCGGCTCGCCGTAATGAATGTAACAGCTTCTACCATACAAACAGTATGCCGAGTACGGAAGTTTTACATTTTAGCGATAAGACCGTCAATAACTATCGGCTTGCAACCGATACGGCCACGATTGACGAAAAGTATAATGATACTCCCGCCTTGAACGCGTCACTGCATTGGGTGGCTGGACGAGAACCGTGCAGGGGTGAAATTCCCGTGATACTGATTAGCTATCAGTAGTTTGATGATTGTTTGAGTGATTGGGTTATTACTCTCGGTAGGTGGATTTAACATAAAATATTTATGGAGGTTCACTATTTATGAATGACACTACTCAAAACTTAGAACACAAAAATATTTGTAATAAAAAATCCCTTGACGCTGAAATTACATATCAAGTCAATGGAACCTCATTTGTTGTACAACCGATATTTAAAGAGAAATCTTCCGAAACATTAGGCTCTGTTTTATTACGGCTTATGACATCAAGCGAATAAAATTTTTAAAACAGGCTGACAGACGGTTAAAAGCGCGGTATAATATAAATGTAATACTGTTTATTTGACTGTCTGAAAGGAGGACTTATGAAACGGTCAAATAACAAACAAAAAGAAATAACAGCGGCTTTATATGTTCGTTTAAGCCGTGATGATAACTTAGAGGGCGACAGTTACAGCATTGTCAATCAAAAAAAGCTGCTAACTAAAATCGCAAAGGAAAAAGGCTATACAAATTTATTGATATTCTGCGACGACGGTATTTCGGGCGTTACAATGGAACGTCCCGGATATAAAGCTATGATTGAAGCAATAGAAAACAATAAAATTTCAGCCGTATTTGTAAAAGACCTTTCAAGATTAGGACGTAATTATATTGAGGTTGGCAGACTTACGGAAGAATTTTTCCCTGAAAACGATATAAGACTTGTCGCTGTTTCGGATAACATAGATACATTCGAGGGTGAAAATGAGCTTGCACCGATAAAAAATCTTTTTAATGAATGGTATGCTCGTGACATTTCAAAAAAACGTCGTATCAGTAATAAGATTAAAGGAAACGCAGGTGAACCGCTCGGACTTCCCCCGTATGGATATATCAGAAATCCTGACGGAAAGAATTGGATTGTTGATGAAGAAGCTGCAAAAGTAGTCAAACATATTTATGATATGGCTCTCGGCGGTTTAGGTACAGACCAGATTGCTTGCAGATTAGAGGAAGAAAAAATCCTTACTCCCGTAAACTATTGGTACAGTAAAGGGATAAGCCGTCCGGGATTGAAAAGCTCGCAGGAATATCCTTATAAATGGCACCACTCAACAATTATCAATATACTTTCCAAACAGGAGTATTGCGGTGATGTGATAAATTTTAAAACCTATTCTAAGTCATACAAAAACAAAAAGCGTTATGAGAATGACAAAGAGAATTGGGCGATATTTAAAGATATTCACGAACCAATTATAGACCGTACCGTTTGGGAAAAGATACAGGAACGCCGAAGCAGGAGAACGCGCAAAAAGCAAGTAACAGGTGAAGATAAAAATATGTTTTCGGGATTACTTGTATGTGCGGATTGCGGAAGCAAACTCGGTTATCATTTCAATCAAGCTAATCACGATATAACCTATTTTAATTGTATGGGATATAACAGGGGCAGCAGAAAAATATGTACCTCAACGCATTATATCCGCACTGACTTTTTAGAACAGGTTGTACTCGGTGAGATTAAACGCTTAATGAAATTTGCCACTCTATATGAGAATGAATTTGCTAAAATTGTTATGGGAAATTCGATTAAAACGGCAGAGCAGGAACGACGCTCCAAACAAAAGGAACTTAACTCCTTGCTTGCGCGTGATAAAGAGCTTGACTTACTTTTTGAAAAAATTTATGAGGATAACACTCTTGGACGCATAAGCGACGACAGATTTTCAAAATTGTCTGTAAAATATGAAACAGAACAAAAAGAAAATGAAGTAAAAATCAATGAACTTCAAGCGGAGCTTGATAATGAACAGAATAGAGCTGTTACAAGCGATATGTTTTTATCTTCTGTTCGTAAATATACAAGGGCAAGGAAACTGACACTGAGAATGTTAAACGAATTGATTGACAAGATAGAAGTATATCAGGCTGAAAAAATAGACGGTAAAAAGGTACAGCGGCTTAAAATTCATTATAACTGTATCGGAGCTATTGAAATACCTGATTTAAGTAAATTACCTGAAAATAACGTATCAGTACATACACGTCAGGGCGTAAATGTTCAGTATGCTGCGCTTGCCGTATGAACACAAAAAAAGAATGTCCTTATTGGTTCAAGTCCAATAAGGACACTCGGTATGGTTGCGGAGACTGGACTTGAACCAGCGACCTTCGGGTTATGAGTAGTATATTATATTTTACTCACACTTTCACTTTATACCGCAAAACCGCATAATAAAGCCATTTTCGTAACTATTACTTTTCATACTTTACCGTACTTTGTCCGCTATTTTTATATGTGTAGCGGACAAATAGCGGACAGAATTTTTATAAATCATTTTTTTATTGACAACCTTATTGCAGAAGTGATATAGTAATAGTAGTTTATCACACTATTAGGAGGTTTTAATATGACAAAAGAAGAATTGAGTTTTCATTGGGATTACTTTACAAATATCAGCAAAGATTTTGAGGCTACTGACAGATATGTTAGTCATACATCTTTAGGATCTATAAACAATGACGAAACTTTTTCTCTCGAATTTTTAAAATTATTAATGATTATTTGTGCTGAATTTGAAACGATGTGTAAGCTCATAAATAAGCATATTGATAATACTTTTAATCTTAAATCTAAAACTGACATGCCTACTTTATTATCTAAAATTATATCAACATACCCTGAAATAACCGATATTGAAGTTACTACATCATCCAGAACTACTATAAAGCCATTAAAAAACTGCTTTGATAAACAAAATAATTTGACTTTAGAATGGTGGACAGCTCACAATCATTTAAAACATCAAGGACATAAAAATTACAATTTAGCTACATTAAAAAATGTTACTAATGCACTTGCTAGTTTATATGTGCTATTTGCATATATGTCTAGGGAAATACAAGATGCTTATATTCCCTTTAACACTTGTACAGCTATTTTAAGCAAATACACTCCTATGTCTATTTTTGCCAGTCCTGATATTGAGAATATAGCATATGAACCATTAGAAGAATAGATTTAAGAATACAAATTTCTTAAATTTATCTACTAAACAGCAATACCTCCCGCCACATAAATCAGCGGATATAATAACACTAAATAAAAGCCGTCCTATTGTGGAGTAGGACGGCTTAGTTTTTATTCTGTTCTATTTTCTTTCAATACTTTTAATTGTGGTATTTCGTCCTCTAAAAGCTCATTTATTAACTTATTTGTAGATTTACCTTGTGAGGCGGCATAATTGCTTATAACCTCTTTAGAGCCTTTAAAAACACGCACCTTAATTTCATCATAATTGTTTTTCATATATTTTGCGGTTGCCTTTTGTTGAGCCTTTGAAACTGCCATATTATCACCTATTTTCTACTTGACTTTGTTGTTGATATGTGGTATAGTTTAGATATAAAAGGAACGGTTTTAACTGTTCCGCTCTAATAAGCTTTAAATAAGCCGCTTAGTTTGGTAGACAGGGCGGCTTATTTTTTTATGTTTTTAAATAATTCAATTAGTTTATCAATCAATGCTATGCAAATAAGTAAGTTTATTATGCCTAACACTGTATTTATCAAATCATTCACTTTAACACCCCCTTATATGTTTTAGTACAGTTTACACCTCCTAAAATCATTATAAAGGGCGGAACAGCCGCCACCGTTCCAATATATCAAGGTCACATAAATTTCTTTATCACCTACAATTAATATCTTAACTGCAATTTTATTATAACATACTTTAAATACTGTGTACAGTGGTATTTTAATTATACATCTGCACCGTTGTTATTCAGTTTCATCTTCAACATATTCCATTATATCGCCCGGTTGACATTCAAGTAATTTACAAATAGTAGATATATTTTCCCACGAAACAGGCTCTTTATTTCGTAGTTTTTGAACAGTAGCCTCACCCATCAATTTATTTTTTCTTATGCGATATGTTGAATAACCCTTTTCTTTTAACCCCGCTAAAATATCAATTTTATATTTTATAGGCATAATATAAAAACCCCCTTGACATTCCGATATTTTTATAATAGAATGTAAGCAAGAGGAATAACAACAGTTATTTCTGCAAGTTGTTAAAATAAATTTAACCGTCTACTGTGCAGAGTAGGCGGTTATTTTTTTATGTATTTGATTATCTCAAGTGTAATTAATAAAATTATCATCTGTATAAATAAATCTAAATCCATATTGACACCCCCATTCTATAAAAGGTGTCAGAAATAACCGCTTCCCCTTGCTATGCTTATATTATACTATAATATATACACAATATACAAGTGTACAATATATATAAAATATACACATAAAATTTGTGTATATTGCACATTTACATACACCTATTATCAGTGTATAATATAACCATAGTCAAGGTTGACTACATAAAAAAACGAAAGGAGCAAAACACAATGAGAAACATTCACACAATCCGCCGCATAGTTGCAACTATGGCAAACAGATTAAAGAAAATGGGGTTGACACTTTCCGCCGCTTTTAAAAAGGCTTGGGAGTTGATAAAGGGCAACACCATTGAAAGCAAAGTTGCCGGAGTAACAAAAGGAAACAGACAAAAGGCATTACACAGAATATTCACACACTACAAACCAAAGCAAGTAAGAGTATGGCTTGAACGTGACAAGGCGAATTTACACGATAACAACGCAGTAGCGGTTATAATAAGTGTAAATGGTTCTGTCGCTTACAAAATAGGCTATATTCCGTCAAATTTAGCTTATGTAATATCAGCAATAGTCGATAAAGGAATTAAACTTAAAACCACCTTTAAGGAAGTCATAGGGCATTACACTAAATATATGAATTATGGGGCGGTTATAACCCTACAATTATCATAAAAGAAAAGCCTTGTATAAGCTACCAACTCATACAAGGCAAGTGCATTACCACCAAAAGAGGAAATACACAAGTTTATCACACAAATAAATTATAGTGCATTTCCTCTATAAAGTCAATATTGAGGAGGAAAAACATTGATTAACAAAGAAGAATTACAAACAAAAATTGAAACTTGTGTTAATAATATTGTTGATACACTTACCGACGAAGACACTCTTGAAATAAGTCGAGGTTATCAATTTTCATTAGATGATAGAAAAGGAATAGTTGTCAGAATTACAGTATCTAAAATCTAATACCCCACTTTTTTAGTTAGGTTTAGTAGGGTTGGTAGAGTTTAGTAGGGTTTTCAAGGTATCATCATTTTGATGACGGCCGAAAATTCGGCCGCCAAATATGCCCTCATGCAAATAATATCCGTAACACTTATACATAACAAGGAGGATTTTAATAATGAACCGAAATAATTTCTTTGCTTTTATAAGCTCTAAAGATGAAAATGATATTCTTACCGTTAAATACGAAACAAAAACTAAAGAAACCGTTACCGAACAATTCAAGCACAAAAAATTACACGCTTGTCCTTTTTGCGGCGGCAAGGCTCGTTTAATTCCGCTTAGTTCATACGGTAGCCCTTGTGTAAAAGTACAGTGCGAACATTGCCGCTCTTGTACTGTTATAGCCGTTACCGGTCAAGATATGATAACAAAAAAATTTCACGATTGGCTTGATGTTCTATCGGATGTTATAAAGCGTTGGAACACTCGCACGCATACAGCTTAACGAAATAAAGTGCCTACCATTCGGTAAGCGTTTGATATAACAGTTGTTAATATATTTTTGCTGTTTTTAAATTTCTTTCAATTATAGCGCGCGTGTGCGTGCGCGAACACCTTAACAAAACTTAACAAAAATCAATTTTCCGCCGCTTGCATTTTTCATTTTAAGGGTATATACTGAAAACAAAAAGGAGGCTACAAGCTATGAAAAAATTTATATTAGGTTTTATAACAGGCGGTATAATCTGTGCGACCGCTACAGGTTTCGCCGTAGAATATGCCGTAACGGCTAACCCGTTCCCTGTTGCCGTAAACGGTACAGAAACGGCGATTGAGGGTTACAACATAAACGACAATACATATTTTAAATTACGTGATGTTGCTGACGCTGTCGGCGGTTTCAATGTCGGTTTCAGTGACAATACAATCACTATTGATACAGATACCGCCGCAGAACCAACACCGACACCGACTGTAAAGCCGTCCACAACTTCGGATTTATCCCCATTACCGGAAGTTGAAATCGAAGTAATAGACGGTGTGCAGTATGTTCGCAAATCGAACATTGAAGAAATGCTCCAAGATATTGGGTTAGGTCAATATGAGTTTTCAGCCTCATATTTTTATGACAAAACTCGTCACGACGGAGTATCTGTTCTTGAAAACATACCACACCCCGAGGGCGATAACACTCTAATTCCATATGATTATTATGTTTCGACTGTTATACCTGCTATAAACAGTTTGAGATAGTTAATGGCTCCCTTTCAGAAAAGAGGGAGCTATTATTTTTTCTAATCTTGCAAGCTTGCAATCTTCTTTTCTATTTCGCGTATTTGGTCTTTCAAACTGTTTAAATCATTCTCATTCAATAACCGTTTACCGTTCTGCATAACCTTTGTCGCATTTAATTCTATTGATGACATTGCCCCGATTGCAAGGTTATTACCCTTGTTTGTGGTTTTTATGCTTGTATATCCGCTTAATAATATACCGCTTTCATCAGACCATTTATATATCGTCTTGCCCTCGTCATTTACATATGAGCTTACATATCCAACCCTTAAATACTGCCCTACACTTGCGTCTTTATTTACATTGATGTCGGTATTTGATTCTATACTTCCACCCACAACTTTTCCGGTAAATATAGCGTGTCCGCTATTATCAGCTATTGACGTTGTATCTTTTAATTCAAAACGGTCATACTCTACAAGTTTTCCTCTATCAAATGCGACTATATCCATATAACCGCCGACACGTTCATCAACATTCATCTGAAAATTATGTAAAAACATTTCCGTTATGTTGCTCGGCTTATTCTTTTTACAGTATTCTGTAAATGTTTCACAGTATTTATCCGGCTCATATCCGCCCCAAGAATAACTGTTTGATTTTGGAGTGTCACCATTAAAAACAATTTCCTCAAACTCAAAATTATTTAAAGACGTTATATGATACATAACATTCTTTTGAATATCTTTCTTAAATTGAACTGCTAATATTTCAAGCATATAATCTCTTGAACAATCCGAAATTTGTTCAGACAGTATGTCTTTGTTTGGTTTTATTGTTTTTTGAACAATATCATTTATTGTCTTTATTGTTATCTGTTCTTGCGGAATATCTTTAAGCATAGTCAATATGGCATTTATAACCGCTATACTGCCTCCAAAAGCAACCGCTAAGTCATCAAATAAATACAATTTCTTATAATCATTCTGTAACAATTTAATTTCGCCGTTATCATTTTTTGTTCTTTTTGTATCTGCCGCAATCACAGCTAATCTTTTATTCATAAAAACTCCATACATACTCATAATTAAATCCTCCTATTTTTTATCATTTTGCTCCGAAAACTCATTGTATTTCTCGCAATAATCATATAACGTGCTTACCGCTATATCCGCATAAATACAAGCCTCTCGGTCACTTAACCCCTTTAAAAATCCCTCTTCGAGTTTTTGGACTGTTTCTTTTTGCAATTTACACGCTTAGGGGGGTAACAAAATGCTACTCCCTTTTTTACTGCAAATAATTGCGTTTTTGTCGGTAAACTCTTGTAAGATGGAGTACCGTTTTGGTACTCCGGCTTACATTCCGCCGCAGTTAAATCGTTTTATTTTCCGACACTGTTCCACGTTCTTCAAGTCGCTTTCTGAAGTATTCACGTTGTAAAACTGTCTGTTCGGTGGAGCTTGTCCAAGTTGTATTAAACTTACTTACTCCCCTATGATTATAAAACGACGTGCGGCGGTCAATATCTTCATCAAGCAACCGTCTTGATATTCTCGGGTGTCGGAGTTTTCTTAACCCCTTTCTTTTCAACTGTCGCACCCACTCAACAGATTTATCAACCTTTTGTGCTATTGCCGTATATGGCAACCCCTCAAGATATGACATTCTTATAACTTCTTTTTCTTCTTCCGGCAGTTCATTTATAGCCTCGCCGACTACTTGACTTATATAACGTCTTTCATCAGCGGCGGCAATCGTATTTTCAAAATCAATTCTATTATCCGGTATGGTATCACCCACCGTTAAATTATCAACCCCTTTCACGCTCTCATAAATCGACTTTATAGGCTTTGCAACGTTCAATATATAATTTACCGTTTTTACATTCATATTCATTTTTAAGGCTAATTCTGCTTGTGTCGGGTATCTTCCGAGTGACTGCATAAGCTCCGAACGCTTACGCAATATTTGCCGCCTTTGACTGTAAACATATTCGGGCAAGTCCGAGCTTTTAAGTTTCCCTCGTTGTATTGCCGTTTGAATGTGATATTTTGCGTATGTAAGGAATTTATACCCTTTACTTTCATCAAAGCCTTTTACCGCCTCATAAAGTCCAAAATAAGAGTCTTGCATTGCGTCCTCAAAATCTTCCGGTTGCTCGATTCCGATATGCTTTATAATCGCTATTATAAAACTCCTGCAATTCTGATACAATTCGGACATCAAACCTTTTTCGCCTTGCTTTATACGCTTAACAAGTTCTTCATTACTCATTGATATTCCGCCTCCGATATGATAAAATTATTATAGCGGCGGAAATGTCAAGTTTTATCAGGTTTTTATAAATCACAAATCGCAGTAAATTCCGAGTATTTCCGAGTATTTCGCATTACTCATTATTTTTATATACCGCCGCAAATCGTTGCAATATCTCTTGTTGCCGCCTTTTGCCCTCTTGCTTGTCAATGAGTTTTTCAGCATAAGCGATATACACATCCGCAAGCTTTACGATTATAACCGCCTCATCAGCCGTAAACAAATTATTAAAATAATCTCGTTTATATTCACCCACAAAGTTGCCGTTCTTTATGTATAGCTTTGCATAGTGATTGGCTTGACGTTTGTAATATTCAACTTTATTCTTTGTAAGTTGTTGTATCGCACTCGGTAATATATCTTTTATATGTTCCAATGTATGCACCTCTTTAGTTACTGTTCCACAAGTCCAATTTACCCCTTATATCAAGCGGTACATTTTCGCCCTCGTTTAACCTTACATCTAAGCCATACATATAAATCATATGCAACACCTCCGCTTTTGCAAGCTCTATTACTTGGCTATCGTCAAGGTTTGGATAAACCTCTTTTATTTCGTCTACTATTTTCTTTATACCTAAGTCCATATTACTTTACTCCTTTTCATCTTGTCCTACTTCCTATCGTTTGTCCGACCAATAGGGAGGAACTAAAAACCGCATACCTAAGCCGTTTTTTGTGCAATTCCTACTTTCCTACCGTTTTTCTTAGTATAGAGCTATATATGTGTAAAAAAAAACATATATATTTTTATTTTTTTTATTGTTTATATAATATATATATAATATTTAGGTAGGAAAGTAGGAATTATATAAATATATATAGGTTTTATGCGGTTTTTCCGCTCCTACCTTTTTCCTACTTTGTTCCTACTTTCCTACTATATAGCTTATTAACTATACTTTTATATCCATTTTTTAGGAATATCACTGTCAGAAATATCCTTATATTCATTTTGTGACAGAATAGCTTTTACATAATACGCTTTTATGCCGTATGTACTTAAATGATGTACATACTTACCTTGTGAGTTCCTCATAATATACCCACGTTCAGCGAATTTTGGCATAACTGCACCGTAATCAAAGCCGTTTTGTTGCAAACATTCAGTAAGTACATTCTTATTAATTGCGGCAATTCCGTTTTCAATTTTGCCCCATATCTGACCGTTATTATTGATTGAATTATCAAACCTATTCTTATTTTGGGCAACCCAACCGCACAACCATTTATAAGCACGTTCCACAATGTCAACTTCCGATTTTGTAGCCATAAACTGCTTAACGTCATTTACATTCAAGTTACATTCGTCCTTAAAAATATACTTAACCGCCAAACTGTCGGCAAGCAACAAGAAAGCCATTGCCATACATTGCTTATCCGTTGTATCGGTGTCCGCCTGCAATTCTTTCAAAATATCTCTGTAACTGTTTATCAAATTCTTTTCTTCTTTCAGACGGCTTATAAATTCACGTCCTGCAAAGCCGTAATTATTACTTACAACATTCATTGTATAATTGCCGTCCTCAATAACTGTATCTTGTACTTCAAGGCTTATAACTCTGTTAATACTTCCGCCGCCGCTGTTATCCTTTACGATATTTTCTTCACCCGAACAAATAAAGCAATTCTTCCACTGCTTAACTTGCCTTATGCCGCCGCTTGCCGCTCCTTGTGTCTTATTCATACCCTCTGTGAGTGTCATAATCATTTGATTAAATGAAGTGTTTCCGCCTTTAATCGTCTGCAATTCATCAAGAATACAAGGCAGAGAATACATAAAAGCCGCCGTTTCGCTTATGCCGTATGAAGTACCGTTAAGCGTTCTCACAAGTCCGCCGCTCGGTTTTCCCCATACACTCGCCGCCACATTCAAGGCTACTGTTTTACCTGCTCCCGTTCCGCCCCAAAGATGAACGATAAAAGGCAAACCGCCTATAATTTCTATCAAAGGGGCGGCAAAGCTCGCCGCCATTGTAAGCCTTAAATAAATATTTTCCCGAAGTTTTAAACAGTGTTTTCTCCACAATTCATAATTGCCCTTGCTCTCTATCGCTCTGTATATCCCCGAAAATTCCGTTATGCTGTCGCATTTCACCTTATCCGAATACGGTACAAATTCGCCGTCTTTCCACCCCAAACGATTTACGGTATGCGATACTTTAATCAAGTTGATATTCTTCTGCATTAAGCCTTGCAAATACTTAACAATATCTTTTGCTGTTTCAGAAGTTACGTCTATACTGGAATTTGCCAATCGAATAATTTTCGTATTGCTTGCAATCACTTCACGTTCAACTTGTACTTTTTCCCAACGATTTCCGACGCAAAAAGCAAGTACAACCTTTTCACAATTATCTTCTATATTCCTTAATCTCTCAACAATTAAAAGCGGGTGTGAGCATATCGGCACAAGAATAAAATCCCCGTCTTTTGTTTTTGCCGTCTTTTTTACTCCATCGTCATTTAAAATATAGTCACCGCAAGAATAAATGCCCTTTATATCCTCATATCCCTTTGGTACTGTACTAAGTTCCGCAACTCCCGATACATTTTTCTCTATTTGCCTTTGAATATATTCTTTTTTAAACTGCTTAAGCTGTTCTTTAAATCTTGTCAGTTGCTTTAGTTCCCTTGCCTCTGTAAGAATTGTATTAATACACTTTTCTCTTATTTCCTTATCGTGACTTTTGTATATTTCATTTAACAAATTGCTGACCGTATCGACGTCATATTCATACTTAAAGGCATTTTGACATATTTCTTTTATATCATCATTGCTTAAACATTCGCTCAATATTCCTCACCTCTTTCGTATATATCAAATCTCTTTTTTCCTCAAAAGTTCCGTTTGCCATTACGTCACAAAAATAATCCACCGTATCAATCCTTTTTACCGCCTCTGTGTATTTGTCTGAAAAATCGGTTACTTCGTCCGTAGGCTTGTAATTCACTATAATACTGTGTAATCGTTGACGATACCGCAGTAAAGCCGTTTCGCACCGTTTGAATTTTGCACTATATACATTTTTGACTATTCTGTCCGTTTCCCTTTTTGATTTTATATTGCTTGCCTCGCCACTCTTTTGTTTAAAATCTATACCCAAACCGAAAGCGTCATTTAAAATCTTAACCGCCCCGATAAAGTCGGTTTTGTAAAACAGTTTTGTAAATTCAATAACATCACCGCCCACACCGCAACCGAAACACTTGAATATATTTTTAGTAGGGTGGATTGAAAATGACGGCGTTTTCTCGTGATGAAACGGACAACAAGCCTTGTTGTGCTTTAAGTTCACGCCTGCACGCTCCACAACGTCAACTATGCTTACCCGTTCTTTTATGTACTCCGCATAATCTGTCATATTACCCTACTCTGCTATTTTTCTTATTCCTGCGGCGGTTATCTGTTCGCTTTCAGTCGTTCCTGTGCATAAGTAATTGTTAAGCACGTCCATATTAATAAGGTACTTCGCACCAATCTTTACCGACGGTATTTCTTTAGTTAATATAAGGCGGCGGAGTGCTTTTTCTGTTAATGCAGTGTACGGGTCCGCTTGCTTGATTTCTTCTATCGCCTGCTTTATTCCTCGCATATGTGCGGGCTTATATACTGTTTCAATATTATTCACTTAAACCACCTGCCTTTAAAAATTCTATGGCAGCATTTACTTGTTCTGCATGTTCTTTTGTTATTGGAGTTCTAAGCCAACGTATAAGCGTCATTTCTGAAACCCCTACCGCATTTGCTACCTGCCATTGATACAAATTACTTTCTTTAATTTTCTGTTTTAATTCTTCATTTGTCATATTTTTTCACCTCGTTTAATTATTTCTCTTGACTGTATTGTCTTTTTAGAATATAATGTTGTTAGTTATTATGTTGATATTGTAATATACGACTTTTAATAAGTCAATAGTTCAAATTAAACTTTGACGACAATTATTTAATAATAATTTAATTTATTGACTGACGACAGGAGAAAACGTATGAATATTTTTGACAGTACCTTATTAATGGAATACAATGCAGAGGAGCTATTTGGGAATATAATATTTAATGATGCCGCACAAACAGAAAAAATTATTTTTACTGATGTTGTTAATGATGTAATTTTTGAAAAAGAATATCCGCTTGGCACTTCTTTTATCCAATCATGTAATTGTGGAACAGATATATTTAAACAACTTAAAAATGATGTGCTAAATTATACAATTAATATAACAACAGGCGAAACATTGCAAGATATTGCGATAAAATTAAAATCGGAACATATTTTAAATAACCGTTTTTTATTGATGGATATTATTAATTTATTTGAATCCAAAGATAAAGATAAAAATTCGCCGCTCACTTTAGAAGTTCGCCCATTATATGAGGAACTATGCAACATAGCACAAAATTGTAGTGATAAATCATTTTTATTAGGACTGAATACATTTTTAGAAAATGCGTATATCAAATTGTATAAACAAAATCCGCTACTTTGGCATTATTTAAATTATGAGGACTTTAAATTCATTGGAGGGTTAGGGTACAATTCTTATCAGTTAAATAATGAATTAATAGTTTATACCATTAGTTCAGTATTTAAAGAAATATTAAAACAGCTTTTTGAACAGCTTTTATTTTTTACGGACACTGCTAATCTTTATGAAAGATATATAAATTACATTGATTACATTTGCAATACTGACTTCAAAGATTATTTGAACCCTTTGAATAATATGCAACGGACATATTTATATTTATATAACTTTGAAGATGATGATAGAACTATGTTAGATTTTAAATATAGCGGCATTTTTGAATTTAAGAGCAGTAAAACTATATCCGCATGTAAAAATATAGATAATCTGTCATTTAAAGAACAAGCCAAGATTATAAAAGAATGCGATATAGAATTATTAGAGAGTGTTAGTTTAGATGATATACCATCTTTGTTCGCTGCTTCAATGACAAAAATCATTGAAAACAATATTAAAGTAAAGAGATGTAGAAACTGCCAAAAGTATTTTATACCTTATAATCGTTCAGACACTATGTATTGTGATGAACCGGCACCTCAAAATCCAACAAAATCATGTAAAGAATACGCTTCGCAAGAATTATATTATAAAAAAATCACATCCAATCCGGTAAGCAAATTACACAGAAAAATCTACCAACAAAAACAAATGCTTGCTAAACGCAATCCCGATATTGAAGCATACAAAACAGATTTTGAAAATTTCAAAACAGCCTCAAAAGAATGGAAGAAAAAAGTTAAAAACGGTATTGCAACAGAAAATGAATATCTACAATGGTTAAAAGATGTTAAAGAAAAGAAGGTGACTTATTAATGGCAACAGTACGAAAAAGGGGTAACACATATCAAATAAGAGTATCTTGCGGCTATGACTGCACGGGCAAGCACATTGAAAAATCAATAACTTGGAAACCGTCAGCCGGAATGACAAAAAAGCAAATAGATAAGGAGCTTGAACGTCAAAAGGTGTTATTTGAAGAAAAATGTATAACGGGACAATTTCTTGACGGCAACATAACTTTCAATGACTTTGCTCAAAGGTGGTTTAACGACTATGCAGATAAACAATTACGCTCCCGAACCGTAACACGATACAAGGAGCTTATGAACCGAATAACCCCCGCAATCGGACATATAAAACTATGTAAATTACAACCTCATCATTTAATGGAGTTTTATAACAATCTTTCAGAGGACGGCATAAGACTTGACACAAAATACACGCCTTGCAGTGATTTCAAAGAAATACTTTCCGCCGCTGGCTATACTCAAAAAATGTTATCAGAAAAAAGCGGTGTTTCACTTACTGCAATACGTTCTTGTATAAACGGTAAAAACGTATCTAAAAACACAGCCGATAACATAAGTGCAGTGTTAAACCGCAAAGACATTTTCACAGTTGCAGAGGGCAAGACAAGGCTGTCCGATAAAACAGTATCAGAATATCACCGCCTCATATCGTCTATACTTACGGCGGCGGTACAGTGGCAAGTTATACTTGCAAACCCTTGCGACAGAGTTAAACCGCCAAAGGTTGAACGCAAAGAGGCGGTAAGCCTTGACGAAGTGCAAGCAAATGAATTGATTTCTTGCTTACAGTCCGAGCCGATAAAGTACCGCACCGCAGTTATGCTTACATTGTACACAGGTTTAAGACGTGGTGAAGTGTGCGGATTGGATTGGTCTGATATTGATTTTGAAAACGGGCTTGTTAAAATAAATAAATCTGTACTGTATTCGGCGAATAAGGGAGTTTATGAAGATACCACAAAAACAAACAGCTCCAACCGTATTATAAGCATACCGTCGGCAATGGTGCAGTTGTTGAAAGAATATAAAATCGAACAATCAAAGAAAAAGTTGTTAATGGGTGATATGTGGAATAATAGCGGTAAAGTGTTTACTTCCGAAAGCGGCGGAATGATAAACCCCGATACTCTTTCAACGTGGTTTAAAGGCTTTATAAACCGTCATAACTTACCCGATATTCATTATCATTCATTAAGACATACCGCCGCAACATTGCTTATTGCAGGTGGCGTTGATATTGCAACGGTTTCAAAAAGATTAGGTCACGCCGACAGGACTACCACTTTAAATATTTATACTCACGCAATTAAATCAGCCGATAAAGCGGCGGCGGATAAATTGCAGGACATTTTTACACATTCAAAAATAGGCTGATTTTATACCATAGCGGACAAATAGCGGACAAAATACGAATTTTAATAATATTCCGAAAATACAAAAACGGCTCAAACATAGTGTTTAAGCCGTTTATTAATGGTTGCGGAGACTGGACTTGAACCAGCGACCTTCGGGTTATGAGCCCGACGAGCTACCAACTGCTCTACCCCGCGATATTTAACTTAGCGCCTCTCTCAGAGTGCTATAATAGTATAGCACACCCTAACTTATTTGTCAAGTGTTTTTTTATAATTTTTACATTTTTATTTTTTAAACCTCAATACTATTGTTTTTATCCGTGATTTAGTATATAATGTAAGTATTATTTCAAAGGAGAGATGATTAATTTGGAGCGTTTTCTTTCAAATTTGCGCGTACGTCTTGAAGAACGTATTTCGCCGAATATGGTGCGTGTAATACGTCCGTTTATGACGGTGCAATTTGTTATATTTATGCTTTTGGGCATTTTGAACACTGCCGTATCGGTCGGCACAGCCACATTACTTGACATTCTTCACAATGCGTTTCTTGCACCGGACAACCCACTGAGATTAATCGCCGAACACTCACGTTCCAACTTTATATTCGGATATATAGTCAGCATAATAACATCATTCTTTTTAAACTGTCACTTTACGTTTCACCAACGACCGACACTTAAAAAGTTTCTCAAATTTCCGATAAGCTATATACCGAATTTCATATTTCAATACCTAATGGTATTCATTTTTACAGCTTTAAACTTAAATTCAACGCTTGCATACATTTGTGCGGCGATACTCGGCACACCGCTTACGTTTGCAGCAATGAAACTGATGGTATTCAGACGAAGAAAATCAACTACTTGAGGTGATATAAATGCTTTCACACATATATTCCTGCGGACTTTCGGGTATAGACGGATTTTCCGTATGCGTAGAAACGGATATTTCAAACGGTTTACCCGCATTTGATATAGTAGGCTTACCCGACGCCGCCGTTAAAGAGGCAAAAGAACGCATACGTTCTGCCATAAAAAACACAGGCTTTCGTTTTCCCGCAAAGCACATTGTCATAAACCTTGCCCCTGCCTCCAAGCGTAAAGAGGGTTCGGGATACGATTTACCTATGGCACTTTCTATTATATGCGCCACGGAGCAGATTTATGCACCGGACTTAAGCAAATGTGCGTTTTTCGGCGAACTTTCGCTGGACGGCACCGTACAACCGATAAACGGCATACTTCCTATGGTTATTTCGGCGTACAAAAGCGGTTTTACCGATATGTTTGTACCAACCGAAAACGCGGACGAGGCCGCCGTCATTGAAGGTGTAAACATATATCCCGTATCATCTTTGAAAGCGTTATGCGACCATTTTTGTGACATACAGAAAATTAATGTACATAAAATTGACCTTACCAATTATTTTGCGTCAAGCGCTTCAAATGTACTTGATTTTTGCGACGTAAAAGGTCAGGAGAACGTCAAGCGTGCGCTTGAAATTGCCGCCGCCGGCAATCACAACGTACTTCTTATAGGCAGTCCCGGAACAGGTAAAACAATGCTCGCACAACGTATGCCGAGCATACTTCCCGACCTTTCGTTTGACGAAGCTTTGGAAGTCACAAAAATACATTCAATCGCCGGACTTTTACCGAAAGACCAACCGCTTATTTTAAACAGACCTTTCAGAAGTCCGCACCACACGATTTCATCAGCAGGTTTGTCGGGCGGAGGTTCAACTCCAAAACCTGGTGAGCTTTCCCTCGCCCACAACGGCATACTTTTCCTTGATGAATTACCGGAATTCAGACGTGATTCGCTTGAAGTTTTGCGTCAGCCGTTAGAGGACGGAAACGTCACAATTTCAAGAGTAAACGCAACTCTCACCTACCCTTGCAACATTATGCTTATAGCAAGTATGAACCCTTGCAAATGCGGTTATTTCGGTGACAGTCGCAGACAATGTACCTGTACTCCGACACAGGTTAACCGTTACCGCAGTCGAATATCGGGTCCGTTGCTTGACAGAATTGACATTCAAGTTGAAGTATCGAATGTTGATTATGAAGATTTAAGCTCGACCGAAAACAGTGAAACAAGTGCCGAAATAAAAAAACGCGTAAACAAAACACGCAAACTGCAACTTGAAAGATACAAAGATTACAATATCTACTCAAATTCACAGCTTGACGCAGGTATGCTTAAAAAATTCTGTCCGCTCGGCGAAGAAGAAAATGCAATTTTACGTGCCGCATTCGACAATCTCGGTTTAAGTGCCAGAGCACACAGCCGTATTTTGAAAGTCGCTCGTACCATTGCCGACCTTGAAGGCTCGGAAAACATAAAAAGTGAACACATAGCTGAGGCAATACAATACAGAAGTCTTGACCGTAAATATTTTGAATAGCAAAAACTCAGTAAATGATTAATCGTTCACTGTGCCGGAATGTCAGCAAATTATCCGAAACGTGCATAATATTATTTTTATTATAATTTACAGCTATAAAAAAATGACAGGCAAGCCTATCTTCGATATACGGCTTGCCTGTACACTTTTATCTATACGCTGACGCAGTAAACCTTAATTGTTTACTGTGTTTTTTATTGTTCTTCAGGATATTTCAGTCCCCACTCATTACGAATATCGGTCATAATTTCCATAACGTCTTTTGTATATTCCCTAAGCATACAACCGCTTCGCTTTGAAATCTCCTCCTCCATATCCTCCATTTCATACTGCAACGCTCTTTCGGTTTCACCCTCACAGATTTCTTTTCGCTCGCCTGTTTCGGTGCAGACAATCGTCGCCTTACACGCTCTCGGATATTCCATAATCTCGATATATCCCTTATCACCGCATATAACACATCTTTTCGGTTGTTTTGTATGAAGCGACAATGAAATAACCGTCATTTGTCCCTCTTTGTTCGTCATAACAATTCCCGACATTTCATCAACACCGCTCGGTGCAAATTTTACAGTTGAAATTACATTGTCTGGCTTTGACTTCAAAAAACATCTTGCAAGCGAAATTGCGTAAACACCTATATCAAGCATTGCTCCGCCTGCCAAATTCATATTAAAAAATCTGTTTTTCATATCATAGTCCTTGTAACTTCCGAAATTCGCCTGTATCATACTCACGTCACCGATTTCGCCGTCCGCAACAAGTTTCATAAGTTTTTTGTATAGCGGCATATGATAAATCGTCATTGCCTCGGCAAGTACAAGATTTTTCCCGTCAGCCTTTTTTAAAGCCTTTTCCAATTCAACGCTGTTTAATGTTATCGACTTTTCACACAAAATATGCTTTCCGTTTTCAAGTGCTTTCATAATAAAATCAATATGTGTGTTATGCGGTGATGTTATATAAATAACGTCCACATTGTCGTCATAAAACATATCGTTCAAATCGTCATACACCTTTTCAATTCCGTACTTGTTTGCAAAATCAACGGCTTTGCTGTGCGTTCTGTTGCCTACAGCGTAAAGTTTGCGTCCAACGTCTTGCATTGCCTGCGCCATCTGATTTGCCACAACTCCCGTACCAAGCACCGCCCAATTTAATTTATCCATTATATACTCCTTTCTCAGTGTGGCATTGCCGCATAGCTTTTATCAATCGTGATTACACAGTAATATGTAGGATATTTTTCCTTTACCATATCATTTATCGCTTTCTTGACTTCCTTGTCGGTCATATCCATATTATGCGGAACAACGCAGTCAAATATTACGTTTGTATGCGTAATACCATACACTATACGCAAGTCATGAATTGTCAGACGTTCGTCAATCTCTTTTACCTTTTCACCAATCCAAATTCTAAGTTCGTTCACTGTATTGTCCTTTGTCGAAATCGGGTCAAAATGCACAATCATATGAAGTCCTTCATCATTCATAAAATCACGCTCAATATTATCTATGACGTCATGATTTTTCATAGCATCGCCTTCCGCCGCCATTTCAACATGTACACTTGCAAATTGTCTGCCCGGTCCGTAGTCGTGTACCATTAAGTCGTGAGTACCCAAAACACCGGGATAGCTTAAAATCTTTTGACGAATTTCTTCAACCTGTTCGTTCTCCGGTGCTTTTCCGAGCATAGGGTCAAGCGTGTCTTTTACAAGTCCGAAACCGCTGTACAAAATAAATACCGCCACACCAAGACCCATCCAGCCGTCAAGCTCAAAGCCGATAAAATGCGATAATATCGCCGCAACCAACACTGCGCCTGTCGTTATAACATCATTACGGCTGTCTGCTGCCGTTGCTATAAGCGTGTTTGAGTTAATCATTTTACCTGTTTTCGTATTAAACAATGCCATCCACGTTTTAAGCAAAATCGAAAACGCAAGCACACCGACAGTAACCCAACTGAATTCAACCGCTGACGGATGAAGTACCTTATCCAAACTGCTTTTGAACAGTTCAACGCCGATTACCATAATAAGTACGGCAACCATAAGTCCCGACAGATATTCATACCGCCCGTGACCGTAAGGGTGTTCTTCATCTGCCGGACGGCTTGCAAGTTTAAAACCAAGCAGACTGATTATGCTTGATGATGCATCGGATAGGTTGTTTACCGCATCGGCAGTGATAGAAACAGACGCCGACAGTGTTCCGACAATTAGTTTGCTTATGAACAGTATCGCATTGCACACTATTCCGACTATGCTTGAAAATTTACCGTATGCCGTACGCACATCGGAATTTTGCGTGTTTTCATAGTCTTTTATAAATCTTTTTATAAGTAGTTTTGTCATCTATGTCACCCAATCTTTATAACATAATCATCCTCTTTCAATACGTCAAGTGCCTTTTGAAAAAATTCGTTCTTTATAAGTATATAATCAGTGTTGTACGTTGATACCGCAAAAATCGGTATTTTTGCATTTGCTAAAATGTCCGCAGCTCTCGCAAGTATTCCCGTGAGTAAAAAATCAAGTATACCCTCGATTCTGAACGCTCTCCAACCGCTGTCACATACAATCGTATTTTTCGGAACAAACTCGCTTGAGCATACAAGCGATAATTCCTCATCAGTCTTGCCGACAAAGCAAAACTCGTCATTAAAGTTCACTTCCGTAACATCATTTATCTTGCATACCGCAAATTCTTTGTCTATTACCTTTATATCCATTTTTATCCCCTCAATTATTGTTTCTAATCAGTATAGCACATTTTGTTGCCAACTGCAACAAAAAAAAGAGTCAAAGGCTCTTTTTTTTATTTTCGGCATTTTTTTATATGAATAATCTCAATAAAATATTTATACTGTCTGAATAAAACCAATCCGACTACATACACACCGCCCATAATTGCCAATTTAATAACGGCATTTATTGTTATACCGACGATATTTGTTGCGTCAATAGTAGCGTAACGCGTCAAAAAACCCGCAATGCAAACCATAACCGCAATACACACGTCCGGAATAAAACTTTTCAGAAATTTCAAAAAGCTAAATCCAAACGTCATTTTTATAAGCATAAAATATGAAATCATAAAATTAATATTATATGAAATCATTGCATTTCTTGCGACTGTGCTAATATCACCGAAAACAATTCCGAGTACAATACCTATCAGAGTAGTCGACGACGACAAAACGCCCGTTATAAAAAGATTTTTCGTGTTGCCAAGGCTTTGGAATATCGCACCTGAGCTTGAATTTACCACCTGTGCCCAAACCGAAAGACTAAGCATTGCAAGACAAGGAATTGCAGCCGCCCAATGCTCACCGAACATCATACAGATAATCTCATATGACGCAAAATACATATACGCACCGGCAAACAATCCGAGCAATGAAAGTATTTTGACAATCTTCATATAATTCTCATATATATACGCCTTATCGTCCTGATACTCCGACAAAATCGGGTGTATAACAGGTGTTATGACGTGCGTCAAATTTTGTTCGGGATAAAGTGCAAGTTTATATGCCTTATCGTAATATCCAAGCTGTGTATTGCCCATAAACTTCGCCACAAGCAAATTATCGGCATTTCTTGCAAAGTAGTTAAACACGTTAAACGCAAACTGATATGACGAAAACGAAAAAATCTTCTTCACACTGCCGAAATCACATTTAATTCTAAGTTTTATCCTTGTACTGCTGTAATTCCATATAAAATTGACCATAACCTGTATAATAGACTGTGCGGCAAGTGCGTAATATTTCAGTCCGAGTTTTGCCAATACAATTGCTATACCGCTGCTTACAACAGTTGTGGTAATCATACGAAGTCCGATACGCACGAACTTTTTTTCTTTCATTAAAAGTGCGTTCGGCACCATATTCATTGTCGAAAAAAACAAAGACACCGAAAGCAAGCACCCTATCGGTATGTACACGCTGTTGCCGTAAAATTTAGATAACGGCACAGAAAAAATTGCAAAAATTATCGAAAGACCTATCGCAATATATAAATTAAAAGTGAATATATTCGACACATCATAGTCGCTAAGCTCCTTATTCTGAATAACAGCAGTGCCTATCCCCATATTTGCAAGTACCGAAAAAAACGTGGTAAAAACGGTCATTACACCGATTACCCCGTAATCCTCCGGTAAAAGTATTCGCGCCAAAACAGCGCTGAAACCAAGCTGCAATATAACACAGCTGTAATTTGCGGCAGCATTGATAAACGCCGCCTTTTTGATTGATATATTTTTAACATCATTTTTTATCATCCATGTTTCAACTCCCTGTATATAATATATACACTAAAATTCAACTTGTCAAACATATTTTTCTGACAAAAAAAGACAGATGAAACGGTTTAAATTTCATCTGTCTTTTTATCAGTCCATAGTTACAGTAGGCGGAATTTGTCCGCTGTAAACAGGTACGTCAAACGATAATGTTGCGTCTGTGAATGACGAGAATATCTTTTCAATGCTTACCGCCTGCTTAACTGCCCAGCCAATATCCGTTGCATATTGGTGAGTACCCGGATTTTCAGGGTTCCAAAGCATTTTATAAAGTGTGTTCTGTCTGCCATCCGGACTGTTCACATAGTTTTCGCTTATCCACTTTGCACCACCCTTAATAGCCGCCTCTACACTCGTCCAGCCTTGACTGTATGCTCTCTGTGAACCGTTTCCGACAGGGTTTGCGTCATATGCACCGATACCGAACAAGTTATAAACGGTTGTGCCGTTGACTTCAACACCGGTTGCAAGCTGTGAAGTGCCGTTTCCGGACTCAAGGCAAGCATGTGCAACAAGGTAAACCTCGCTGACGTTATATTCTTTAGCAGCCTCAATGAATGCCGCTCCCATTCCTTTCATTACACCCTTATCGGCAAGATAATTATTAAGCGTTTCTTCGCTGACATTATTCGGTTTTGAAAGGTCAAGGAACTGATATTTATATGCGTCCGTATAGAAACTGTTCGGATTCATATATTCCGCTGTTTCGGACTCTGTCGCATATGACATTCCGCCGTTTCTCCAAATTTTCGGCGGTGGGTTCAAGCCCATCTGTATTCTTATAATCTGTGGGAATGATATGTCATATGACGTGTATGTTACAGTTCCCTCCGTATCCAAATCAGAAACTTCATCATTCAAATTGAATGGGTCTTTTGCGTCCGATTCGGTTACGTTGACAGTAAACGTCTGTTTCTTTCCGTTAGTCGTTTCAACCGTTATATTCGCCGTACCAACGCTGACACCGCGTATTCTGCCCGCTTGACTTACTGTCGCTATCTTTGTATCGTCACTCGACCATTTAAGCGTTTTGTTTCGTGCGTTTGACGGTGAAACGGTTACTATTGCGTTAACACTGTCGCCGACTTTTATCGTCATTGCGTCAGTATTTTTTACGGATAAAGTCTGTACGTCAACGTATGAATTTACGACATTTACAAAGCACTTCGCCTCAAAGCCTCCGTCCTCCGTTGTTGCCGTTATCTCCGTCATACCGACGCCGACAGGCTTTACTCTGCCGTTTTCGTCCACACGTGCAATCTTTGTATTTTTAGATTTCCACGTTATGTTTTGGTTCGTTGCGTTTTTCGGGAATATTTCTGTCTGTAAAAGTCTGCCCTCACCGCCTGTATAAAGCGTTATTGTGCTTGTCGGCATAAATATACCCGTTACAGGTTGTCTTACCGACAAAGTAGCGGTTGCACTCTTTTTTTGACTGTACAACATTGCCGTCAATGTCGCTTTACCGGGATTTTGTGCCGTTATATTACCGCCGCTGTCAATCTTTGCGATATTGTCATCAGACGATTTCCAAGTAATTTTTTTATCGGGTAAATTTATCGGATAAACCTTTGCTTTTATTTTTGCCTCTGCCGTACCGCCGTTTAGGTCAACAGCACCGTCGTCCCAGCTTAATTTTATCGCAACATTGGTTTTGTCGCTGTGGTCGAACGTGTAATAATTCTGCAAAACCATCGCATATCCGACAGAATCGTCACCCTCTTGAAGATAGTCGGAATTTACGGAATTTTTTATCATAACGCCCAAAAGCACACCGAGTACCGCCACTCCGACAGCAACTGAAATCAATGCCTTCAGCCTGTGTGCCTTTGCATACTCCCAAATTGTCTTTCTGAATTTCGGAAATTTAACGTATGCAAAATTTGAAAACTTTTTGCTCTTGCACAAAAATTTCCAAAACTTCTTAAACACTCCGCCTACCGCATCCCAGACTGTTTTAACACCTTTAAGTATCTTGCTGAGCCACGAAAACGGACTTTTATTATTCGGTTGTATATTTCTTGTTACTTTAGTTTCCATACCGAATTCAATCCTTAATAAAAAATGGTATTATTTCTACAATACCATTTAATTTTATGACTGCACAGTAAAAAAGTCAATACATATGCACCATTGTTAAAAAAATATTTACTTTTTAAACCTATTTACAATATATTGGTTTGCCATATCTTCAAGAGTGTCCTCCAAACCGCCAAGACCTTTGAAGTCGGGATTTTTTCTCTTTATTGCGTTTGTCAGAATGTAATCGCAAAGTGCAGGGTTTTTAGGCAAAAGCGGTCCGTGCAAATATGTTGCGACAACGTTTTTATACACAACACCCTCAACACCGGATTTTTCATCGTTTCCGTAACCGTAAACAACTCTGCCGAGCGGTGTGTGATTACCGATGTAAGTTCTTCCGCCGTGATTTTCAAAACCGACAATTTTTTGATTTAGAAAGTCATTTTCAAGTACGATATTTCCGATAAGACGTTTTTTGCCTTGTTCGGTGTAAATATTAAGTATATCAAGCCCTTCAATTGTTTCGTTTTCAAGCTTGTAATACTTACCCAAAAGCTGATAACCGCCGCACACTGCGACAAGTACACCGTTATCTTCAACATAATTTCTTATTTCGTTCTTGTGTTCCAAAAGTCTGTGGCAAACAATTTTCTGTTCTCTGTCCGAGCCGCCGCCTATGAACACAATATCAACGTCCGACAAATCAAATCCGCTGTCCTCACAGGTGTATGTCACAACCTCCGCGTCAATACCGCGCCACATAAGTCGTTTTCGCATACATTCGATATTTCCTCTGTCACCGTACAAATTCAAAAGGTCGGGATAAAGATGAAGTATTTTGATTTTCATTATGCCTCACCTCCGAGTTTTTTAAGTACCGCCTCTGTCGAATAAAGTGCGGTATAATTCACAAGTACATAGACAACTTCGCTGTCAGTTTCAAGACATTTTGTAATTGCGTCTGCCATATCCTGCGTCATACGGTCAACCTTTATATCCGAATACTTAAATCTAAGACTTATATCGTAAACTCTGATACCTGTCGTTGTAAGCGTGTTCAGGTTTTCGTCCGCAATTTTATCAAAGTCCACGTCCCACAGCCACGACACATCACGACCGTCATTAGCCTTGTCATTGATTGCGATTATAACGTCTTTCTTACGCTTGTCCGTATTTACCGTTGCAATGGCTTGGTTAAATCCTGCGGGATTTTTTGAAAGGCTTAGTATAACGGGCTTGTTGAATTTGTATTCCTGCATTCTGCCGATTTGCGGTTTGTAGCCTGTCAAAAGTTTTGCGAAATCGTCCGTTTTTTCTCCCAAAACATTTAGTGCACCGTATACGGCAATAAGGTTATATATATTGTAAAAACCTTTGTAATTTATTACCATAGGCTGATTGTTTATCGTAAACTTCATCGGTGTGTCGAGCGATACATTCTTGACTTCAAAATCGATTTCAGGTCGCTTGAAACCGCATGACGGGCAATAAAAATCGCCGAGCTGACTGTAATGATAGTAATTGTACTTCTGTTCCTCACCGCATACAGGACAGAAACGACCTTCTTTTGTATCGTCAAGCTGCGGAAGTACCTTTTCGGATATTCCGTAATAATAAGCCCTGACATTTTCCTCTCTGCCAAACCGGACGCACAGAGGGTCGTCACCGTTTAAAACAAGTTTTAAATTCGGCACTTTTTTTATTGCACGCTTGATAATATCCGAAGTAATGTCAATTTCGCCGTATCTGTCAAGCTGGTCACGGAATAGGTTCGTTATAACCATAACATCGGGCTTTACATAGTCAAACACTATCGGCGTGTACGCCTCGTCAATTTCAAGACACGCATAGTCCGCTTTTAATTTGCCGAATATACTCATTTCCTGTAAAACGGTGGTTGCAATACCGCTAAGCATATTCGCACCGAGCTTATTGCAAATAACCTTATATCCCTTTGCCTCAAGTGCCGATGCCATAAGATTGTTTGTCGTTGTTTTTCCGTTTGTGCCGCAAGTTACGATTATCCCCTTTGACACGCATTTTTCCAAACCTTTTACAAGGTCGGGACATATTTTAAGTGCATACGCACCCGGCGAAGAAGATGATTTTTTACCTACTGTTTTTCCGACTATGGTAAGAATTTTTCCGAGCCATATCGCAAGAAGTTTTCTCATTACAGTTATTCCTTTCAACTAATATAATATATGATTATACTACACTTTCTTCCCTTTTGCAACTTTCTCTTTAAAGTAATGAGGTTTTTATGTTCTTACTTTACTTTTTTTCGTGAATGTGTTATTATTGACACGAAATAAACATTAACATATCGAAAGAATGACGTAATTATGACAGACTTTATAACGCAGATTGATTTTAATATTTTAAACGCAATTCAAAGCATACGCACTCCGTTTCTTGATACAATTATGCCACTTATAACGTTTTTAGGCAGTGGCGGCATTGTATGGGCTGTAACTGCACTTATAATGCTTTGTTTCAAAAAATCACGAAAAACAGGTATTATAATAATAGTTTCACTGCTTTTGGGATTATTCCTTTCTACAATGGGGCTTAAAAATGTAATTGCACGTGAACGTCCATATAACACCGAAGAAGCGTTGCTTACAGTTGAAAATCTGCTGATAAGCGCGCCGTCGGGAAGATTTTCGTTTCCGTCCGGTCACGCAATATCTTCATTTTCCGCCGCAACGGTTATTTTGCTGTACAGCAAAAAATTAGGTATACCGGCAATTATTCTTGCGGCTTTGATATGCTTTACAAGGCTGTATCTGTATGTACATTTTCCGTCCGACGTTATTTGCGGTGCGTTGTTCGGAATATTGCTCGCGTTCTTGTCAAACTTCTTAGTCAATAAAATATGGGAGAAAATCAATGAAAGAAAATTATCAAATAATTCTAAACAAAACGATTGACGAAATTCAAAAAAACAATACCGTTCCGTCACTTCTTCTGCACAGCTGTTGTGCGCCTTGTTCAAGCTATGTACTTGAATATTTGTCGGAATATTTTGATATAACTATCTTTTACTACAATCCGAATATTTCACCCGAGGAAGAATTTTATAAGCGTGTCAGCGAGCAAAAGCGTCTTATAAATGAAATGCCTTTAAATAGAAAAGTAAAGTTTATCGAGGGCAAATATGACTGTGAAAAATTTTATTCGATTGCAAAAGGGCTTGAAAATCTCAAAGAAGGTGGCGAGCGTTGCTTTAAATGTTACCGACTTCGTCTTGAAGAAACAGCAAAAACCGCCCAAAAGGACGGTTTTGATTACTTCACTACCACGCTTTCGATAAGTCCGCATAAAAATGCTCAGGTGCTTAACCAAATCGGTCTTGAACTTGAAGAAAGCTACGGTGTTAAATATCTATGCTCCGATTTCAAAAAGAAAAACGGTTATAAACGTTCGTGTGAACTTTCGGAAATATACGGTCTTTATCGTCAGAATTACTGCGGTTGTATTTATTCAAAGCTTGAAGCCGAAGAACGTGAAAAAGCTAAAAATAATAACGAACAGCCGCTATCTGTGCAATAAATTCACGCACGCAAGATACAGGCAAAAGCGTTATCGGTGTAGACGCACCTATATGTGTTGCGTCTATGCCGTTTATTTTTGCCATCAATTCCGAACGCAAAACGTGAAATTCGTTTGTGACAAATACGGCTTGTCCCTCGTCCATTATCAACTTTGAATATTCAAAATTTTCATATGTGCTTGTGGAGTTGTCCTCTTTTATAATTCTGTCTTCTCTTATTCCGTGATTTAAAAGGTAGTTTTCCATTGCCTGTGCCTCTGAAATTGTTTCGCCTTTGCCCTGTCCGCCGCTGACTATTGCTATTGCATTTCCGTTTTTGTTCATATATTCAGCCGCTTTTTCAAGTCGTCTTTCAAGTGCCAAAGACGGTGTATCGCCTTTCAGTCCCGCACCAAGCACGATTATATAATCTTCTCTGTATGTCGCATTGTCACTTTTTCCGACAACGCATATAATTCCCGAATAAATCACAAGTACAATCATTCCGAACGTAAACAGACCTTTTATAAACTTCAAAAAGCCTTTTGTTTTGAATGCGTCGTAAAACGTACTCCATAATATAAACATAATACCTATTGCAACGGTAAATGCCTCACCCACGCCCATTGATGTGGTTGATGCAAAGTAAAGTCCGTCCGCCGAAAAAAGCAATCCCAATATAAATAATATTACTCGCATATACTGTCTCCTTATATCATTGAATATTCCATACATTCGTAATGTAACTTCGTGCCGATGTCTACACCCAACGGCAACAGTGCCATTGCTATGAATAATTCTTCCTCACTTTCAATATCCGTACGCTTTAGGTACGCATATTCCCCCTCAATTCTTGATACAATATAATCCTTCGGTTCCATATTCGACCTCCATATTTGCTTTTATACTCATATAATACATTAACTATTATATCATTGTCAATAATTTTTTATTTTTTTGAAAAAAAGTGTTGACAAAAGCATTTTTATGTGCTATTATATTATCTGTCGTCAGACGTAAAACATAATATGCGTGATTAGCTCAGTTGGTAGAGCACCTGACTCTTAATCAGGGTGTCCAGGGTTCGAACCCCTGATCGCGTACCACAAGTTGCAATATCCGAACTTTTGTTCGGATATTTTTTTGTTATGGGCTTTTTCCCATTTCATAAGCATTTTGCATTGTCCTGCTTTGCTTTATACATCTATCGTTAATTGCCACAACACATCAATTCTTCACACAAATAACTTTTTCATAACAAATCACCCTTTTTATTCTATCGTAGCTGTCCTAATCTCTGTTTAGTAAACCACTTAAACGTTGATTTTTTACAAAAAGCACGTCCGAAACGTGCTTGACATAATTTTTATACTATGTTATACTTTAGATACAAGATAAGGGCAACAGCAGTTGTCTTTGCAGAATGTAAACGTTTTGTAGAAAAATTCTACCTTAACCGTCTATTTCGCAGATAGACGGTTATTTTTTTATCTCTATAACAAGCAAAAATACAATTATAATTATAAGAGTAAATTCACTCATATGCTGCTCCTTTCGGAATAGCAGAGACAACCGCCTTGCGTCCGCTTTGCCAAACGTTATTGCCCTTTTTATATCTTGGGGTTTTATAAACCCATATATATTCTACACTATACCTCACGCAATGTCAAATTACGTTTATTTTACTAAAAAAAATACAAAATGGCGGTTTTAAACCGCCATTTTGATTACTTCAATTTTTCATTAATACGCATAAACACTGCCGCTGTCTGTGCTCTTGTGGAATTCGCCTGCGGAGCGAAAGTACCGTCGGTATTACCCGACATTATTTCTTGCTCTGACAGCCAATCAACCGCATTCCTTGCATAATCTGAAATACTGTCACTGTCAACATAATTTGCCGTTTCATTTACCGTTATATCACAATTTTTGTATTCCGCATAACGATAAACAATCGCCGCCATTTGTTCACGTGTTATACTCATATCAGGTGCAAACTCTGTATCGCTCACACCGCTGACAATTTTATTTTCTTCCGCCCATGCCACTGCATTTGCGTAATAACTGTCACTTGCCACATCAACAAAGCTTGAATTTTCCGCATACGGTTCACCCTCTGTTCTGTACAGAACAGTTACAAACATAGCCCTTGTAACGTCACCGTCAGGTGCAAATTCCGTATCGCTCACACCATACATCAAACCGTTTTCATAAGCGTACTTAACTGAATTATAGAACCAATCGTTGTTATTTACGTCAACAAACGGATTATTCCAATCAGTCGGTTCAGGCTTATCTGACGGATTAGGCACAGCATCAATCTTTTTGAACTTTGCAGTGATTTCAGCTTTTGCATTCACCTTTTCAAACGTATATTCGCTCACCTTACCGACGCTTTCGCCGTTTACGATTACGTCCTCAATTTCGTAACCCTCATCAGCCGTTATCGTAAATGTCTTGCTTTCATTTTTATTTACGGTTACGGTGTCCGGACTGATTTTACCGTTTTCGGACTGAACAACTGTAATTTTATATGTTACATTGCCGGAGTTTCCTCCTCCGCCACCGCCCGAACTTGGTTTAATCATAAGCGGACCGCTTGCGATAATGTGAGTGTTTTCAACCGTTGTACCCTTCAAATTAACCATAACGGTATATGTCACAGACGTATCAAATGTGCCGTACAACGTATATGTCTTATTATCACTGCTTGCCTTAACCTCTGTAAGTTCCACATTCTTATCACCGTTCAGCACAACAAAATTATCTGCCGTCATTCCCTCAATCGCCGTATCAAGATTAATCGTGATATGCGTCTTTCTTGCTGTACCTGCCGACGCATTCACTTTAATCTTTTCACTTGGAATATCAGTGCTGCCCTTGCCGCCCAAAACGGTATAAACATTCTGATTATCAACAGTCGCACTTACTACGCCGTTTATTTTTTCATCAGTTGTAATGTAGCCGTTTTCATCAACATTCGCCGCACCTTCTATTGCCGAAACGTTCCATTCAATTCTGTTTGCCGCCGCACTGTCGTCATTGATTTCAATAATTCTGTTATCGGTTTTCACCTTTAGCGAAAGCTGACCGCTTGTGCCGGCTTTAATTGTACTGTCACTGCACTCTTTTCCGTCAATGTACATTTGAAGTACACTGTCGTCATTGCCGAGTGCTTTGTTTGTAAGCTGTAATGTTACAGGTACTGTTTCGTTGCCGATTTCGTCTGCAGCATACACAACTATATTTTGATATGCCATAGAATTATCAAGTGTAACAGTCTTTTCAAAACTGCCGTCATCTCCGACAGTCACTTCCTGTATTTCTTGATTTTCCGCACCGATATACACTTTCGCACCACTGTCGCTGATACCCTTAACCGTAACAGTGTCCTCGAAAAATCCGCCGTTATTCGGACTGCTTATTTGCAATCTCGGAGGAAGTGTATCAACAGTAAACATATACTCCGACAATGTACCGTCTTTTGAATCGTTTTCGCCCTTGAAGGTTATTATATGCGTACCGTCCTCTAAGCCGTCAAGATTTATACTCTGCGACATAGTTTTTTCAGAAACAGTACCGCTCATTTCACCGCTGTCCAACGACCATTCGCCGGAAACATTCATATCCGATACAAGGTCTATAACTGCATTACTGCTTTTAACCGTATCTGTACCGTCAATACTTACCGCATTTTGTGCTTTAAGTGTTACATTAGCCTTTTTAGGCTCAACCATTGTCACAGGTGATGACAGTGTTTCAGCGGAAACAATCTGACCGCCTGAAGATGTATTTTTATAACCCTTTAATCCTACCACATACTGCTTACCGCTTACAAGTCCGACTTGTTCGGTCTGCGTTTTTATATCCTTTTTCTCATCTTCCGTAAGGTCGTTTTCATTCACGATATTTCCGTCCTTATCCACCGTAACCGTCTTTGTATACTGACCGCCGACCGTAATTACATCACTTCCGCTTACAGTCATATTGTCAAATACAGTCGGTACGTTTTTACCGTCTTGAACTTCATATATACTTACCTTATAGCCGTCATAATTATCTTGATTTATACCTGTCAAATCAATACTGTAATCACCGCCCAATGCCACATTAAATGTCGGTGCGGACGGCTGTGACGGATTGGTATAATTAAGCTTTTTATCGGTTGTCACAACAGGGTTAGCACTTTCGTCTGTCGTTGTCGCAACAACTTTTACCGTATATTCACCGCTCGGCATATTTTCAGGCATTGTTATATTTGCACTCTTACTCTTTATGTCATTCACATTTTCTGTTTTGTACAACGGATAAACTTCATTATTACTGTCCTCTGCATAAATTGTAAGACTGTTGAATTTATCCAAATCTTCGCCCGACCACGTTACCGTATTATTGTTCAATACCGCATTGTCGATTGTCGGCAACTTTGAAAGTGCGTATATAGTTACGCTTGACGCAATACCTGTTTTTAATTGCAATGCTTTATTAAAGTAATTTTCATCTGTAACCGTTATTGTAACGGTTGCTTTCTTTGTATCCTCATTCCAATTCAACATTGCGTTTGCATTTGCGTTGGCTGTATCGTCTGCCGTTTTTGAACTGTCTGACCATACTATCGGATAATTTTCCATTTCAATATTCTTTGCATATGTTTCCGCAATAAGCTGACTCGGTGCGTCATACGAAATTGTAAGTATTCCGTTTTCGTTGTTATACTTGCCGAAATTAATCGAATGTATCGTTTTACCCGCAAGCGATGATACCGTCGCACCGTTTGAGCCGAACAATGATATATCGTCTGTTGACGCCAGTGTACGAATATTGTTATTGAGTTTCATATACAAGGTACGGTCTGTTTTTTCATCGTAATAAACAGGAATACCCTCCGCACTCAACTCAATAGTCGGTTCCGGTGCGTCATATTTACCGAAAGCGAAATCTACATCGCCGCCCCAATAATATGTTACACCTGCGTCAATTTTCAAAACGTGTAAAGCACCCCATATTTTTTCTGCATTGACACCCAAATCTGCAGAGCCTATTTCTATACCGCCGAAAATCGGTATTTTTTTAGGAATACTTACCATTGCTGTGGCATAGCCTTCCCAGAAATACTTATCCTTAACCTTATCTTTTTCCACAATTAAATGTCCATCACCCGAAATAACGTCGAATATACCGATAGACACTCCCGCTGCAAATCTAAGTTCGGGATACCATGCACATTCAATTCCCGCATAGTCTATAAGTGTAATTCCCGCAACATTCACGTCCGACAGTGCAATACTCAAATCTCTCGGACTGATACTTACATCACCTCTTGCGGAAAGAACATCAAACAAAGCGAATTGTCCGCTTAACAGAAGCGTTATAGGCGGTACGGATGAAGACGGATAAATCGTTTCAAACAGATTATCTATACCGCCGCCTGCACCTTTAATCCAAAATACGCCCATTCCGTCAACATTTATGCCCGGTGTAAATCCGCCTGCATAGAAATATAATTTATCCGGAATAGGTATTCCGTTGTTACTTCTAAGACGAATTTCCGCCTCCATTTCAAATGCCATCATATCGGCACTGCCTTGAACGCCGATAGTGTATTCGTTGTTCATAACCTTTAAATCAAGAGTACCCTCAACGCTCGGAAGTCCGTCCGCATATGACGGAACTTCTACTTCAACAGACGTATTAAATCCGATAAATCCGCCGCCGAAAAGTATATCATGGATATACAAATTCAAACTTCCGCCCTCTGCGTCTTCCCATTCCTCTTGGTCCTCAGCATATCTGTCCTGTACATCTCTAAGCTGTGACGGAGTGTAATTACTGCTCGCCATTTTCAGTTGTGCAACCTCCATTGCGGAAGTTTTTCTGTTGCTCCAATCAAAGTTTGACGGAACAAGAAAATCAGGTGAAAGTTGTGCACCGAATGCGATTACTCTTTGTTTCGGTGTTTTTGAAGTGACTTCACCGTCAACTGTCGCCATCTGTCCGAACTGACAGTATCTGAATTCCATCACCATTCCCGCAATGGTTTGTGCGGTACTTGCCGCACCCGGCCACATAAGCATAATACCGTTTGTATTTGCAACGCTGTTTTCAACGTCGCCTGTCTGCTCGCCCTCGTTTGTGTACTGCAAAAGTGTTGATTCGGAGCCGTTTTCAAATGACGAAATCGCACATACACCGCTCCAAACCTTTGTTCTTGCACCTGTTGTATAAACTTCGCCGTCTATATCGATATTAATAGTTTGGTCGTCCTGACCGACGTTTTCGACAGACACGGTTACAGTACCTTTTTCAATATCAAGACAATTACTGATATTTATTGTACTTTTCGCCTTATGGTCTACCGTTTCAAGAGAAACAGCCTCTGCCTCTGCAATTTTACCGTTTTCATATTTTAACGTAAAGTCACCACGAAGTTCAAGCAAAGAGATATTCTGAGCATTTGGAACTTCGTCACTGTATTCCTTTTCGTCTTTATACGCCCTTAGGGCATACTTGTTATCGCCGTCTTTTTCAATCGTGACAACTCCGTAAGAGCCGCCTTGATATGCAATATCATCACTGACATTAAACTTCAGTGCGTCAGACGTAATATCTTTTTTAGTCGGATCTTTCATATCAAATACAATCTGATATGTACCGACCGACATAAGCTCATCAAGTATCAAATCCGCCGTATTGTTTTCGGTATCCAAAATGAAGTTTTCCGCACTTACAGTCAACGGCTGACTGCCGTTTAAAGGCGTAACCTTTATATCGTATTCACTCTTATTTTTAAGCAAATTGAAATTCTGACCTGCAAGGTAAATATGTCTTGTTCCTCTGTTATAAACAATCTCGGGTGCGGTGCTTATAAACGAAACCCTGTCACCTGTTGCACCCGGGCAAAGAAGATATATACTTCTCTGACCGATTAAGTTTTCGGAAAGCAATTTACCGTCCGTTCCGCTCACGTCATAACAACGCACTTCGATTTTTCTGTAATCGGTAGCCGTAAGCGGTTCGGCATTAAAGTTAAACACAACCTGTCGTTCTTCATCTGCGTTAAAATCTATAATATCAACACTGAAAGGGTTTGAATATGAAGCTGTAACGTCAAGATTACCCGACAAGTCATACGGTGTTATTCCCTCCTGCGGATATACCGCAACGGCAATTTGTTTCATTTCGTTCTGCGACACGTTTTTAATTTGCGTTGACACGCTAAAATCACCGTTTTTACCGTCCGCCGTTTGCGGTTTGTATTCGTCTTTTGTATCGGTAAGCTGCATTGCTCCGAGTTCAGATGAAAAATTTATCGCAACCTTATCATCGTTATTTACGGTTACGTTTGAATATATACCGTAATTTGTCGCAACGGTATTGCCCTCACCGTTTGCCGCCACACTTCCCATATCGAAATACAGAGCATACGCACTGTCGGCAGTCAAATATTTTTCGTTATACGGATTTGTAAATGTCAACGAGTTATCCGGTTCAAAATCGAATACGCTTGACGCAAGGTTGTTCCAATGTCCGAACGCTATTTGATACGGTGCGACAATTTTATTGTTAATCGACGCATTCACTGTATAAGCCGTTACGGACGGTGCTTTCGGATTGTCGTATCCGAATAACGCGTTGTTGTATGCTTCTCCGTCAGAGTTATCAATAACAGTTTCAGATTGTATCTGCTCATATGTACTGTCCTTTTTCGTCAGTTCATACACCGCATAATCCTGATAACCGAGTGCGGTATCAAGCATAACTCTTGCCTGAACACTGTCCGCACTTCTTCCGTCCGTACTCTTTACACCGTATGAAATTGACGCCATACCGTGCAGAGCCGATTTTGTATTTGCAAGCGTGACGGTCTGCGTAAAAGTCAAACCGTCAACGCTCCACGTTGCGACAATGTTGTCACTGTTTTTCACCAAAGTGACGTCACTGCTGTCCTTACCCAAGAAACCGTATTTTCTTCCGAAAATATAGTCCTTTACCTCATCACCTCTTTTTACACGAAAAGAGGTATATGATGTATCATAATTTTCATCGGGAAACAAAAGATATTTATTATCATCTGCTTTGTTCAGCTTATCTCCCTCAACGGTATCTATCAGAAAACCGCCGTTTTTCGCCGAAACAACGACTTTCAAATAACCGTCGTTCAATTCTTCGTAATCCGCCTTATTCAGATTTTCGGCAAACGCGCCGATAGGCATTATACCGAAAATCATCGCTGTTACGGTTAAGGCTGATATAATTTTTTTTAATCTTTGCAGCATAGTAAACCTCCTTTTTTCATTATTGAACGTAAATTACAAATCTGTAATTGTCACGTCCCTGCGTTTGTACATTAAATGTATAATACCCCGCCTTTTTCGGAACGAATGTAATCGGCTCTGTATTATCCTTATTCTTCGCCAATTCAGTCGCACCGATTTTCATTTGACCGACTGTCTTTATACCGTTTTTATATTTAACACTGTACGGCTCGCCATTGCTTTCAACGACAATGTTCTGTGCCTCGTTTTTGCTTAGCACAATCATATCTCTGTAAATATACTCACCGTTTACGCTGACTCTAAGCTGAGTATCCTCATAGAAATAGATATATCCGTATCTTTCACTGCTGTTTCCTGCCTCGTCTGTTGCGGTATAAGTCACCCTTACTGTTCCCGTTGTCTGCGGTTTTGTGTAAGTAACATCAAGCTTGATTTTGTCCTTTTCGGTTTTGTTGTCGCTTACCGTCATATTCGCTTTAAGCTGTGACAAAATATCTTCTGAATTTAAGTCGATTTCCACCGTTTCTTTTTTCAATTTGATAGTCGGTGCTTTTTTATCCGGCATTGCTATCTGCATAAAGTGATAATACTTTGTATTTGAATATTCGTCCTTTGCCTTTATTGTAGGATACAATCCTGCCAAATCCTCCGATACGGTTAACTTCGTCCACGCACCGGCCGTAAGATTTTGACCTGTTGTGTCACCGTTCCATGTTACCGTACAGTTTCTGTTTGCACTCACATATACAGTGTCACCGACCTTTAAACGACCGAGTTTATCCGGTGACTCCTTACTGTCTGTACCGTCACTTGCAAGACTGAATGTAAGCGACAAATCTTTATCAATGATGCTGTCAACCTTAACAACCTTTTCCGTCAGATTGCCTGCAGCGTCCGCAAAGTGATATACATATTCGCCGTTTGCGTTTATTACTCGTGTAAATTCAGTTCCCTGTTTTCCGTTTTCTCTGAAAATAACTTCTTTGTCAGCTTTTAAAGTCACTGTCACTTTACGGTGATTTTCGGACGGCTGAATTGTTTCGGTAATAATCGGTGCGTTTTTGTCGATGTTCTTAACCTCATTCAAAGTAATTTCACACACTTGACCGTTTACGGCTGTGCAAACAAGCGTCATAGTCGGTGCATTTTCCGAATATGAAATTGTAACTTGATTATCAAGTTTATATATTTCAGGAAGATAACCGCTTTGATTTTTCCATTCCGCTTTCGTGATGAGCTTATCAAATCTAAGCTGTGCCGTAACGGATTTATTTGTCTTACTGCTCTTTGCGTTTTCAGACCAAACTTCACTGATTTTATTTGCAGGTGACTTGTCTATTTCCGTAACGGCTGCTTTTAATTCACCGCTTTCGTTCTCACCTTTATATGTGTATGTGTAGTTTATAACAATATTTTTGTTGCCTGTTACTTCTATATAATACAAGCCGTTGTATTCTCCGTCACTTGTTTCCTGTTTTGCGTTGTCATTAGTCATAACAAGGTTTGTAAAGTCACTGTCCTCAGGCGGTATTAGGTATACCTTTACGGTCTGCATATCGCCCGACACGACTTTCTGTAAATGCGGCTGAGGCGCTTCGCCCAAGTTATCCGCAACAAGCGGAATTTCGGTGACATTATTACAGCTGTCGACTGCAAACAATGTAAATTCCGCATTCTTTGTTATATCAACGGTTCTGCCGTTTACACTCACTCCGTCAATCGTATCGCTTGTTGAATCAAATGTCGGTGTTTCGGCATTAAGTCCCGCTTTTGCAATAAGCTTTACACCGTTTATATCAGACACGATTACATTAAATCTGTAATGTGACGACCAACCCATTTTCTTCATAAATGATATACTGTCGGTAACTGTTTCATAGCCTCCGCCGCTTAAATCAGGAAGTGACGGATTTAAGTAATGCTTGTTATCGTCATACAGATTAAGCACAAGTTTTTTACTTTGTGCCACGCCGCCCCTTACGGTATAACCAACCATTTCAACACTCGGCGGCATTGTATCGACATATTCTTCGGGCGGCTGATAATCTTTAAGTGTTATATCAAGCGTAACTGTATAATCTTCACCCAAAGTATCATTTTGATTTTTGTAATTCCTGAATGTAAATTCCGTTTCACTGTTAGGATAGAATGTATGACTCGGCGTTTCGCCCGTTGCGGTATCAACAAGTGTTGAGCCGTTTTCATCAACAAGCTTTGCGGTTACTTCGCCGTATATACAGCCGTCAACCACATCATCTTCGTCATAATCCCATACAACTTTCGGCTTTATCGGTTTTATCTCATTATTGGTTATATTTAATATTTTACTCTTTTCAGCTCCGTTGTCCGTCCACTTCATTGTAACCTTTGTAGGCTGTGTTGCGGTTACGGTTACGTTATTTGTTCCGTTGTTTTCGATTTTTGCAAATGTGTTTCCGTCATTTTCCGTAACAGTTACGGGAGAAGTATATTCGATATTCGCCGTAATATCGCCCTTTGTCTTATACAAAGTTGACATTGTAACCTTTGGACCGTCTGCAAGAAGTGTAACAGTTACAGGTATTGTCCATGTATTGCCGAACATATCCTCGCCCTCAACTTCGTATGTACCGTTTGAGTATATCGGCAGATAGTGAGCAGAAGCATAAACCGTATCACCCTTTAATTTTAAATATCCGTTAAAGTATACCTTAACACCTCTGTCATTGCAGATATAACTGTAATCCGCTAATGAATCGTCATCATAAACGTCAACAAATCGCGGTTCTTCATATTTAAAGTTCGTTACCAAGCTTCCGTAATTTTCATCGTCTTTGGTATACGTTCTCGTTGCTGTGTCACCATGCACACCTACAAAGTTAAACGTAATACTGTCAAAGAAAGGCTCGCCTGCCTTTTCCACACTCCATGGTCTTGTAAAGTCTATACTCAAATTAGTGGACGTGCTGTCCTCACGATAATAACCGCCCTCAAAACCCAATTCATTCGGATATTGATAGTTTTTCATAGGCATATTGTACGTTTCGCCGTCTTTCACAACTGTAAAAGAGCTTTTGTCCATGTCAAGATTTTTGGCATAAAAATTATAAATATAATCACCCTGGTTGTATGTGTTAAGATTTGCTTGAGTTACTGTCAATGCATCATTTTCAAAGGTATATTTCGTTTTTTCCTTGAACTGCGGAATATATGAAACAGAATTACCGGATTCGTCTATCGCAATAAATGCAAAGTTGAGCCTATCTCTGCCGTTTTCGTCTTGTCTACAGTTCTGATAATTAAAGGCACTATCACCCTTCAATGTAGCAACCTCGTCAAGTCCGATTTCATCGGCAGTCCAACTGCTGTAATCCTCTCTGTGAACATAATATACCGTTACATTACCGTTTTCGGAGAAAGCATTTTTTACGGTTGCATCAGCGGAAATAACGTGCATTGTTCCGTTGTCATCCGTATAATTCTGCGATTCGTTCATATCAAAATCCATTGCAATCTGCGGTATACTTTCAACCATATTTACCGTGAACTCGTATATCGGCGATACATTGCCGTTTTCCAATTTAACTTGATAACAGAAAGTGTTACTTCCCTTTTCAAATTGCAAACCGCCCGTTGCCGTTACTCCGTCAAGAGTTTCTTTTGCAGGGTTTTGCATTAAGTTTATCTCGTATTCTCTTGTTAAGTCAGTAGTCTTTTCAAACGGTAAATCTTCTCCGCCATTGCACGCTTTATTCCACAAACGAAATCCCTCTGCCTTACCGATTGTTTCACCGCACAATTCTTTTGAAACATCATTGCTCTTAAGCGTCATTTTGACGATATGTGCCATATTCTGTTCTAAAGAATATCCCTCATCTTCATTACGGTCAATCTCCTTAAATTCAGCATTACCGATATTGATTGTTTTAAATGCCGTATCGCTTTCTTTTACGATTGACGGTATCGGATTAGGAATAGGGTAATATTCGTGTTCGGGAATAATTTCATATCTGTTTACACCGACATCTGCCGACGTTTTGATATTGTCAAGAAGTACCGCCGTATCGCACTTAAATTCGGCAGGGCTGTCACTGCCTGTCTGATACAAATAAACCGCAATTCTGTATGTATCCGTTCCAAGCAAGTTACCGTCTTTATCTCTAAGCGGCATTGCAAGAGTTTGACTTGCATTTCTGCTTAGCTTTGCGTTGTAAACCTCGTTGTTTTCCGAATTTGTTATTGTCACATACGATTTATCAAAGTCCAAATTATCCGTAACCCAATCGGCAACTTTTGTATTTGACAATTCAAAATTAATTCTGACATCAGTCATATCGCCGTTTCTTCTTATGTGCTTGTCATCACCTACTCCTGTGGCTTTAATAACATCTCCGTTACTGTCCTTTATTGAAGTAAATTCAAGATTATATACATTATCAAGTACAGGTGCGGTCATAACATTAAAGTCGCCCTCCGCTTGATATGTCACTTCTTCTTCGGAATTGGACGGCTTTATACTTGCACCGCTTACAGGTGTCAAATCTGCAAACGCACTTTCAAATTTTACGTTTACTGTACCGTAAAAGTTTTTAAGTTCATTCACTCCGTCCGCCGTAAGAGCGGTTACTCCGTCAAAACCGGTTTTATCCTCGTTGTATGTAACCGCATACCATGTGCCGTCAAAATCAAATATGTTTTTACTGTCGGCACTGTCATATACGCTTGCGTAAGTCTTGTCACCCATTGTAAGTGTTACACGCGTGGTGGCATTAGCTTTATTGTCGGGATTGTCAGGTGCTGAAATTTGCACATCAGGCTTTGTATGTATCTGTGACAAATCGCTTACAACCGTATATTTTGCCTTTGCCTTTGTCAAGTCGGCATACACCTCATAACGTGAAACATTCGACTTGTTACCTTTAAAGTCTGTCGCATACACAAGCAATTCTTTTTCATATTTTTGTGCCGCGTCAAATTTAGTTTCAAAGTCAAAAACTCCGTCATTAAGCAAGCCCTCCGACCAATCACTGTCGGTCGGTTCAACACCTTTGTCTACAAGCTGATATTTAACATTCAAACCGTCCGTGTTAAAATCGGTTACACGTACCTTTGCCAATATCTTTGCGGTATCGTTTTCATACTCGGTATTCATCGACATAAGCGCAACATTCGGTGCTACACGGTCAATATTTATATCCGTATCAACAGACTGTTCACCCACATTTCCTGCCCAGTCCTCTGTTCTGAAATAAAGTTTTGTGTTTTTGATTTCGGAATTATCGGTTTTAATATGTAAGTAATAATCTTTTACAGGCAAATCGAATTTATTCCACGCAAGGTTATTTTCGTTGTTAAGCACCGATTCTTTATACTCACTCGGTGTATCGGCGGAAGTCGTCACAGCATACTTAAACGGAATTTGCTTATCTTGGTCATAGCACCACGCAAAACTTGCCGTCAATCCGTCAAAATCAGATACCGTGCCTTTTCCGTCACTGAAATTCAGCGGTATGCAAAATTCACCGCTGTTTACATCACCGGTTATTTCACCGACATTTACAGTCGGTGCGATATTGTCAAAATAAATCTGCTGTTTCGGATTTTTCGATATTTTCTGCGTTGCCAACTCATTATTATACAAATCGACTACGTTTGCCGTGTTTATTTTTTCAATTCTTATAGGCTCGCTATTATCACAAGTCATATCGGCGGTTATCGTAATCGGTTTAAACGTAATCTTCGTTGCCGTCCGCTTGTTTACGCCGTCATACATATCTTCAAATTTCTCGGTTTCAAGCACTGCTTTACTTCCGTTTTGAGATATATTAAGTTCTGCAGTCATTGAACTTTTTTCGCTCGTTTTAATTTTTTCCGTTGTCATTGCAGAAAAAGTTAATGTATCGCCGACACCTGCAAACACACTGCTCTTGTCAATATCTTCAGGCCAATCGCTCGGCTGTGAATATGACGTTGAATCTGCCGCTATCATATTCCCCGCAATTTCAACGCTGTCAATTTCAGGTACTTTTTTATCGACTAAAAGTGAGTAACTCGTCAAATCCTTTGTATGAATGTCAAGGCTGTTGCCGGCATAGTCCGTAATCGGAGATGTGGCGGTAAAGTATTCCGGAATTAATCCCGGTGCGTTGTCTATAACCTTAAATCGCGGTTCTTCGTTTCTCGCCAAATATTTGTCGGCGTATGCTATACCGTACATTTGACCGGTGTACTCTTTTTTGTCATACTCTACGCTCTTAATCTTCGTAATTTGATATTCCTTAACATTTTTAGGTGCGTGTACATAGAAAAATATTTCATTTCCGTTTATACCGCCGGAAGTCGCAGTAAGTTCCATATTTTGAACGCCGCTTTCAACGTTTGTCGCATAAAGCGTCAACGTAATCTTTCCGTTTTCAATCTTTCTCAGCTTTTCACCCATATCAAGATACAGTACAGTGCCGTTCATGCTTGCCGATTTAACAGTTGGCTTTGTTATATCGGCAAAGAACACATATGGTTTTTTTACTTTTGCATCAAACACACCTTGCATTTTAAACTTATTGTTTAACGTATCACCGCTTTGAAGTTTAAACCAACCGCTGTCCTTTTTCCCCTCACCTCGGATCATAGTATTTTTAAACGACATTTTTGCGTGATTACCTATCAAATTAGCGCCGAACCTCATCATAAGCTGACCTGTCGCTTCCAATTCGGGAAATACGGAATTGTTTGCAACGCTGTCTTTAAGTTTAAAACTCGTTGACCAAAATCCATTATCGTGTCCTCTGAAGGTCGAAACGTAAGCCATACCCATAGTTTCAACCGCCTCATTGATTGAACCCCAGTATTGATAATACGCATTATCCACATCACATCTCTTGAACAACATTCCCGCCGTCAATGTCAAATCGGTTGCCCACCAATCCGACATATCGCGTGTGTACTTATTCATAAGTTTTTTGTTGTTGTACGTTTGCTCATTCAATATAGGTACTTTTACTTGATTTGCGACACTCATAACATCGCTGTCAGCCTTTGCAATTTGTGCGGGCATAAGTGCCGCAACAAATACAATACACAGTAATGTGCTTATAAATTTTTTCATCTTCTTTCCCTCCATATAGTTTTTTAATTCATTTTAAGTTCTATCATTTCGGTTGTTATACTGTTGTTATATATATCGGTAAGCTCATAACAAATATTCGTGTCATACTCGCCGACATATTCATAACCTACAGTAATATCGCCGTTTACAACGATTTTATCACCATATGAGTACACTCCGTCATATTCACCGTCATATGTATAGTAATCGCATAAAAATTCCAACGTATCGCCGTTTTTAAGTTGCTTAAAGCCTTTTTGCGGAACTGATATATTTTCTTCTTTGCTGTACGGTCTGTAACCTGCCAAATAACCGTCTGGGTGCTTTTCGTCCCAATAAATCATTATTTCAATCTGCTCGTTGCCGTTAAGCACCGCAGGGACATAGCCGTATGTGTATCCGTCCTTTACGTTCTCCGGCGTTTCGTATTCAAAGTAAAACGGAACAACCTGACCGTTTAATGCAACCCAATAATAATCGAAATCAACCATTAAATCACCGTCATCGTCAAATTCATACACATTGTCCGAACCCAAGTCAACGTAACCATCGCCGTCATCAACATACACCCATACATTAATTCCGTTTATTTTATCCCATTCCTCGTCCGAAAGCGACAATGCAAAATAATCACCCTTGTCCTTTACTTCCAACTCATCTGATACATTATAGGTATCGTAATTTGTATTGTCATACCAAGAATAATCACTGTAATCATTCTCACTCGAATAATTCATCTGTCCTGTACCCATAATGCTCAAAAATCTATCGAAAAAGCTGTTGTAGCCGTTATAACCGAACTTATCTGTTTCTGTTTTTATTTCCGCATAATAGTCGGGATAGTCATACGGGAAATACATTGCAAGTCCGTTCGAATTGTAAGACGAACTGCTCGAATACTTAACCGCACTTCTAAGCACCTTGCCCAGTTCCGTATCACTCTTGCCGCATTCTTCAAGATATGATTTTATATCAATCTGTTCATACTCACCGTCACCGAATGATTTTGCATTGTATCTTGCCTGTGATATTACGGAATATCTGCTGTCCAAAACTCCTTCTTCCTGCTGCATTGTTTCGCATAGCTTTGAATATGTATAAGGAATTTCTCTCAAATCTACGATTGAAAGCGTATTTGAATCAAAAAAACTCGAATCAGGACCGTTTATATAGTCCTCCACAATCTTCTTACCTATTTCGACAGTCGGCATTGACGTATTGTCAGACAAATTTTTAAGCCATTCACTGTAATACCAACCAGTTCCCGGCTCATATTCTTCCGATGCAACAAGATAATCCGCATATGGCTCAAGCATATATGCCGTTTCAATCGTACCCATAAGGCACGCGTCAAAGCCTACAATATCAAACTTAATTCCGCTGTCTGATAGAGCATTTCCTATCTGCGACAGCGACAGCATATCATCAGGATACATTTCGTCATATCCGAAACCAAGTGCCGTACCACCGCCATGATTCCAAAGCACAAGTTCGTATCTGTCGGCAGGATAATTTGCGGCAGACCATTTTATAAAATCGGTCAGTGTATTAGGAGACGTCATTTGTGTTTCACCCAAGTTCTCCACATTCTGCAATTCACCGTTTTTAATTATATGACGTTCCGTTTTCCCGTCACTTATGCTTGCATTTTCCCACTCGGCCGCTCCGCCTGTCTGTAATGTAATATTAATATTATCCGCATTTGCCGCCGTCATTTCGGCAATATCTTCACTCGCCGCTCCGCCGTCACTTTCAAGGTCAGAACCTACCATATACACCATAAGTGTAACTTTATCCTCTCCGTTGCCCTTTATGTGAGTATAATAATCACGCATATTCGGAATATCGTAATTAACCGTTTCATACTCCTCCGACGGCATAATCAAAACCATACAAAACAACACAAATATCAAGCCTATAAATATTAATAATGCAATTCCTATTTTAAATAAACACCCTTTTTTCTTTGCCATAATCTCTCTCTTTCAAAAAACATCCCCAATTACTCCAAAAGCGACAGCTAATGCTGCCGCCTTTCAATTTTTGCAGTACATATAAAATGCACTTATATTTTATATGGAGTCCAATAAAATATCGGATTTTTTAGGGGACTGTTTTAAATTTCCAAATCAATTATTCTGCGTCAACACCTGCAACGGCAGCCAAACCATCAGCCATTTTTGACATAGAATCTACCAATTGTAGCGCCTCGTCTTCATCTGTGAAATCAGCCTGTTCAATATCGCCTATTTCTTTGATTACGTCAGCAGCTTGATTTAGAAGATCAACTGTTTCTGCATCCGCCTCGATTGTACCGTCATTTACAGCGTCTGCAACTGTTGTATGCAGTTCAACAAGGTTTGAATAGATTTCTTGAAGCTGTGCGAATGTTTCATCATCGATAACAGTATCAGATGATGTTGTATCGTCAGAAGTTGTTGTTACATTTGATGTCGTTGTGTCTGATGATGTATCTGAATCACTTCCGCAACCGGCTAAAGCTGTTACTGACATAGCGGCAATCATTGCCATAATTAAAATTTTCTTTTTCATAATATATATTTGTCCTTTCATTTTAAAAAAATTATTTTTATTATTCTGCATACTCTGAGCCGTCTTTTGGCTTAAGTTTTCCTGTTGCTATCATAATTAAGTCGATAAGCCACCAAATTCCGAATCCCCCACAGGTTATTAATTTTAAAATACCTGTACCTATGTAGCCAAGATAAAATCTATCAATTCCAAGTTCCCCCAAAAAGATAGAGAGAATTAATGCTACTACCTTTGATTTCATTCCATTTCCTCCTTTTAACGTACTTCTTAATTAATATGCATCGATTAAGAAATTTATTCCTCTTTTTTATTTTTTAAGCCAAGCCCTTTTTTTCCAAAAGAACTTTAAGCTTTTCCCCTACTTCTCTGGTTGCTCTGTTTAGGTCAATATTTTCTTCATTGACTATATCATACATTCCATTTGTAAAAGCGTCACCGATTATCTCTTTCGCCAAGCCGCCTGCACCGCTGTATATTTTTGAAATTGTAATCGTTTTTGAAGTTATAGCAATTTGAATTTTATATTTATCCACAGCAGGAAATTGAATACATCTCATTAATCCCGAACCCGTAATCTCAGGTTTGCCGACAGAATATGTTTCGTCTTTCATAATCTCATAAAGTTCATCATATGTAATCTTATCCTTCAGCTTAACTTTATCATACCCCTTAAAGACATCTTTTGCTCCGGACTTAAATGAATCAAAAAATCCCATCTCATATCTCCTTATATTCTGCTGTATCTCATTGCTTTCTGATGAAATTATAATATACCTAAAATCAAAATTCAATAGATTTTGCGTCAAACGCATTTTGCACGTTTAAAAAGCAATTTTCCGCACCGAAACTCAAGTTTATTAACTGAAACTCAATTTTATATGTTGAATTATTATTTTTACAATGATATAATATAATCAGAGTATATCGGCAAAATGTTGACAGCTCTTAAATCCATAAGGCGGTGAACACGATGAATATTGCAGTTGTTGATGACTTAGCCGTCGGCAGAGAAACGCTTGTAAATTACCTTAACGAATATTTCTCCGAAAGAAATATGAACGTTACAATATCCGACTTTTCCGATGCCGAAAGTTTTGTCACGCAATTTGAAAACAACAAATATAATATAATTTTCTTTGACATATATATGCCGGGTATGAGCGGAATTGAAGCTGCAAGCACTGTACGCAAAACAGACAGTTCGGTTGAAATCATCTTCCTTTCCACAAGCAATAACTTCGCTTGTGAAAGTTACAGTGTAAATGCTTTTTGTTATCTTGTAAAACCGATAACAAAAGATGCAGTTGAGTCACTTATGCAGAGATATTTTGAAAAATACGAAGAACCTTCAAAAGCATTATCGGTTCTGTACAAAACAAAACCCGAAATAAAACTTAAATAGCATATGATTCGATAATGTACATAGATGTTACAAACAGAAAAGTCCGGCTTCATTTGAAGGACAAGACGATTGAAATTCAAAACACATTTTCACAGTGTGCGTCAATTTTGACAGAAGACAGCCGTTTTTCAAACTGCTGTAAAGGATTTATCGTAAATTTTGATTACGTCAACACTGTTTCGGGCAATGATTTTTTAATGCAAAACGGAGATTATGTTCCGATTAAAAAACGTGAAAATCAACAGGTAAAGAAACAGTATTTAACTTATGAATTAAAAGATATTATAAGAGAATAAAGGTCACTATGATTACTATGGAAAATAAGCAACGCGTTAAGACTATTGCGGTAATTTTTATTATCGCAATAGTTCTTATCTCTTTGACTACAGAATTTTTATATATTTTCAATAACAAATATACATACAGCAAGCTCCAGCCCGAAAAAGGCGTATTGACGCTTTCGCAAGAGGAAATTGACAGCAATTCGTTTCACTTTCTTATAAAGGATTGGGAATTTTACGAAGACGCACTTCTCACTCCGACATATTTTAAAAATCAAACTTCACTTCCGAATATGAAATATATTTCAATCGGCGATACTGAGTCAGCGTACACAAGCCAAACAAAAAACAATATCTTTATCGGAACATACAGAATGAAAATAAACTTCCCCGAAAAAGAGGGTTTTTATGCACTTGAAATGCCTCAGGTTTACTCGGCATATGAACTGTACATCAACGACAAACTGTATTTAAAGGTCGGCGATACACATAATTACAAAGCACAAATACAAAACCGCTGCACATTTTTCAATGCCTCCGGCGAAACATATATAACAATCGCCGTCAAGGACGCATCCGGCATTAGAGCAGGAATTACGTCACCGCCGACACTCGGTAAACCGTATTCAATTAATATCACCAGAGCATTTAAATTTCTGATAAACAACTTTATCATGACATTGATATTCTTCGGTGCACTATTCTCGCTTATTCTCGCACTTAGCGGCAAAAGCAATTATTCGTATATGTTCTTCTTTATGTGCCTTACATATGCCGTTTACCTAAATCATCCGCTGATCAATTTGTGTTTCTCCATGGGCGGTAATTTTTCATATGTATTTGAGTATTTTTGCACGTACTTTGTGTATTTGATGGTTATAATGCTCCAAAACAGGCTCTGCAATTTGAACAAAAACGTAAGCAGTATTTCCGAAATATGCGGTTCGGTATTCTGTGCAATCGCATTTGTATACGGTATATTTACACCTTATTTAAGTGCACCGTTATGTACTTTCCTTTCAACCCTATGCAATGTGTTTGAGTGGTTAGCCGCAATTTATCTTGTCGCAATAGGCACTTATGCGGTCTTTAATGATATAAAATACGGCAGAATTTTTCTGTTCGGCAATGTTTGCTTTGCTGTATCGTTATTACTTTACATTATTCAACCGCTTTATGATTCGATTTACACCGACCAGTCGGTTGAAATAGGTATACTTACGATTTTGGGCTGTCTGTACTTTGTATACTGGGCAAGTATTATATATAATTACAGACGAAATATTGTTCTCGATGACGAACGACGACTTATGGAACGTCAGATAAATCTTTACAAGGAAAACTATGTCCACATAACCGAACAAATCGAAGAAACACGAAAGCTCCGCCACGATATGCGTCAGCATTTCAGAGTAATAAGCGACTTTGCAAATAATCGTCAATTTGATAAAATCGCAGAATACCTCGAAGAATATTCAAGCGAAACAAATGACACAGTACCGCTGTTTTTCTGCGAAAATCTTACGCTTAACGCTCTGCTCCACTTCTATGTTTCTTCATCGGCAAAAAATTCTATCGACTTTAAAACCTCGGTGTCAGTCCCTAACGGACTGCCTATGAGTGATATTGATTTTAGTATTTTGGTCGGTAATCTTGTCGAAAACGCTATGGAGGCTTGTTCTAAGGCACCGCTTAAAAACAGGCGAATTGTGCTGAACTGTACCGCTGATAAAAACAAATTGATTTTAGATTTAAAAAATACGTTTGACGGCAATGTTAAGAAGATTGGTTCTAAATTCCTGTCGTTTAAAAAGGGTATGCACGGCTTGGGACTTGAATCGGTCAATGCCGTTGTTGACAAGTATCACGGTGTTATGAACGTTTCAAATTCAGACGATATGTTCACCGTCTCGCTTGTTATATTCTTCTAAACAAAAAGCCCGCAAACGAAACGTCAACAGCTCCAAAAATCAAATCAACAAAAAATCCGACGCAATCAATACGTCGGATTTTTTAATCTCTATTCTCGCCACATCATTATCCGTTATACCCTCGCCGATATTCGGCACAAATGCCGAATACGCCATATCCGCGACAAACAGGACTACAAGTACGACACATATAATCTTCTTAATTTTCATAGGAATTTTGCAAAACAGATGGTCAAGTGACGGTGCTACAAGGTACACCGCCGCACAACCGCCGAGTGCAAACACAACCAATCCCTCAAGGCAAATTCTGCCTTGAAAATTCATAAAATATCCGCTGTAATCCCACCAACGCATACCCTGAACTTTTTCAAGTATAAGCGATGTAAAATACTCTATTACACCGCACAGCACCATTGACAAAAGGAATGTCAGCCACGGTTTGTTTCTGAATTTTTTTAAAACAATCAGTACAACCGTACCGCCTACACCGTAAATCGGCAGCCACGGTCCGTGTGAAGTACCTCTGTTGATAAATTCACCTCTTGTAAACAGGAACAATAACACTTCCCACAGCCAACCTATCATTGCAAATGTGAAAAATATCAGTATCAATGACGATAATCCGTAATCACGTTCATAATCTTCCTGTATCCACTTCTTGCCCTTAGGCACTGTTATGAAGTATTCATTAATAGGATATATTCCGCTTGTCACTTCACTTTCAAGCAATTTATCGCACAGCCTATCCGCATTTTCAATATCTCTTTCCTTTGCTTTTTCACGCAACGTCATATAAAGTTCAACTGTCGTCATACGTTTATACGGTTCAAGGAAAAATACGCCCAAAATCTGAAGTGTAAGTATATTCAATATATCCCAACCGATAAATGACAAATCAATCAAAAATGCTCTCCACTTATACCCTTTCATCATATCTTCAGAAAGTTTTATAGCCTCTTTTGCACTCAATTCGGGATTTTCCGCAATAATCATCGGTACAAGTTTATATGAATAAATCTTAATAAATCCGCCGACTATCGTTAAGCACCATAAAAGTGAATACACACTTCTTACAAACATAACCCATGCAATATGCAGTGCCTTTTTTATAGACCACGGAAACAATATTCGCGAAATTCTCGTGCCTGTGTAGACTCGAATTTCAAGCAAATACCGATACAGTCCGATAAGCAAAACCTTCGTAAAAAGAATGGCTATAAGCAAATAAATCAACGAGCCGATTGCAATAGTAACACCGGCACTCACTCGGTCGTTAAACACAATTTGATTTATCGAATTTAAAACACCGTAAACAAAGTTACCTGCACCCTCGGTATTCTTCGCAAACACCGACAGTACACCTCTTGTCCAATGCTGTGCTCTTTCACTTTCCTCACCGCTCTTGCCTAAAAAGTTATCGACAACTTCCGTATTCGACATATCGGAATTGTGATTTTCCGCAAAAAGCACCGTTCCGTTAAGCTGGTCGAAATAAGTATCTTTTAATGTCCTCACTTCTTTTAGCGGGTTAGTAAAGCTACCCATAACAACAGCCGCGATAAAGCACGTTATAACAATGCCGATATAATTCCGCTTAAAAGTTCCCCTTGCCTTTTTCTTTAAATCCCTTATCTTCCACATATTTATATACCCCCGTTTTTCGTCTTATATATTTCTTGCAGTATCCGCCACGCATTTTATGTGTGACAAATCAATGTCATTTGACAACGTACAATCCGCCCCCGGTATTGTACCTTTTTTTCCGACCGTATTTATAAGTTTTATTGTTTCCGATTTGATTTCATCAAGCGTACCGCTGTATAAAATACCGTTTTTTTTGTTATCAAAGCCACCAAGCACGCAAATTCAACCGCTAACTAATCTTATATATAATTATATCTCACAAAATATTACCTGTCAAACTTAAATAAATAAAAACAAATTCCGACCGCATCTGCGATAAACCAACCAATCGGAATTGACCACCAAATACCGACTACACCGATAACACGAGACAAAACATACGCAAGCACTACTCTTATTCCCAAAGAAATAACCGTAAGCACAACCGACATACTCGGTTTATTTATAGCTCTGTAATATCCGTAAAGCATAAACAAAATACCTATGCCGATATAGCAAGCACCCTCTATACGCAAATACTGTACGCCGATGTTTATAATCTCCGTGCTTTCGGCATTTACAAATATCATCATAAGCGGTTTTGCGAAAATAAACACAATCGCACTGATAAAAATACAGAACAGTACAACACTTTTGAGTGCTTTTTTAATTCCGTCTTTTATTCTGTCATACTTGCCCGCGCCGAAATTTTGTGCGATAAAAGTCGAAAACGCATTTCCGAAATCCTGTACAGGCATATATGCAATGGTGTCGATTTTCACAGAAACGGCAAACGCCGCCATAATTTGTGTACCGAAACTGTTTACAATCCCCTGTACCATAAGTATGCCGAAATTCATTACAGACTGTTGCAGACACGTCATTCCCGACAGTATTGCTATGTCGTATGCCGTACGTTTTACAAACTTTGTATCTTCATATTTTAATCTAAGTTCGGGATAACGAATATACACATATATCATAAGTCCGATACCCGAAATATACTGCGATATTACAGTTGCAATCGCCGCACCTCGTATACCTTGTTTTAATACCAAAACAAAGTACAAATCAAGACCGATATTAAGTATCACAGATACGCACAAAAACACAAGCGGAATTACGGAATTACCTATTCCTCGCAGAAGATTAGAAAAATAGTTGTATAGGAATGTCGCGAAAATGCCTACAAATATCCACTTCAAATATTCGCTCATTATACCTTGAATGTCATACGGCACTTGAAGTATTTTCATAATCCAACCGCAAAGGTAAAATGACGCAAACGTCAGTATAAGTGAAAATATTCCTATCATAACAAACGAAATAAATATTCCGTTTTTCAGTCGTTTTATATTTTTTTCGCCGAATGTTATTGAAAAAAATGCACTGCTGCCAAGACACAATCCCAAAATAACAGATGTTAAAAATGTCATCAGCGAATATGACGAACCGACCGCCGCCAAGGCATTGTCACCTATGTATTTTCCTACTACCCATGTATCGACTAAGTTGTAAAACTGCTGCATTACGTTACCGAGCATAAGCGGTATCGCAAATGCCCAAAGTTTTTTATTTATGTTTCCTACCGTCAAATCTTGTTTTGATTTCACAATTCAAAACTCCTTCTAAAATTGTAAAAGGCTGTACACAAATACAGCCTTTACACATTATGCGTTTTTGTCATATAAAAATTCAATTTTCTTGCCTTGTTTGCGTTGTTCCACGCAGTCGTCAACAGCCGTTCACCCGATGAATCTCACGCACCGATAGCGTCCGATAAACCTTGCATAACGTTGTTTAAAGTTTCATTTCTTTCTCCTTAATACTTTATAAACAGTCAATAATACTATTATAAGTAATGTTAAATATTTTGTCAAGAAAAATAAGATTGTTGGTGATGGTTTAATCTCATAAATTACACCGATTTTTCATATATATGCTATACAGAAAGGTCGGTGGGAGAATGAAAGATTATATCGAAAAACGGGCTGTCGAATTGGCACAGTATATTGTAGAAAATAACGCCACAGTCCGCAAAACTGCCAAAATTTTTAATATCAGTAAATCTACCGTGCACACCGTAGTATCTATCCGTGTCGGTTATGTTGGGTGATTGATTATTTGACAGATTAACAAAAGAGGCGGATTGATATGCCAAAGCATTATGAAGTGAACCCCAAAATTTAGACAAAATTAAATATTAACTTGCTTGTGAAT
>ERZ836358.52-NODE-52-length-144178-cov-23.385754_pt1 | contig 144178 bp, 135 predicted proteins | sample MGYA00519942_ERZ836358 | MGnify/ENA primary metagenome ERZ836358 (study PRJEB31850, sample SAMEA3708798) | human gut metagenome | biome: human gut; feature: human-associated habitat; material: faeces | place: China | collected 2014 ...
TCGCTAACTCCCTTGAATAGAATAATGCCGCCTAGCTGTTAACTAAGCGGCATTGGCCCAACAGGGCAGCCTCTTTTTTGGTGCGAGAGAGGGGACTCGAGGACACTATGGTGTAAACGCCGTCTAGCCGGCGTTTACCGGCAGCCCACTGGGCTGCCGATTGAATGGGTTCGAGCACCCTCTCTATTTTCGCAGCAAAAAAGAGACCGCCCAACAGGGCAGCCTCTTTTTTGGTGCGAGAGAGGGGACTCGAACCCCCACGGCATAACCACACGCACCTCAAACGTGCTTGTCTACCATTCCAACACTCTCGCAAGTGCTTGAGTATTATACCGTATCTTCCTCATTTTGTCAATCCTTTTTTCAGGGAATCGGGCGGAAGGCATTTCCCTCGATCAGATAGCCATAGCCGGGGGCGGGCTGCCACTGGTAGCGGCTTTTGTTCTCCTTCGGGAACAGGTGCTCCAGGATGGCGGCGATGACACCGCCGTGGGTTACGAGCACCGTATCTTCTTCCAGAAGCTCCGGCAGAGCCTCCAGAACCCGGGCGAGCATCTGGTTTCCGCTCTCTCCCTCCGGCGGAATGTTGGCCATATTGTCCCCGGTGATCCAGGCTATATAGGCCGGATCGTCCTTCAGCTCCTCGTAGGTGTGCATTTCAAAAATGCCGAAATCCACCTCCCGGAAGGCGGGGCGCTGCCCATGGGGCACATTGCCAAAGAGGATGGCAAGGGTCTGCTCCGTGCGCAGCATCCCGGAGGTCAGAAAGCGGACGGGGCCGACGTCATATTGGAGCTTTTCCAGGGCCTCCCGGCCGGGTTGGGACAGAGGCAGGTCCGTGCTGCCGCAGTAGCGGTGCTGCAGGTTGGCCTCGGTATTGCCGTGACGAATCAGGTAGAGTCTGCTCATTTCAGTCGCTGCTCCAATCCGCAGTAAATCCGGGATACGCTGTCGGCATTTTGGGCCAAATACTGGCAGACAAGCCCCGTGGTGTGCCGCCACAGGCGCATGGTGGCATCGATGGGCACCACGCCGCAGAAAATATCCATGCAGATGATCACCTTGTCTGACAAATCCTGCCCTTTCAGCTGCTCCATAGGGTCAATCCCCGCCCGGATGCAGGCAAGAACATAGTCCTCCAAACGGTCAATGCAGGGCTTGCTGAAATCGATATGGGTATCCTCACAGGTGAAAATCTGCGTTTCAGGAATGCCAAGCTTCTCCATGGCAAAGGCACGCTTTCCCTGATACGCACCGCCGATAATCAGTTTCATACTTGCCTCCTTACAAAATCGCCAACGCCCCAAGGGCGGAAAGCTCCGAAAAAGTCAGGGCATAGCCGGAAATATCGCCGTTCATGCCCTCCAGGGAGCGGTAGGCCTTGCGCAGCGCCAGCCCGTAGCCCGCAGCCTGCACCAGAAGGACCATCCCGCAGCGGAAGCGCAGCGAAAAAGCAAAGGCAATTGCCCCCGCCAGAAACGCGCAGGGAATCCAGATATCCGCCGCCTTGGCCTGCTTGCGTACGTACTGGCTGGTGGACATTTTGGGAAGCAGGGCCACCGCCAAGGCGCTGCCGCAGCGGCTGACCACCGGAATGACGATCAGAACACGAATATCCGTTTTCTGGTTAAAAGAGACACAGAAGGCGAACTGGCACAGGATCAGCAGCACCACACCAATGACCGCAAAGGAGCCCACATGGGAATCCTTCAGAATCTCCCGGCGCTTTGCCAGATCCCGACAGGAGCCCACCGCATCGGTGACATCCATAAAGCCGTCCAGATGGATAAAGCCCGTGGCGAAAAAGGGCATGGCACACAGGGCAATGCCGGTCACCGCCTGGCTAAGCCCTAAAAAGCGGCACAGCAGCCCGAGGCACCACCACAGCAGCCCAATTTCCAGTCCCACCAGGGGCAGGCACCAAAGGAGCTTATCCCTTGCATCCTCATCCCAGATTTTGCAGGGACAGGGAATGGCGCAGAACATGGACTGGCACATAAAAAAAGCGTGAAAAAAGGACCTCATAGCTTTCCTTCTCCTTTGTGGAAGATATGGCTCCCGGCGCTGACCTCGATGACCGCATCCGCAATCCCCGCCAGAAACCGGTCCAGCCGGGCAAGGCCCCGGCGATAAACTTCCGTCTCTTCGTCGTATTTGGCTGCATCGGAATAGATATAATCGCTGACCAGCACAATATTTTGGACCTGATTGCAGAGCGTCTCCAGCCCCTTTTGGCAGCGGTCGGGAGCGTCTGCATCCAGCTTCCAGGTGGTGGGGTCTGGGTAGAGCTCGTTGAGGAGCAGCGCCGTCACGCTGTCCAGCAGGAAGGTGCCTTCCCGGTCTGCCCGCTCCAGGCAGCGGGCAATGTCTCTGCCCTGCTCGACGGTTTCAAAGCCCAAACCGGCCCGGTCCGCAATGTGGTGGCGGATGCGGTCATTGTCCTCTTCGTCGCAGGGAATCATGGTTGCCAGATAATAGTGCTTCCCGCCGGAAGCCAGTTTCACCGCAAGGTCCTGGGCATAGGAGGACTTCCCGTTCTTTGCGCCCCCGGTGATGAAGACGATCACTTGCTTGCCTCCACGGTGAACTTGTCCCCTTCCCGGATTTCATCCAGATACCCATCGTCAATGCCCGCCTGATCAAAGGTGGCCATGACGTTGATGACGGCACAGGCGGCGCTGAGCACCTGGAAGGCCAGGGGGCAGCCGCTGCCCTCGCCCAGGCGCATGCCCAGCAGGAAAATGGGCTCCAGGCCCATGGCCTCCATGGCAAGCTTATAGCCGATCTCGTAGGAGGCATGGCTGGGCACCAGATAATCCCCCGCGGCAGGACACAACCGGACGGCGCACAGCGCCGCCACCGCAGAGATGAAGCCGTCGATGACCATGGGCCGGTGGCTGGCAGCGCCCCCCAGGAACGCACCGCACATGGCGGCCAAGTCAAATCCGCCCACCTTTTGCAGCACGTCCACCGGATCAGAGGGGTTTGGCTTGTTCAGCGCGATGGCATCCGCAATGACCTGCTTCTTCTTCCGGAAGGAGTCGTCGGTAATGCCGCCGCCCCGGCCGGTGACAGTCTCCACGCTGACCCCCAGCAGCACCGAGAGAACTGCCGAAGATGTGGTGGTGTTGCCAATGCCCATCTCTCCCACGCCCATGGCGTCCGCTTCCGTCTGCATGGCAAGCTCTGCCCCGGTGAGAATGGCCTGAATGGCCTGCTCCCGGGTCATGGCGGGCCCCCTTACGATATTTTGGGTGCCGAAGGCGATCTTTTTATTCAGGACCTTGGGCTCCTGGATAACGGCGTTGACGCCCACATCGCAGACCGTAATTCCGGAGCCGAAGTGCTTGGCAAGCACCGATGCACCGGTCTTGGCCCGGGTCAGGTTGATGGTCTGCATCAGCGTCACGGATTGGGGCGCACTGGAAACGCCCTCTTCCACAACGCCGTTGTCTGCAGCGAAAACCAGCAGATGGGTCTTGTCCATGGAATTGTGGACTTTCCCGGTAATGCCCGCCAGCTGAACGGACAAATCTTCCAGCCGCCCCAGGCTCTCCGGGGGCTTGGCAAGAGCGGCCTGCCGCTGCCTGGCGGCAGCCATGGCCTCCTGAGAAAGGGGGGCAACGGATGCAAGTAAGGTTTCCAGGGTCATGTTTCTTCCTCCAATATTCCCTGCCGCAGAAGCCAGTCCACGTCCCGCCTGCCATCCGTCACCTCCAGGGTGAAGGTGGCATCGGGGCACAGGGCATCCGCGCAGGTCAAAAACGTTTTCATGGGAATGGTCCCCTGGTCCAGGGGGCTGTGGGTATCAAAGCTGCGGTCATTGTTATGAATGTGGAAGTGGGTCAGCCAGGGGGCCAGGGTTTCCAGCCACTGCATCACACCAATTTCCGAGCACACATGGGCGTGGCCCACATCCAGGCACAGCCGGAACCGGGGGTCATCCACCCCGGCGGCGATATCCGCCATCCATTGCGGGTCAGATTCCAGCACGTTTTCAATGCAGAGGACCGTGTCCGCCGGGACACGCTGCAAAAAATCCTTCCAGAACAGAACGGACTGCTCCGTATACCAGCAGGAATAGTACACATGGGGCAGGTATCCGCCGTGGAACACCAGCCGCTTGGCCCCGTACTGCTCTGCCACCCGGAGCGCCTGGAAATAGCGCCTGGCAGCCAGCTCCCGGGCCAAGGGGTCAATGGCGCAGGGGAAGAGCTCATTGAAGGGGCCATGGAACATCCGCCGCTTTACGCCCTGCACCCGGGCATCCACCCGGGGCTTTGTTTCCGCGTAAAGCGAATCCATATTGACCGCGGTGCAGTAGTCCGCGATTTCCAGGCCCAGGCCGCAGCCCCGGGCCGTAGTACCTGCGTTTTCGTCTATGGTGGATAAATAGAGCTGCTCTCTTCTCACTGTGCCTGTCCCCCATCCATCATGCCGTATTTTTTCTGAATTCGGTTCAGCTTATACAGCAGGGGCTTCGTCAGCACCATCAGCGTCACGCCGCAGCCAATGCCATGGACGGTATTGACAGGGACACCCTGGCCGAAAATAAACAGGACATTTTTCCAGGTAAGCTTGCTGAGCACCGTAAACACGGTGCAGCAGTCCAGCATAGGGCCAACCAGCAGCAAAATGGAAAGGAAGCCGAAAATGCCTAAAATCCAAGGCTTGCACCACTTCTGGCGGCCATGGAAGATAAGCCCCGCCCAGAAGCCCGCAAAGCCATAGGCAAACATCTGCCAGGGCGTCCAAGGCCCCTGACTGAAAAAGAAGTTGCTGGCAAAGGCCGCGATGGCCCCGGTGAGAAAGCCCGCCTGGGCACCGAAGGCAATGCCCGTGATCATGATGACGCCGGTAATGGCCTTGAAATAGGGAATGAACACGAAGGCCACCCGGGAGGCCGTGGCCAGCGCCGCCATGACCGCCAACGTCACCAGTTCTCTTGACTGGGGCTTTCTCGACTCGAAGGAGGCGAAGAAGGGCAGCATAATTTCGATGATCACCAGGGTACTGGTGAGATAATACCAGCGGCCCTTGATGTGACGGCCCAACAGCAGGGTCGCGGGAACCAGCAGGAAAATGGTCAGGATGGAAAAGAGGGTGGATTTTTTCATGCCTTCTCCCCCAGATTCTCCCGATAAAGGGCGGCAACGTCCTGGGCCGTCACGGCATTTTCAAAAATGCAGCGGCTCATGCGGTTGGAGGCCGTGGTATAGAAGCTGTTGGAGCCGAAGAATTCCCGGGGGGTGCCGGAGGCGATGATCTGCCCGTCAAAGAACATGGCTGCAATATCCGCATTTTCCGCGCAGAACTCCACATCATGGGAGACCATGACAACGGTCATGCCCTCGTCCGTAAGCCGTTTCAGGGTTTTGGCGAACCGAGCCTTGAAGCCGCAGTCCAGGCCCTTGGTGGGCTCGTCCAGCAGCAGAAGCTTCGGCTTCGTCAGCAGCACCTTGGCAAGGGCCACCCGCTGCTGCTCGCCGCCGGAAAGGTCATAAGGGTGGGCATCCAGCAAATGGGTGATTTCGCACAGTTCGGCCACTCGCTGCTGCTCTGCCTCCTCCCCGTTCATCTCCTCCAGCTCCGCCCGGACGTTCTGCTTCACAAAGAGGTTCGTAGGGTCTTGGGGCAGCATGGAAAGACAGTTCTGGAACAGCTTTCCCTTGGGGTATTTCTGAATTTCCCTGCCGAAAACCTCGATTTTCCCCCGATAAGGGCGGGTTGCGCCGCAGACGGTGCGGAGGGTGGAGGATTTTCCCGCGCCGTTGCCGCCTACAATGGCATAAAGACATCCGGCGGGCACTTCCATATTCAGCCCCTTCAAAACATCCGGGGACTGCCGCTCATAGCGCATCCATACATCCCGGATGCGCAGTGCAGGCTCCCCGAACTGCTTTTGGCTGGCTGTGGGCAGGGAACGCACCGTGGGCACTTTCTCCCGGAAGCAATCCGTCAACCAAGTACGGCCCTCCCGGACCGTCAGAGGGGCCTGGCCGCTGCCGGCGCACTGATAGAACACCCGCATAGGCGCGGGGAGCATAGGAAACAGGGGGCTATTCCGGTCAAAGAGGCTCTGGCCGATCTGCCGGGGGCCGTTGTTGGCCACAAGACGTCCCTTCTCCATAACCAGCACCCGGTCGGCCACGGGGAAAATATCCTCCGCCCGGTGCTCGGTGATCAGCACCGTGGTGCCCAGCTCCTGATTGATCTTTTTCAAGGTATTCAGGAAATCCGAGGCAGCGATGGGGTCCAGCTGGCCGGTGGGCTCATCCAGGATGAGGATTTCCGGCTGCATGGCCATAATGGAGGCCAGATTCAGCAGCTGCTTCTGGCCGCCGGAGAGCTGGGACACATCCCGGTGATACCAGCTCTGAATGCCGAAAAAGCTGGCCATTTCCGCAACCCGCAGACCGATGGTCTCCCGGGACACCCCCAGGTTTTCCAGTCCGAAGGCCAGCTCATGCCAGACCTTGTCCGTCACGATCTGGTCGTCCGGATTCTGCATCACATAGCCAATGGCACTGGCCTGGCGCTTGGCATCCACTTTGTCCAGGGGCACGCCGTCAAACAGAATCTCCCCGGTCCGGCTGCCAGTTGGGGCCAGAACGGATTTCAGGTGCCGCAGCAGGGTGGTCTTTCCGCAGCCGCTGTTGCCGCACAGGAGCACATACTCTCCCTTTTTAATGGTGAGGGACACATCCGAAAGGGTCTGCTTCGCAGCATCCGGATAGGAAAAGCTCAGGCCGTGAATTTCAAATTGTTCCATACAATTGCCTCCCGAAGATACATCGCCGAGGGAGTCAGCAGCAGAGCACAGTAAGCCGGAAACCCGAGCGTAAGATTGTCACAAGCATATTTAGGCGTAAAGGTGGTACCCGTACCGCCCAGGGACAGCACCAGCACAAACAGCGCCCCGATCAGCGCGCACAGGCAGCCATCCCGCCAGGAAAAATGATAGATATGAAAATTGGTCCGGCGGACGCAGCCGTAGCCCCGGGCTCGCATGGAATCGGCGGTGACAATGCTGCCCTCCAGAGCCCAGTCCGTCAGAGAGGACAGGATGCTGACGCCGCTTTTCACCTGCTCTTTCCGGGAAGCGGAATTCTCCGTTCCCTTTCCAATGGCGCTGCGGGCAGCGGAAATCTGCTTGGTCTTTCTGGTAAAGGCGGGAATCAGCCGCAAAACCATCACCAGCAGCAGCGACAGCGCCGGGATGAGATTGCCGAACAGCGCCGTAAACTTGTCGCTGGTGAGCACCTCGCTGTAGCAGCCGAACCAGACCATGGTCAGGGCAAAAATCAGGCCCAGAACCGCGCCGTAGGCCATGGCCTCGGCGGTATAGGGGCGGCCGAAGAGCAGAAACAGGGTGTGCTTTCCGGAGGTATTGATCAGCGGATTCAGAACCGTGATCAGCACCATCATACCGGCCATGGAGCCGATAAAAGAAACGCCTTTCTTTCCTTTCAGCAGCAGATAATAAACCGAGGCCCCTATCAGGCCCGCAATGGCATAGGCCGGGTGCTGAATGGTGACCCCAAGACCGATGACAGCCACGAAAAAGAGGAAATTCGCCGCCGGGTGGCACCGGGAAAAGGAATCCTGTGGCATTGCCTCACTTCCTTTCTTTTCACATTTATACAGATTATAACAAATACCATTGTGAAAAGCAATAGCGAGGCTGGGGCGAACACGGCGATTGCTGTAGGTGAAAGAAAAAGCAGTTGCCTTTCCGGCACAAGTGTGCTATAATATATCGGCATTTTGAGGATGCAATATTTTGAAAAGGAGAAAAAACACAATGAAAAGAACTGTTTCTTCCATTCTTTGCCTGATTATGGTTATGTCTCTGTGCTTTGGTCTGGTTGCCTGCGGCAGCAAACCCGAGGCTCCTGCCACTACCGAGGCTGCTACCACTGCCGCTGCTTCCGAGGAGACCACCGCGGCCACCGAGGAAACCACCGAGGCTGCCGAAGAGACCACTGAGGCCGCTGCTGATGCTGCCGACGAGGACGGCGTTGTCATCCTGGAGGATGGCAAGACCTACGGCGAGGGCGCTACCAGCTTCACCTTTGTCGTGACCGACAAGGACAAGAACACCGTGACCGTGACCGTTAATACCGATGAGCAGACCGTTGGCGCTGCCCTGGTTGCCCTGAATCTGGTTTCCGGCTCCACCAGCGAGTACGGCCTGATGGTCGATACCGTTAACGGCATCACCCTGGACTACAACAAGGACGGCATGTACTGGAGCTTCTACATCAACGGCGAGTATGCCATGACCGGCGTTGATGCCACCCCCGTGGAAGCCGATGCAACCTACTCCTTCGTTGCTACCGCTGCATAATAAAGCCTAACCCCTTCCAGGCCCCGGAGAAATCCGGGGCCTTTTTGACAAGCCGGAGAGGCCTTGCGGGCTTTTTGACAGGCTTCCGGCTCTGCAAAGATTGACAACAGTGCCAAAATGGATTATATTGGTCACAGCAATATCAAGAAGGAAAGGTGAACACAATGTACTTAGAGGATTACAAGCGCTGGGCCGCTGCGGAACTGGAAGACCCAGATCTGACCCGGGAGCTGAAAGAAATCGCCGGGGACGACGAGCAGATCAAGGACCGTTTCGCCGTTGCTCTGAAATTCGGCACCGCAGGCCTTCGTGGCGTGCTGGGTGCCGGTACCAACCGGATGAATATTTATGTGGTCCGTCAGGCCACCCAGGGCCTTGCCAACTGGGTAAAAACCCAGGGCGGCAGCCAGAGTGTTGCCATCTCCTACGACAGCCGCATCAACTCCGATGTATTCGCCAAGACCGCTGCCTGCGTGCTGGCCGCCAACGGCATTCACGTCCGGATCTATGACGCACTGATGCCTGTGCCCGCGCTGAGCTTTGCCACACGGTACTACAAGGCCAACGCCGGCATCATGATCACAGCCTCTCACAATCCCGCCAAGTACAACGGCTATAAGGCCTACGGCCCCGACGGCTGCCAGATGACCGACGACGCTGCGGCCATCGTCTACGCAGAGATTCAGAAAACCGATGTGCTCACCGGTGCCAAGCGCATTCCCTTTGAAGAAGGGCTGTCCTCCGGCATGATCCAGTACGTGGGTGAGGACTGCAAGGAAGCCCTGTACGATGCCATCAAGGCCCGGTCCGTGCGGCCCGGTCTGTGTAAGACTGCCGGGCTGAAGCTGGTCTATTCTCCCCTGAACGGCTCCGGCCTGGTGCCCGTGACAAGGGTACTGCACGACATCGGCATTGACGACATCACCATTGTGCCGGAACAGCAGTATCCCGACGGCCGCTTCCCCACCTGCCCCTACCCAAACCCTGAGATTTTCGAGGCGCTGAAACTGGGCCTGGAGCTGGCGGAAAAGAGCGGCGCGGACCTGATGCTGGCAACCGACCCCGATGCAGACCGGGTGGGCATTGCCATCCGCTGCCCGGACGGCAGCTATGAGCTGGTCTCCGGCAACGAGGTGGGCGTACTGCTGCTGGACTACATCTGCCAGGGCAGAATTGAAAAGGGCACCATGCCCGCAAACCCCGTGGCCGTCAAGTCCATCGTCTCCACCCCCCTGGCCGATGCGGTGGCCAAGAGCTACGGCGTGGAAATGCGCAATGTGCTGACGGGCTTCAAGTGGATCGGCGATCAGATTGCCCGGCTGGAGGCCGCCGGTCAGGTGGACCGCTTCATCTTCGGCTTTGAGGAGAGCTACGGCTACCTGGCAGGCCCCTATGTCCGGGACAAGGACGCCATCATCGGCTCCATGCTCATCTGCGAAATGGCCGCCTACTACCGCTCCATCGGCTCCTCCATCAAGGAGCGGCTGGAAGAAATCTACGCCAAGTTCGGCCGGTACCTGAACAAGGTGGATTCCTTCGAGTTCCCGGGTCTGTCCGGCATGGAGAAGATGGCCGGCATAATGGACAGCCTGCGCAGAAATCCCCCTGCCGAGATTGGCGGGTACAAAGTCGCCAGCGTCACCGACTACCAGGATACCGAAAAGACCGGCCTGCCCAAGGCAAATGTACTGATCTACGCCCTGGAAGGCGGCGCAACGGTTGTCGTCCGTCCCTCCGGCACGGAGCCCAAAATCAAAACCTATTTCACCACCCTGGGCAAGGATCTGGCTCAGGCCCAGGCCCAGAAGGACCGGCTGGCCGCAGCGCTGAAGCCTCTGCTCGCCTGATTTTCAAGCATAAAAAATTGCGTCCCGGGTTTTTCGGGGCGCAATTTTTATGCTTTTTTCCGCTTTACGGTGTGACCACCTTGTCCATGAGGTAGCTCATGGCCGCCTGGAGCTGGGCATCGTTCTCCGGCTCCAGCATTCCATTGTAGAGGAGAGCCTCGGATTCGTCATCCAGCTTGATCTCTTCATCCGGAGTCAGGCCGATCCCCTCCAGGTTGTTGCCCTGGCTGGTATAATAGCGGCCAACGGAGATACCCGCAGCAGAGCCGTCGGAAAACTGGAACACCTGCTGGAAAAAGCCCTTGCCGCTTGTCTTCTGACCGAAAATCCTGGCGACCCCATATTCGCTCAGGTCCACCGCAAAGAGCTCGGCGGCGGAGTAGGTATTCTCATTTACCAGAACCGCCATAGGAACCTTCACGCAATCCGCATCGGAGGTAACGGTCTCATCGCTTCCATCCGTTCCAACCGTCCGGATCAGATTTCCCTCGGGGAGCAGATAATCCAGAACCTTGGTCAGTTCGTCCACATAGCCGCCGGGGTTGTTGCGAACATCGAACAGAAGCATATCCGCCCCCTGATTCAGGAGCGCTTTGATCGCTGCTATGGTCTCATCGGCGCAGCGCTCGTCAAAATTTTGGATGGTCACCAGCCCCACGTGCTCGTTCAGCAGCTTGGAGGAAGCCACGGTGGTCTCCATGCGCTTGCGGGTCATGGACATGGTGATTCCCTCGCCGCTGCGCAGAACCGTGATGGAGACCACAGTTCCCTCTTCGCCCTTGATCATGGCGGAAATCTCGGTGATCGTGCGGTCCTGGGCAGACTCTCCGTCCACCTGGATGATCACGTCCCCTACCTGAACACCGGCTTCCTCCGCCGGGCCGCCCGGCTGCACGGCGATGACCATCAGCCCGGAATTGTCATCCGTGGCCTGGACCGTCACGCCAATGCCCACATAGGCATTCTCGGAATTATCCAAAAAGCTGGGCAGCTCCGCGGCGGGGATGTAATAGCTCCAGCGGTCGCCCATGGCATTCACCATGGCATCCGCGGCGGCATCCTCAATTTTTGTCTTGTCCGCATCCCCTGCAAAGCTGGTCAGAATCAGGTTTTCCAGGTCCTCCAGCTTGTTGTAGTCGGTGGATGCGGAGACAAAGAAAAGCGTCGCGCCGCAGGCCAGAGCCGCCACCAGCACATAGGACAGGACGATCAGAACTTTCTTTTTCATTTCTTTCGCTCCTTTTGGGTTCAACAACATGACTAATAGCATTCTTCCCACATTCCGGCTTGGAAATGTGGGAAGAGAAGCATTACAGGGAAACGTAGGCGCAGGGGTTCACATAGGCGCCGTTGTAGGCAATGCCGAAGTGCAGGTGGTAGCCGGTGGCAATGCCGGTCCGGCCCACGGTGCCGATCAGCTGACCGGCGGAAACCGCCTGGCCGGAGCTGACCGCGGTACTGGCCAAGTGCATATAGATGGAGGAAAAGCCGTCTCCGTGGTTGATGGTGATGTAGTTACCCGCCGTGCCGGAATAGGTATTGGCGGTGACAATGCCGGAGCGGGTGGCGTAGACCGGCGTATTGGCAGGGGCCGCCAGGTCAACACCCTGGTGGTAGCTGGATGCACCGGCCGTGGGAGAGGTCCGGAAGCCGAAGGGGCTGGACATATAGGTATAGCTGCAGGGCCGCAGCCAAGTCCCGCCGGAAGACGGGGTGGAGGTGCCGGTATTGCCGCTTCCGCCGGAGCTGCCGCCGCTGCTCGCGGGGGCGGTGGTGGCGGGAGGAACGGTGGTATAGGTAGCCATATAGGCCAGCCACTCCTGGTGCTTGGCGGCGGTGTATTCCTTCTCCATCTGGGCAATCTGGCTCAGCAGGTCCTGGTCCTCAGATTCCAGCTCTTCCTTCAGGCCCTCGATTTCCTCGGCCTTCACCAGCAGCTCGGCGATAACGCCGTCTGCCTCTTCCCGCTTGGCATCCAGTTCCGCCTGGGTAGCGTCCAACTCTTCCTTGGTGCTCTCCAGCTCCGCCTTTTCCGTTTCCAGCTCCTGCTGGGCCTGGGCCACGGCCTTGGTGGCCTCGTCCAGGGCCTCCAGGCGGCGGGTATCCGAGGCGGCGATTTCTTCAATCATGCTCATTCTGTCCAGCAGATCGGAGAAGCTGTTGGCCTTGAAGAGGACCTCCCAATAGCTCAGGGTGCCCTCCTCCTCCATGGTGCGGATACGGGTTTTGTATTCTTCGTTCAGCGTATTATAGTTTTCCTGGGCCGCGTCCAGCTCGTCCTGCTTGTCCGCAACCAGAACGCCATAGGCAGTGATCTGCTCGTTGATGTTGTCCACCTGGGCATGGAGCAGGGTCATTTCCTGGTCGATCAGGTTCTTCTTTGCAACGATGTTGGAAATCTCGTCCTTGTTCTCCTGATACTGGCTTTCCAGTTCCTTCATCTTGGACTTCATTTCCGTCCGCTGCTCCTGCAGGCCGGTAATCTGCTTGCGGATTTCGCTGGAGGAAGCGGCACAGGCCCGGGTGGGCAGCAGGCTGAGAATCAGCGTCAGAACCAGCACGGCCGCCATAACGCCGGCCAGAATGGAAACAAGCTTCTTGCGATTTTTCATAGAGACTCCTTTGGATATTATCCGATGTAGGCCATTGGGTTTACATAGGTACCGGCGTAGGATACGCCGAAGTGCAGATGGGGCCCGGTGGAAACACCGGTGCTGCCCACATAGCCGATCAGCTGTCCGGCAGCCACGCTTTGGCCGCCGGAAACCACGTAGTTAGTCATGTGCATATAGATGGAGCTGAACCCGTCTCCGTGGTTAATGCTCACATAGTATCCGGCGCCCCCCGCCTGATAGGAGGCGGTGGTCACCGTTCCTGCCCGGGTTGCATAGATGGGGGTACCCCGGGGGCAGGCCATATCGATGCCATTATGCATCAATGCATATTTATAAACAGGATGGATGCGCATGCCAAAAGCGCTGGAAATGGTGTAGCCGGATACCGGCGTGATCCAGGTGGCATTGGAGGGCGGGTTCTGGCCCTGAAGCGCAAGCTTTGCAAGCTTTTCCTCATACTGAGCATTGGCAAGCTCCTTTTCCTTCTGGGCGATCTCCTTCATCAGGGCATCCTGCTTTGCTTCGGAATCGTCCAGCAGGAGGGCAAATTCCTCCTTCTGCTCTGCCAGACTGCGAAGAAGCTCGTCGGACTCCGTTCGCTTCTCAGAGAGCATGCTCTCACTTTCCGCAAGCTGGGCCTGCGCATCGGCAAGCTCCTGCAGCTCCTGCTGCAGCCGGGTCTGTGTCGTAGACAGGTCGTCTGCCACCTGCTGGATCTCCTCCAGTCGTCTCTGGTCCGATGCAGCGATCTCATCGATCATGGTCATACGGTCCAAGAAGTCCGTAAAGCTCTTGGCCTGAAACAGGACTTCCCAATAGCTGACCGTGCCGCCCTCCTCCATAGCGCGTATCCGGGCTTTATGCTTTTCGTTCAGCTCGTCCAGCTGCTGCGACTGCTCCTCCAGATCATCCTGGGAATCTGCAATCAACTGACCATAGACAATGATCTGCTGATTCATGTTCAGGATCTGGCTGTGCAGCAGTGCAATCTCCTGATCGACCGCATTTTTCTGATTGACCAGCTCCTGAATCTGGTTGGAGGCTGCCGTATACTGCTGACGGACCGCATCGATCTCCGCCTGAATGTCCGCGTTCTCGCTTTTCAGGGTGCCAAGCTCATCTTCGATCTTGTCCGTTTTCACGGAGGCACTGGCGTAGATCGGAACGCAGCCCAGTGCCAACGCCGCAGCCAGCACCGTGCCCAGCGCTGCTTTGAAAAAACCAAATCGTTTCATCTCTGTCTAAGCGCGGCAGATGATCAAACATCCATGAACTTTCGGATAGAAGTCCAGCTGCCGACGATGCCGACAAACAGTCCGGCGGCACCGAAGACAATGACCATAGGTATCACCAGATTTTCAAAGGGCACGAAGGTGAAGAGCTTCAGCGCATCTACCGTAGAAATTTTTTCCACCAGTGCATCATAGCTCACCCACTCAAGGCCAAAAGCAAGGATGGCACCAATCATGCCCAGGCTGAAGCCCTCGACCATAAAGGGCAGCCGGATGAAGCCATTGGTCGCACCTACCATCTTCATGATGGCGATCTCATCCCGGCGGTCATACATGGCAAGCTTGACCGTATTGGAAATGATCAGCAGCGAGATCACCAGCAGAACGGCAATCAGCGCCACAGCGACGATATGCAGCACCTGCTGAATGGTGGTAAAGCCCTGGGCCAGGGCATAGGCGGCCTTGGTATCCGCCACGCCGGGAATCTGCCGCAGCTGGGCATCCGTCTGCTCCATAAGGGTATTGTCCTCCAGGGTCACCACATAGCGGTGGCGAAGGTCGGTTGCCTGGACACCGTTGAAGGCTGCATCGCCGTTGTGGTCGGCGACAAAGCTCTGCAGTGCCTCTTCCCGGGAGACAAAGGTGGATTGCAGCACATTGTTCAAAGCATTGATTTTCGTGCCGATGCTCCTGGCCTCGGCATCGGACAGGTCACTGTCCACGTAGACCAGGATTTCACTGGTCTGGTTCAGGTCCTGAACCATCACGTCCAGGTTGTAGGCCAGAATGGAGAAGCTGCCCACGATGATCAGGCAGGCCACCGTGACGCACACGGCGGCGAAGGACATAAAGCCATGGAGAAAAATTCCCTTGAAGCCTTCCTTCAAAAGGTATCCGATATTGCTGAATTTCATGGTAACTTACCTCTCTCTTCCGTCGCTGACCACATAGCCGTCATCAATGGCGATGACGCGCTTGGCGAACAGCTCCACCAGATTCTTCTCGTGGGTGACCACAAGGACCGTGGTACCCAGATTGTTGATCTCCTGAAGCAGGGCCATGATCTCGAAGGAGCGGGCGGGGTCCAGGTTGCCGGTGGGCTCATCGGCGATGATGGTAGAGGGGTTATTCACCAGGGCACGGGCAATGGCCAGACGCTGCTGCTCGCCGCCGGACATCTCTCCGGGGTGACGGTTCGCCTTGTTTTCCAGGCCAACCAGCTCCAGCACATAGGGAACACGGTCCCGGATCTCCCGCTCCCGGGCACCGATCACACGCATAGCGAAGGCCACGTTGTCATAGACCGTCATATTGTTGATCAGGCGGAAGTCCTGGAACACAACGCCGACGGTACGCCGCAGCAGCGGGATCTCCCGCTTGCGAATGCGCTCCAGCGCATAGCCATTGACTTTCACGGCGCCGGAGGTAGGCCGGAGCTCACCGGTGATGAGCTTGATGATGGTGGATTTTCCGGAGCCGGAAGGGCCAACCAGGAAGCAGAACTCGCCGTCGTCGATCTGCATGGTCACGCCGTTCAGCGCTTTATTGCCCTGCTCGTAGCTTTTTACGACATCTGTAAATTCAATCATTTGCATGTATCTCCAGTCGAAGTATCCGCATTTTTCGAAAGGCCGGGCAGCCCGCCCCTTCCGATACTCTGCGCGCAATGTATCCGAATTGTAACACAAAACGGCCGAAAAGTCAATGACGTACCGAGGAAACGACGGGAATCCCTGATTTTTTAACAAAAATTTCCGATTTCCGTCACAGATTTCGGCACTCAGGCACAAGATATGGCAGTTTTAGGAAAAAGCTGTACACAAGTGGACGTTTTCTGGCGGTAGACATAAAAATGCAGCCGTCCCTTCCTGGGGACGGCTGCAAAAAGCCTTCGCGAATTGCTTATCTTGCCTCGCGGGAGGACAGGTATTTGCGGACCATCAGCGCGACCTTGAACACAATGGCATGGTCAAACTGGCGCAGGTCCAGGCCGGTGAGCTTCTTGATCTTTTCCAGACGGTACACCAGGGTGTTCCGATGGACAAACAGCTTCCGGGAGGTTTCGGAGACATTCAGGTTGTTTTCAAAGAACTTATTGATGGTGAACAGGGTCTCCTGATCCAGGCAGTCAATGGAGCTCTTCTTGAAGATCTCACTGAGGAAAATCTCGCACAGGGTGGTAGGCAGCTGGTAGATCAGCCGACCGATGCCCAGATTTTCGTAGCGCATAATGCTCTTCTCGGTATCGAAGACCTTGCCCACCTCAATGGCGGTCTGGGCCTCCTTGTAGGAATCCGCCAGCTCCCGCAGGTGCTCGGAGACGGTGCCGATGCCGATGGAGGTCTTGATGCGCAGTTCATTTTTCAGCGTATTTTCAATGTCCTGGGCAATCTTTTCCAGCTCCTCACTGGGGGTATTTGCGGTGATCTGCTTGACCACGGCAACATCGCTCTCGTTGATGCTCAGAACGAAATCCTGCATTTTGTCCGGGAACATACCGGACAGAACATCCACAGTCGCCACATCGCTGCGGCCCACCTGACGAATCAGGAACACGGCCCGGGGGGCGTCTGTTGCGAAATGCAGTTCCTTGGCGCGGATATAAATATCACCGGGCAGGATATTGTCCATGATGATATTCTTGACGAAGGTGCCCCGGTCATGCTTTTCCTCGTAAAAGACCTTGGCGTCATTCAGGGCGATATAGGCCATGGAGCAGAAGGATTTGGCCAGCTCGTCCTCACCGGAGCAGAACACGGCGTACTCATACAGATTGGAGCTGCCCACAATGGCCTTGAAGCATTTCTGGGCAAAAACAGTAATGCCGTCAACTCCGCCGCCGATCCGCAGAGCAGCGTCCGGCCAGCGCTCTCCCAGCAAAGAGACGTCGGTACAGGACACAACGCAGCCCTCGGTATCGATGACGCCGAAGGTTCTGTCGGAAATATCCTTTAATTGCACGATCACGCTTTGAAATACACTGTTGGACATATGGGTGCCCCTCCTTAGAATGTTGCATAAATACGCATTCCACAAAATTGCAGTCTTATTATACACAAGTTTTGCGCATATTGCAAGTGCAATTTGACATTTTATTGCAAATTCTCTCTTGCTTTTTAGGTAATCTTCCCAGTGTGTTGTCAAATATGTAAGAAAAAGGCAAATTGATTCCAGCAATTTGCCGATTTCTTTTCTGCAATTTTATCGGTCCGTTTCGCTCAGACCCAGGCTCGCCAGCTCTTGCTCGGTGAGAACCCGTGTCTGTCCTCTGGGAAGGCCCTCCAGAGTCAGCGCTCCTTCCCGGATGCGCTCCAGATAGGTAACGGTCATACCCCGGGAGGCCATCATCCGGCGGACCTGGTGATATTTCCCCTCGCACACCGTAATCCGGCTTTCCCCGGGGCCAAGGGGCTCCAGCTTGGCCGGGAGGCAGACCGTGCCGTCCCGCAGGGTCAGCCCCGCCGCAAAGACCGCCGCATCCTCCGCGGTCCCCTGCCCCTCATGGCGGGCGTAATAGACCTTGGGCACCTCCTTCTTCGGGGAGATCAGCCGGTGCAGCAGGTCCCCATCATTGGTAAGCAGCAGCAGCCCTTCGGTCTGCTTGTCCAGGCGGCCAATGGGCTTCAAGTCCCAGTGCCGCATCTGCTCCGGCAAAAGCTCCATGACAGTCTTCTCTTTTGCATCCTCTGTGGCGGTTACGTAGCCCATGGGCTTGTTCATCATCACCACCCGGCGCGCATAGCCGCCCATGGCACTCCCGTCCAGCTGCACCGCGTTCGCTGCCGGGTCGATTTTTCTGCCGGGGTCTTTCTCGGGCTTTCCGTCCACGGTCACCCGCCCGGCTTTCAACAGCTGCTTTACCTGGCTGCGGGTTCCCGCGCCGCTGTCACACAGAAATTTGTCCAAACGTTCCATATTCTTTCTCCGTTCTATCCCCTGGGGAAATCCCATACACTGCATTGAAACACAGCTTTCGGGAGGGATTTCACTATGGTTGTATTGACCGCAAAGGTGGATTTTAAAAAAATGATGCTGATCCTTGGGGCCGCCGCAGTGGTGCTGCTGGCGCTGATTCTGTTTTTCGGCGGCAGCGAGCAGACCTTCGGCTCTCAGGACGTCTCGGGCAACGACGGGCGGGTCGCGTTTCTCAAAAGCTTCGGCTGGGATGTGGTCAGCTCTCCGAAGGAATCCGGCCAGGTGCTGATTCCGGCCCAGACCAACGACGTTTTTGACCGGTACAATGCCCTGCAAAAGTGCCAGAGCTACGACCTGAGCAAATTCGCCGGCAAAAAGGTCATGCGCTACGTCTACGAGGTCAAAAACTACCCCGGCGCCACAGAGCCGGTCTACGCCACGCTTCTGGTGCACAAAAACAAGGTCATCGGCGGAGACATCACCAACACCGCCCCCGGCGGCAAAATCCAGGGGTTCCAAATGCCAAAGGCTGACGCTGCCCCCACGGCCCCAACCGGCCAGCCCACCCAGAGCACCCAAGGCACCGATTTTTAAAGGATTATATCACAAAAAGAAGTCCTTGACAAGGAAGCTTCCTTGTGCTATGGTTGTGCCAACTGAATACTGTGTCTTCAGGGCGGGGCGAAATTCCCCACCGGCGGTAAAGTCCGCGAACGCGCAAGCGCCGAATCGGTGTGATTCCGATACCGACAGTATAGTCTGGATGGAAGAAGATACGCAAGTCTTGCGTCTTTTCGCGCCCTGAGTGTATGCTCAGGGCGCATTTTTTACGTTGAGGTGACAAAAATCATGAATGAACTACTCTCTCAGGCCAAGGAAAACCTTTCTTTTCTCGGAATCACTGCCGCCGTCATTATTGCGCTGGCCGTGATCTCCAAGCTGACGGAAAAGAAATTCACCCATCTGCGCCATGTAAGCCCCGCCAGACGGGTCAGCATTATCGGCATTTGCTCGGCCATCGCCGTGGTGCTGCACATTCTGGACTTTCCCCTGCCCTTCCTGGCCCCGGAATTCTACAAGCTGGACTTCTCCGAGGTGCCCGTGCTGCTGGGCGGCTTCTTCCTGGGACCAAGCGCTGCCGTCGCCATTGAGGGCATTAAAATTCTGCTGAAGCTGCTGCTCAAGAGCACCTCCACCGCCTTCGTGGGCGACTTCGCCAATTTCTTTGTGGGCTGCTGCTTCGCACTGCCCGCCACCGTCTGGTACCATCTCCACAAGAACAAGACGGGGGCCATTATGGGTCTCGTCCTCGGAACCCTGTCCGCCAGCGTCATCGGGACGCTCTTCAACGCCGTCTACCTGCTGCCCAAATTCGCCCAGCTCTACGGCATTCCCATGGATGTACTCATCGGAATGGGCACAAGTATCCACAGCAGCATTCACGGGGTGTATTCCTTCGTGGCCCTGTGCGTTGCGCCGCTGAACGTGGTCAAATACGGCGTTGTATCCCTGCTGACCATGCTGCTCTACAAGCGGGTTGCCGCCCCCCTGTTCCGGGTGCACGAATAATTCCCTCTTTTCTTTTGCCCCGGGGGACTGTATAATAGCTGTATCCACTGAACACGCAAAAAGGAGCGAGACAAATGGAATACAGAGTATTGGGCAAAACAGGTCTGAAAGTCTCCCGGCTGGGCTTTGGGGGCATCCCCATTCAGCGCATCGACGCGGAGGGCACCAAAGCGCTTATGCACAGGCTGCTGGAGGCGGGCGTCAACTACATCGATTCCGCCCGGGGCTATACCGTCAGTGAGGAATACATCGGCTACGGTCTGGAGGGCATTCGTGACAAATTTATTCTGGCCACCAAGGGCCGGGGGCTGACGAAGCAGGCCATGCAGAAGGACCTGGAAACCAGCCTGCACAATTTCCGCACGGACTACATTGACCTCTACCAGTTCCACAACCCTTCCCTGGAGGACCTGGAAACCATCACCGCCCCCGGCGGGGCGCTGGAAGCCCTGCGAGACGCCAAGGCCGCCGGAACCGTCCGGCACATCGGCCTCACCGCCCACTCCACCCAGGTCTTCGAAAAGGCCCTGGACATGGACTGGGTGGAGACAATCATGTTCCCCTACAATCTGGTGGAAAACCAGGGCGCAGAGCTCATTGCCAAATGTCAGGAAAAGAACGTCGGCTTCATCTGCATGAAGCCCCTGGCCGGAGGGGCCATTGACGACGCTTCCCTGGCCCTTCGCTATATCGTGCAGAACCCCGCCGTCACCGTGGTCATTCCCGGCATGGCAAGCGACCGGGAGCTCTCCCAGAATCTGGCCGCCGTCAGCAATTCCGCCCCGCTGACCGGGGAGGAAACGGCGAAAATCCAGGCCATCCGGGATTCCCTGGGCACCCAGTTCTGCCGCCGCTGCAACTACTGCGCCCCCTGCACCGTGGGCATTCACATTCCCCAGCTGTTCGTGCTGGAGGGCTATCTGACCCGCTATGGCCTGGCAGACTGGGCCAAGGGCCGGTATGAAACCGAAACCAAAGCCTCGGCCTGCATCGAATGCGGGGCCTGTGAAGGCCGCTGCCCCTACCATCTGCCCATCCGGGAGATGATGAAGCGGGTCGCCCGAGAATTTGAGGGATAAACAATAATCCGCAGGAAGCACCTTGCCTTCCTGCGGATTATTTGATTCTTGGATTATTTCACCACTCTTACCCGGAGCACCCCTTCGATGCTGCGCAGGCTTTCCACCACGGCCTCAGAGGGCCTGTGGTCCACATCCAGCATGGTGTAGGCGTATTCTCCCCGGCTCTTGTTCATCAGGCCTGCAATGTTGACATTCTCCCCTGCGATGGCGGTGGTGAACCGGCCCAGGGAATTGGGGATGTTCTTATGCAGGATGGTGATCCGCCCCTGACTGGTGCACACGCCCATATCGCAGTTGGGGAAATTGACGGAATTGACAATATTGCCGTTTTCCAGATAGTTCATCACCTGGCTGACAGCCATCTTCGCGCAGTTGTCCTCGGATTCCTCCGTGGAGGCACCCAGGTGGGGGATGGCGATGCAGCCGGGCATTTTTGCCGTCCGGTCATTGGGGAAATCCGTAATATAGCGCTTGACCTTGCCGGAGGCCAGGGCTGCGGTCATGGCCTCGTCATCCACCAGCAGGTCCCGGGCGAAGTTCAGAATGACCACGCCGTCCTTCATCTTGGCAATGGTCTCGGCATTGATCATCTTCTTGGTGTCCTCCAGCAGAGGGGTATGCAGGGAGATAAAATCGCAGTTGGCAAAAACCTCCTCCCGGCTGTTCACCCGATGAATCTGGCTGTCCAGGTGCCAGGCGGCGTCAATGGAGATGAAGGGGTCGCAGCCGTAAACTTGCATTCCCAGCTTCCTGGCGGCGTTGGCAAAAGGGCCGCCCACAGCGCCCAGGCCGATGACGCCCAAAGACTTGCCCAGAATTTCGTGACCCGCAAATTGGGATTTGCCCTTCTCCACCTGCTTTGCCACATCCGGAGTACCGGCAATGGATTTGACCCACTCCATGCCGCCCACCACATCCCGGCTGCCCAGCAGCAGGCCGCAGAGCGTCAGCTCCATGACGCTGCGGGCGTTGGCCCCGGGGGTATTAAACACCACAATGCCCTGCTCCGCGCAGCGGTCCAGGGGAATATTGTTCACCCCCGCACCGGCTCTGGCCACGGCCAGCAGCTTATTGGAAAAGGTAAAATCCTGCATGGCCGCGCTGCGCACCAGCAGGGCATCCGCATCCTCGATTTTTTCGGAAACCTGATAGTTTTCCGTCCAAAGGGCCGTGCCCTTTGGGGATATTTTATTGAGATAGTTTACCTGAAACACGGTCGATCCTCTCTTTTCTCCCATTCTTACAGCTTCTGCTCAAAATCCGCCATGAATTCCGTGAGCTTCTTCACGCCCTCAATAGGCATGGCATTGTAGATGCTGGCCCGCATACCGCCGACGCTGCGGTGGCCCTTCAAATTCACAAAGCCCGCCTGGGCGGCCTTGGCCACAAATCGGGCGTCCAGCTCCGGATTTCCCGTCACGAAGGTGGCGTTCATCAGAGAGCGGTCCTTTTTGACCACCTGATTGTGGAAGACCTTGCTGGAATCCAGATAGTCATAGAGGATAGCGGCCTTTTCCTGATTGCGCTTTTGCATGGCCTCCAGGCCGCCCAGGCCCAGCAGCCACTTGAAGACCTTGCCGCAGATATAGATGCCGTAGGCCGGAGGGGTATTGTACATGGAGCCCGCGTCGGCGTGGATCTTATATCGCAGCATGGTAGGGGTGCCGAGCAGCACATCCTCCCGGATCAGATCCTCCCGGATAATGGCGATGACCACACCCGCCGGGCCTACGTTCTTCTGGGCACCGCCGTAGAGCATTCCGTAGTCCGTCACCTTCACTGGCTCGCTGAGAAAGCAGGAGGACACATCAGCAACCAGGGGCTTTCCCTTGGTATTGGGCAGGGTTTTGAACTTGGTGCCGTAGATGGTGTTGTTCTCGCAGATGTACACATAATCGCTGTTTTCCCCAATGGGCAGGTCGGAGCAGTCGGGAATATAGGTGAAATTTTTATCTTCGGAGGAGGCTATTTTGTTGGCCTGCCCGAACAGCTGGGCTTCCTTCCAGGCCTTCTTGGCAAACTGGCCGGTGACGATATAGTCCGCTGTCTTATTATGCATCAAGTTCATGGGCACCATAGCGAACTGCTGGCTGGCACCGCCCTGCAAGAAGAGGACTTTATAGTTCTCCGGAATGCCCATAAGGGTGCGCAGATCCGCCTCCGCCTCTTCGATGATCCGCTCATAGGGCTTGGACCGGTGGCTCATCTCCATAACGGACATGCCGGTGCCCCGGTAGTCCATCATCTCGGCGGCAGCCTCCTGCAAAACAGGTTCCGGCAGCACGCCAGGGCCTGCGGAAAAATTATAGACTCTTGCCATAGGGCATTCTCCTTTATTTCAGAATCAGACGGTCGATCAGGCGGTAGCCCTGGGGCTCCACGTCCCCGGTCTGGGCCGCCTCGGCCTCGGTGTATCTCGCGATTTTCTTTTCCTGGCAGGTGGAATCGTACAATAGGAAGGGTACGGGCTCCCCCGTGTGGGTGCGCAGACGGATGGGGGTGGGATGGTCCGGCAGAATCAGCATCCTGTAGTCCTCTCCGGAGGCATCCAGAGCCTTTTTCAGCCTTGCAATCAGGCGGCTGTCCAGGTACTCAATGGACTTGACCTTGGCATTCACGTCTCCCTGGTGGCCCATTTCGTCCGGGGCCTCCACATGGACATAGACGAAGTCGCAGCCGTCCTCCAGCAGGGCCTTGGCGGCTGCATCCGCCTTGCCCTCGTAATTGGTATCCAGGGAGCCGGTGGCACCGGGAACCCGGTAGACCTCCATCCCGGCCCCCACGGCAATGCCTTTCAGCAGGTCCACCGCAGAGATCATGGCCCCCTTCAGCCCGGTCTTCTCCCGGAAAGAACGCAGGCTGGGCTTGGTGCCCGCCCCCCAGAACCAGAGGGAATTGGCCTTGTGCTTCCCCGCTGCCGCCCGTTCCAGGTTCAGGGGATGGACATCGAGAATGGGGAAGCTCTCCTCCATCATCTCTTTCAGCATGGGCTCCTTGGGAAGCCAGGGGCCGATCTTCGTGCCCAGATGGTCATGGGGCGGCTCCAGGGGCACCACACGGCCATGCTTCCATACCATAATATGCCGGTAGCTGGTGCCGGTGTAAAAGCGGACGCTGTCGGAATTGAATTGCGCCCGGATGACATCCATGAGAACGTCCGCATCCTTCGTGGCGATTTCGCCGGAGCTGTGGTCCAGGATGATTTTCTCTTCGTAGGGCTCCCCCTCCGTCAGGGTTACGATGTTGCAGCGGAAAATCACATCGTCGGGCTCCATGGAAACGCCCACACTCAGAGCTTCCAGAGGAGATCGTCCTGAATAACACTCCGCCGGGTTATAGCCCAGCACGGATAGATTGGCCACGTCTGAGCCGGGGGCCATGCCTTCCGGCACATTCTGGGTCAGGCCCATGTGGCCCATACCCGCCATGGCATCCATACAGGGAGTCTTGGCGTAGTCCAGGGGTGTCTTGCCGCCCAGGGCCGCAATGGGTTCGTCTGCCATGCCGTCTCCCAAAATGACAACATACTTCAAGATGATCGCGCTCCTCTCTTCCACGGACAAATGTCCATAGGGTAATTTTCCCTATCATACCACTAGACAATTCAGAATGCAATATGAATTTTTGGCGAAATCATCTTTCATTTCATATGGAAATCTGTACAAATTGTTGTGATTTTCTTAGCAATACGGATTCAGTTTTACAAGGCTGTGATTTTTTGTTTCTTTTTGGCACAAAAATGTCCCTTCCGAAAGAGAATTCGGAAGGGACAGATCTGTAAAGAAAAAGAGACCTGAAACAGGTCTCTTTGGAGCGGGTGACGAGGCTCGAACTCGCTACCTCCACCTTGGCAAGGTGGCGCTCTACCGGATGAGCTACACCCGCGGAACGTGTTGTATTATAGCAGATATTTTCAGAATGTCAAGATGTTTTTGTAATTCCTGAAAATTTTTTCTTTTTTTCCAGATTTATCTTGACCGCGTTCGATGTATATGCTAATATTCCACTTGGAACCACTTCTACTTTCACTTGAGAGTAAGACATGTTCGATTCAAAAAGGGAGGAATGATTACCATGAACGGAAAGAGAATCGTCTCCGCAGCCCTGGCCCTGCTGCTCACGGCAGGAATGCCTATGGCCGCTCTGGCGGAGGAATATGATCTGGCCAACGGAAATATCACCGTGTCGGCCGACAACTCCGGCCAGTACGTCTCTCAGGCGGGCGGCGTGACCAACGAAAAGCAGACAACCGAAACCGTTATAAAGCAGGCAGACAATACCGCTGCCACAGGAAATACCATCACCGTCGAGACCTCCGGCGGCGCAAAGGCCGAGCTGACCATTGAGGACCTCAACGTCAGCTCCGGCAACACCTCCGCCATCGATGTGAAGGGCTCCTCAGAGGCAGAAATCACGCTGAAGGGCGACAATAAACTGGAAACCGATGACGCCTCGGTCGTTCATGTTTCCGAAGGCCACGTAACCATTACCGGCGACGGAACCCTCTATGCCGACAATGACCCTGACAGCGATCACGCAAAGATCGGCAGCAACGTCAGGGAGGAAATGTCCGGCAGCATCCATATCACCGGGAATGCCCAGGTGAGAACCGGCAACGACCGGCACGATGCCGGCTCCGGAGACGGCGCGGCCATCGGTTCCGGTTGGGAAGGCAATATGTCCGGTGACATTGTCATAGATGAAAATGCCAACGTCACCGTATCCAGCAGTGAATGCGGCGCTGGCATCGGCTCCGGTGAAGATGGCGAAATAAGCAGCACTGGCAATATTACCATTACAGATAACGCAGAGGTCGTAAGCACCAGCGGCTACGATGGCGCGGGCATCGGCTCCGGTGAAGATGGCGAAATGAGCGGCAATATTACCATTGACGGCAACGCCAGGGTAACGGCCTGGAGCGAAAAGGAGGGGGCCGGTATCGGAGCCGGAGAGAATGGCGGCGTCTCCGGGACGATCCGGATCGGCGGCAACGCCTCGGTAAAGGCGGGCTCTGCCTGTGACGGCGCCGGAATCGGCGGCGGCGGCGACGAAGACGGCGATATTCTGGAAAGCGGAAAGATCATCATCTACGGCAACGCAGAGGTCATCGCCATCGGTGAGGATGAAGGCAGCGGCATTGGCAGCGGTGAAGACGCCAAAATGAGAGGTATGATTCTTATCTGCGACAACGCAAACGTTACCGCCATCGGAGGAGATCGCGCCGCTGCCATCGGAACCGATGACTCCGATGATTTGTCCGGTTCCATTCTGATTCTGGGCAACGCCAGCGTCACCACCGGCGTTGAAGACGACATCTACTTTGATTATGACACAAAGCAAATCATCTACACACTGGATGAAAGCGCGGTGGGTATCATCGGCGACGGTCAATCCAATCATCACTACAGCACGGACGGGTTTTATATTCTCAGCCCGGATGCATCCATCAACGGCCTCAAGGGCAGCGATACCGAAGGCCTGAAACAGTACATCAACCTGCTCCTCAGCGGAGAAAACAACGACGGGGAGCCGGAAAACCTGACGATGCTGGCTGTCCGGCAGGAAAACGGCGTCTATACCGTTGAGACCAGCGGCCAGGGAACCCTGGAGCAGGTCCTTTACAACGGCAGCAGTCAGGCGCCCTCTGCCCCCGGCCGCTACACCGTCAAATGCGTACTGCGGCTGAGCCAGGACAAGACCATTTCCTTCGAATTTGAGCTTATCATCCCTGACTCCGCCTCCAAGGAAGCCTCTGAGGCTGCCAGCGCAGAAGCGCTGTTCCGTGTTACGGATGCCGACGGGCGGGACATCCCCTACACCCAGGCCCGGGAGGGCAGCACCCTGACCATTGCGGCTGAACAGGATTTCGCCATTCTGACCGGCACGCTGCACGGGATCGCCGTACTCCAAGCTCAGGGCGTAGAAAAAATCGTCTTCAAAACCAATGGCGCGTCTTCCTCCTTCCAGCCGGAGCAGCTGCTTGCGGAGGGCAGGATCAGCGACCGCTACACACTGACCCATGACGGCTCCACGGTGACCTTCCTTCTGGGACAGCAGAAAACAGACATTCAAAAACTTCTGGGATAATATTCTCAAGGGGGCTGTTGCGGGCTTTTGCGACAGCCCCCCTATCTATGCTCTTGCCCGCATATGCAAAAAGAGACCTGCAAAAGCAGATCTCTTTTTATTATGGAGCGGGTGACGAGGCTCGAACTCGCTACCTCCACCTTGGCAAGGTGGCGCTCTACCGGATGAGCTACACCCGCGGGAACAGAGATTATTATAGCAGAGTTTGCCAATTTGTCAAGCTTTTTTTACGGCTCCTCCGCTGTTGTTTCCCGGGCTGCTCCGCCGCAGGCTGGGAAAGCGGAATAATCCCACACATAGCCGCTCATGGCATCGTCCGTCCGCTCGTGAAAGAAGCCGTCTTCCTTGCACTGGGTCAGATCCAAATGGTAATACCGCTCTCCGTCCAGGACGATGTTCCAGGTCCAGGGCTCCGCATTCTTTGTGCCTGTGACCATAAGGCATTCCAGCCCGGCATCCCGGCACATGGCAGAAAACACCATAGCAAAGGCCCGACTGTCCCCTACCCCATGGCGCAGCAGGCTGTAGGATGGGGTGATGGAGGTATCCATAGTATAATTGAAGCGATCCATCAGAAAGGAATAGAGCTGGCTTAGCTTCTGATGGTCCTCTCCGTCCCCACTGACATAAAGGGAAGCGGAGTCGAACACATTGCGCACCTGGGCCTGCATCTGCTGCAAAACGTCCTTGCTGTTTTCATAGGAAAAGGTAAGCTCTACCAGGCGGGTCGCTCCACGCCCGTAGGCATCCGCAGTGACCTGAGGACATTCCATAATGCTCTTTGGGTTGGCCTGGGCAAGCTTCTGGACCATCTGCCCGAAATCCGTATCCTTATAGCCATGGACCAGTACCACGTGACGGGATTCGATCTGTTCCATTGCCTGAAGCACAGAGGCTTCCAGCTCGTCTGCGCTCTCCAGCTCCACAATGCCGCGAATATCCGATTGGCTATGCCGATAGCTGATGGTGACTGCAACGGCAGTCTGGCCGCCCTTTGTGCCGATCTCATAGGTCAGGTCCTCTACGGCATAGGCACCGATGGGGTCGAAGGTGCAGGCATAGAGCTTTGCGCTCTCCATATTTTCTTCCAGAAGAGGCTCCGGGTAATCCTGGGTAAGCAGCACCATGCTCTCCCGGCCAGCTGCCGTCATCTCCGTCAGTGCGGCGCGGAGCTCTGCATAGGTCCGAATCCCTGCAGATTCCTGCTGTCCCTGGCTGGACTGCACCGCATGGGGGGTCACGCGGACATACTGCCCGTCAAATACACTGCATCCGCCAAGCAGCAGCCCCAGAAGCAGGAGTGAAGGCATCAAGCAAAATTTTTTCATAAATACTCCTTACAGCTCGTCAGGGGAATAATGGGAAAAGCCGTCTCCCAGAACCTGGTGGGCCTCCTGGACAATGACAAAGGCATTTTCATCGATGTTCATGACCAGCTCTTTCAGCTCAGCCAGCTGCCCCTTACGGACCACCGCGAGGACCACTTCCATATCCTTGTGGGAATAGGAGCCTGCTCCGTGGAGATAGGTAGCACCCCGGTCCAGCTTTTCACCGATGGCCTGAGCAATGGCCTCGTGCTCCGGAGAGATGATCAGGGCCACCCGGGAGTAGTCGAATCGGTACACCACCGCATCGATGACCTGCCCGCAGACGAACACCACCACGCCGCTGTAAAGTGCCTTGCTGATGTCCCGGAAAACAACACCCGTCAGCAGAACCACAGCGGTATCGAAGAAAATGGAAATGCGTCCAATGGGCACATTGCGATAGCGCTTTTTCAGCAGGCGAACCAGGATGTCCGAGCCGCCGGTGGAGGCCCCCGCCACAAATACAAGCCCCAGCCCCGCACCGCAGAGCACGCCGCCATAAAGGGCGCTGACCAGGGGCTCCGGAGCCTGCCAGGGGATCATGGCGAACACATCGATCAGCACAGAGCTGAGCACCATGCCAATAAAAGACCCCACGAAAAATTTCTTGCCGATCTTGGCCCCGCCCACCAGAAACAGCGGGATATTGATCAGCATGGTCAGCGTACCAACGCTGCCAAAGCCCAGCAGCTGCCGCAGGACCATGGCAAGGCCCGAAACGCCGCCGGTATTGATATCATTGGGGTCCAGAAACAGAGCAAAACCCAGCGCAAAGGCCGCGCTGCCCAGGACCGTTCCTGCGATCCAGTCGATTTTCTGCCAGAGCTTTTTCATGGTGCTGCCTCCCGCCTTCTTTTAGACTTCAAACGTGGTCTGTTTTTCCCGGGTATCCTCTTCCCGCAGCAGCGCACCTGCCGCGGGGATGGTCTTCATGCGATAGCGGGCCTGATTCTCAATGCCGCTTTGCTCCAGAGGCAGCGCATTTTGCAGCACCGCCTTTTTCTTCAGGCTCATAACCGCCACGCCGATGGTATTCCGGGTAGTCTTGGGCAGCAGGTCCGCCGTAGAGAAAATCATAGCTCTGCCGTCAGAGGAATACATGGCGATCTGCGCATCCGCGCCCAGGGAGAATATCTTCACCACCGGGCTCTTGTCCGAGAATGCGCCGGTGAGCTTTTTCCGGTTGGTCTTGGTCTCATAGGCGCTGAGGGGCACCTTGGCTACCTTGCCGTTTTCAAAGAAGAACAGCACAAAGCCCCTGCCGTCTCCCGGGAAAATCACCTGCAATACGTTTTCCCCGGCATCCATGCCCAGCTTCTGGGGAAGATAATCGCCCAGGAGGGACGCCTTGCTGTCCTCAAAGTCGCTGAGCCTGGACTTGTAGCACTGGAACTTGTCCGTAAACACCAGCATTTCCGCCCGGTTGGTAGTCTCCACAGAGTAGGCCAGGCTGTCGCCCTCCTTGAACTTCTGCTCGCCGCTCATGCGCAGAGACTGGGCGGTGATCTTCTTGAGATAGCCCCCATTGGAGACGAAAGCGGTAACAGGATAGTCCGGCGTTTCGTCCTCCTCCTTCTCCGGCTCGGCCTCCTCCACATTGTAGAGGATTTCTGTCTTTCTGGGCTGACCGTACTTCTCGGACACCTGCTGCAGCTCCTTGATGATAACGTTCTTCAGCTTGCGGGGGCTACCCAGGGTCTCCTCCATCTCCGCAATCTCCTGCTCCAGCTGAGAGGTGGCCTTGGTCTGCTTGAGAATGTATTCCTTATTGATATTGCGCAGCTTGATTTCCGCAACGAAGTTGGCCTGAATCTCATCAATGCCGAAGCCGATCATCAGGTTGGGCACCACCTCGCTGTCCAGCTCCGTCTCCCGGATGATGGCAATGGCCTTGTCGATGTCCATCAGGATCCGCTCCAGACCCTTGAGCAGATGCAGCCGCTCCCGTTTCTTCTGCACCTGGAAATAGAGCCGCCGCTTCACGCAGTCCATGCGCCAGGCGGTCCATTCGCTCAGAATTTCCCCAATGCCCATGACCCGGGGCATTCCGGCAATCAGAATGTTGAAATTGCAGGCAAAGCTGTCCTGCAGCGGGGTCATGCGGAAGAGCTTCTGCATGAGCTTGTCCGGGTCTACACCCCGTTTCAGATCGATGGTCAGCTTCAGGCCGCCAAGGTCTGTCTCGTCACGCATATCGGCGATTTCCCGAATCTTTCCGGCCTTGATGAGCTCTGCCACCTTGTCCATAATGACCTCGGTTGCGGTGCTGTAGGGAATCTCCGTGATTTCAATGAGGCTGCCCTCCTTCACATAGCGCCACTTGGCGCGCAGACGGAAGCTGCCCCGGCCGGTGGAATAGATCTCCCGGGTGGTGGCCTCATCGTACAGCAGCTCTGCGCCGGTGGAGAAATCCGGCCCCGGCAGGGTCTCCAGAATATCGTGGTCCGGATTCTTCATCAGCGCGATGGTGGTATCGCAGACCTCTTTCAGGTTAAAGGAGCAGATATTGCTGGCCATGCCAACAGCAATGCCCTGGTTTGCTGACACCAGCACATTGGGGAATGTTGTGGGCAGAAGGCTGGGCTCCTTCATCGTCGCGTCGTAGTTGTCCACCATGTCCACGGTGTCGGAATCGATGTCCCGGAACAGCTCGGCACAGATGGGGTCCAGCTTGGCCTCCGTATATCGGGAAGCAGCATAGGCCATGTCCCGGGAATAGACCTTGCCGAAGTTGCCCTTGGAATCCACAAAGGGGTGCAGCAGCGTCTCGTTGCCCCGGGCAAGGCGGACCATGGTCTCATAAATGGCCGCATCGCCATGGGGGTTCAGGCGCATGGTCTGGCCTACGATGTTGGCGGATTTGGTCCGGCCGCCGGTGAGCAGGCCCATCTTGTACATGGTGTACAAAAGCTTTCTGTGGGAGGGCTTGAAGCCGTCGATCTCCGGAATGGCCCGGGATACGATGACGGACATGGCGTAGGGCATATAGTTGACTTCCAGGGTCTCGGAAACCGCCTGCTCTGTAGTAGAGCCCACCAGGCCAACTACGCCATCCAGATTCACTTTCTTTTCTTCTTTTTCTTGCTTCTTCTTTGCCATATCGGGCTCCTATCAGGAAATATCCGCAAGCTCCAGATATCTGGAGCCGTTTTCCGCAATAAAATTCTTTCGCTCCTGGAGGCCGTCGCCCAGCAGCACATTAAAGTAATGGGCCGTGCGCTCGGCATCCTCCGGCATGACCTTGATCAGTCGCCGGGTCTCCGGGTTCATGGTGGTCATCCACATCATGGCCGGGTCGTTTTCGCCGAGACCTTTGGACCGCTGGATGGTGACCTTCTTTCCCTCCAGATCCTTGAGGATTTTCACCTTTTCCTGCTCGTTATAGGCAAACCAGGTCTTATCCTTGCAATTGATTTCAAACAGGGGGGATTCTGCGATATAGACATAGCCATCCCGAATCAGCGTTGGGCAGAGCCTGTAGAGCATGGTCAGAATCAGGGTACGGATCTGGAAGCCGTCCACATCCGCATCGGTACAGATGACCACCTTGTTCCAGCGCAGAGAGGAAATATCAAAGCTATTCAGATCCTTCGCCCGCTTACCCTGGACCTCCACGCCGCAGCCAAGAACCTTGATCAGGTCCGTAATAATAGGAGAGGCGAAAATCTTGCTGTAATCCGCTTTCAGGCAGTTCAGAATTTTGCCACGGACGGGCATAATGCCCTGGAACTCCGCATCCCGGCCCATTTTGACGGAGCCCAGTGCGGAGTCGCCCTCCACGATGTAGAGCTCCCGCACAGCAGGGTCCTTGCTGCGGCAGTCCACGAATTTCTGGACACGGTTGGAAATGTCCACGTTGCCGGAGAGCTTCTTTTTCACGCTGGACTTGGTCTTTTCGGCGGACTCTCTGGCCCGCTTGTTGACCAGGATCTGGTCTGCTGCCCGGTCTGCCTCCTGCTTGTTTTCGATAAACCAGACCTGAAGCTGTTCCTTGAAGAAGGCGGTCATAGCCTCCTGGGTGAACTTGGAGTTCACGGATTTCTTGGTCTGATTCTCAAAGCAGCCAATGGTGGAGAAGCAGTTGGTCACCAGCACCAGGCTGTCCTGGATATCCTGGAAGATGATTTTACTCTCTGTCTTGGTGTATTTGTTGTTGTCCTTCAAATACTTATCAAAGGCCGCCGTAAAGCCGCTGCGGACTGCCTTATCCGGGCTGCCGCCGTATTCCAGCCAGGAGGAATTGTGGTAGAACTCAATGTGGGACAGCTGCTTGCTGAAGCAGAAGGAAGCGGTGATTTTCAGCTTCATCTCCGGCCGATTCTCCGCATCCCGGCCCCGGCGCTCGGTCTCCCAGTACACGGGCATGGTAAAGGCATTGTCCCCTACCAGCTCCTCCACATACTGCCGAATGCCATCGGCATAGCAGAATTCCTCGGTCTCAAACTTGCCCCCCACCTGATTGCGGAAGCGGAAGGTAATGCCCTTGTTGACCACGGCCTGACGGCGCAGGACATCCCGGAAATACTCCACAGGAATGTCGATCTCCGTAAAGACCTCCTTGTCCGGCTTCCAGTGGAAGAGAGAGCCGGTCTTTTTCCGGTCCGTGGGCTCCTTTTTCAGGCCGCCCACGTTCCGGCCCTTTTCGAAATGGAGATCATACCGGTAGCCGTCCCGGCGGATGGTGGCGTCAAAGAATTCGGAGGCATACTGGGTGGCGCAGGAGCCCAGACCGTTCAAGCCCAGGGAATACTCGTAGTTTTCGCCATTCTCACCGTATTTGCCGCCGGCGTACATCTCGCAGAACACCAGCTCCCAGTTGTAGCGCTTCTCCCGTTCATTATAATCCACGGGGCAGCCACGGCCGAAGTCCTCCACCTCCACGCTGAGGTCCTGATAGCGGGTGACAATGATGGTGTCACCATAGCCCTCTCTGGCCTCATCGATGGCGTTGGAGAGAATCTCAAAAACCGCGTGCTTGCAGCCCTCCAGGTCATCTGAGCCAAAAATAACCGCCGGGCGCTTGCGCACCCGTTCCTCATCCTTCAGCGAGGATATGCTGGTATTGCCGTATGCTTCTTGCTGTTTTTTTGCCATAATCATTTACCTGCCATATTAAGCCTATTATATCTTGGGTATTATACCCGCTTTCTGCCGCAAAGTCAACCTTGGGCCGGTTTTTCAGCGGGTTCCCCCATTCTATAACAGAATATGTCCAATAAATCGGGGTTTCGAAAATAGCTCTTGTATTTTTCTCTCACAGCGGTTATAATAGGGAAACACAGATTACAGGAGGTCATTTTCATGGCTGTTAAAATTGAAAAAGAAACCATCATCGGCGATATTCTGGATGTAGCCCCTCAGGCTGCGCCTCTGTTCTTTGCCATCGGTATGCACTGCCTGGGCTGCCCCTCTTCCCGGGGCGAGACCGTTGAAGAGGCCTGCATGGTCCACGGCGTGGACTGTGAGCCCTTCCTGGCTCAGCTGAACCAGTTTCTGGAGGCCTACGAGGCCAACAACGTGGGTCAGAACTGATACGAACAACGCCGAGGGGAGCCATGCAGGCTCCCCTCTTTTTTGGGAGGAAACCATGAAACTGCCGATCTCTCATCGTCTGCTGAGCCTCTGCGACTACATTACCCCCGGTGCCCGGGTGGCGGACGTGGGGTGCGACCACGGCTATCTTGCCATCCATCTGGTGCAAACGAGGCTTGCCTCCCAGGTGTACGCCTCGGACATTCGCCCCGCCCCTCTGGACAGCGCCAGGAAAAACGGCGAAAAATACGGCCTTGCCGATAAAATCGCCTACTTTCTCTCCGACGGTGTAAAAAGCGTTCCCAGAGACTTCGATACCCTGGTCTGCGCCGGAATGGGGGCAGACGTGATGATCTCCATTCTGGAGGCCGCTCCCTGGCTGCAAGGGGAACACTACAAGCTCATTTTGCAGTGCCAGTCCAAAACGCCCGCGCTGCGGAAATTTTTAAGCGAGACCGGCTGGGTCATCCGCCGGGAGCAGGTTTTAAAGGACGGGCGTTTTCTCTATACCGTAATGGAGGCTGTGTGGTCCCCCGGCGTTTTCTTAACCCCCGGGGAATGCTGCGTCTCCCCTGCTCTGCGGCAGGCCAATGACCCGCTGCTGCCGGACTATATCCGCTGGGTGAGGGACCACCTGGCTCTCTCCGTGCGCAACCAGCCGAAGCTTTCCCAGTGGGAAAAGGACGCTTATCAAGAACTGCTGGAGGTATCCCTATGACCCTTTCCTCTGAAATTTTCGACTATCTGGACACCCTGTCCCCCGCCGCTCTGGCTCTGGACTGGGACAACAGCGGCTTGCAGGTGGGCTCCCGGAATGCGCCTGTCCGGAAAATTCTGGTGGCGCTAGACCCCTTCGAGGACGTATGCCGGGAGGCCGCAGCCATGGGGGCCGAACTGGTGATCACCCACCACCCGCTGTTCTTCAACCCAATAAAATCCCTGACGGACGAAAGCGCCGTCGGCCGGGCAGCGGCCACCCTGATTCAGAACGGCATCGGCCTTTTCAGCTGCCACACCAACCTGGACATCGCCCCCGGGGGCGTCAACGACTGTCTGGCCCGGGCGCTGGGCCTGGAGAATCCCACGGTCTTTGGCAGCGAGCAGCTGCTGCGCAAGGGAAAAATTCAGGAACAGCCCTTGGAGCAGTTCCTGGAAGCGGTAAAATCCAATCTGGGCTGCCCGGGGCTCCGGTATGTCAGCGCCGGGAAGCCCTGCCGCAGCATTGCCGTAGGCGGCGGGGCCTGCGCAGACTTTCTTGCCGAAGTCGCTGCCGCCGGTTGCGACACCTTTGTGACCTCGGATGTCAAGTACAACGGCTTCTGGGACGCCCAGGACCTGGGGCTGAATCTGATTGATGCCGGCCATTTTTACACAGAAAATCCGGTGTGCGCCTATCTGGCGGAAAAAATCCGGGGGCAATTTCCGGATTTGACGGTGCAGATCTCCAAAAATCACGCTGACTGCATGAAATTCTTCTGATTACCCGTTGATTTTTCCGGAAAACAGCGCTATAATAGTGTGAACATTTTTTGAAAACATTCCAGAAAGGGAAGATTACAATATGTCCGGACATTCCAAATGGCATAACATTCAGAAAACCAAGGGCGCACAGGACGCCAAGCGTGCCGCCTCCTTCACCAAAATTGCGAAGGAAATGATCGTGGCCGTGAAGGAGGGCGGCGGCTCTGCCGATCCCGCCTATAACTCCCGGCTGGCTACCGTCATCACCAAGGCCAAGGCCGCCAATATGCCCAACGACAACATCAAGCGGGTGCTGGAAAAGGCCGGCTCCGCAGGCTCCGGTGAAAACTACGAATCCATTACTTATGAAGGCTACGGCCCCGGCGGCGTTGCCGTGATCGTAGAAACCATGACCGACAACCGGAACCGTACCGCCGGCTCCGTCCGCCACCACTTCGACAAGTACGGCGGAAACCTGGGTGCCAACGGCTGCGTGAGCTGGAGCTTCGACAAGAAGGGCGTTCTGGTCATCGACAACGAGGACGGCGACTACGAGGAAGACCAGGTTATGATGGACGCCATGGACTGCGGTGCAGACGACTTCGAGGCCGACGGCGATGTGTTCACCGTCTACACCACCCCCGATGACTTCAACGCCGTGGCAGACGCCTTGGCCGCCAAGAAGTATTCCTTCGTCTCCGCCCAGATCGAGATGGTTCCCCAGAACTATGTGAAGCTGTCCGCCGAGGACGCTGAGAAGATGGAGAAGATGCTGGAGCTGTTCGACGACGACGACGACGTGCAGAACACCTGGCACAACTGGGATCAGGACTAAACCGCAAGTACCGCAGCTGGCCTGCGGTACTTTTTGCGTCAAAACCCGTCCCATTCCGGCCTTGCGTTCTGCACCGCCCTGTGGTAAACTAATACGGAACCGGAAATGCGGTTTCCCCCGCATTTGTCCTTATGAAAGAAATCGAGCAGGTGATATCAATGAAACAAAGATGTTTGGCCCTTCTGGCCATTCTGCTTCTGCTGGGGCTGGCAAGCTGCGGAATGCAGACACCCGGCAGCAACGCCGCCAAAGAAGTGGCCGCCCCTACAGAAACCACGGAAACTGTCCCGGAATCCACGGTGCCCCCGGACGGAGACCCCAACGGCGTGACCTGTAAGGGCTCCTACACTGCCACAGCCACAAATACCGCCGCCGTCGCCACCATGGGCAGCAAAGAGCTGACCAATGAGGTCTTGCAGGCGTACTACGAAATGGAGATTGCCTCCTACCTGGCATCTGCCCCGGAACAGGCCCCGGATATGACCCAGGGCCTGGACACCCAGGCCTGCCCCATAGACAGCACCGTCAACAGCTGGCAGCAGTATTTTCTCAAGCAGGCACTGCACCGCTGGCAGACAGTCCAGGCCCTGATCTGCAATGCCGAGGCTGAGGAAATGCCCATTGACGCTGCCTTCGCACCGGATGAGGAGCTGCATGCGGAGTGCATGGTCAATATTCCCGCCATCAAATTTCTGTACGGCGAAAACAGGTTCTTTGCCCCCAACACCATGCATCAGGCCTATCTGGATTCCCTGTCCGACAGCTTACAGGGAGCCATGCTCCAGGCCGCCACAGACTATAACTACGCCTACATGTACCTGACCACCATGGGCTACTATTTGGAGCCTACGGAGGAGGAAACCGAAGCCGCCCCCTCCGGAGAAAGCTATGTGGACCTTCGCCACATTCTCCTGCTGCCGGAGGACACCTCCAGCGAGCAGAGCTGGACCAACCGCTACCGGGATGCAGAGCGCAAGCTGAACTCCTGGAAGGCAAGCTTCCGCCGCTGCGAGGGCAGCTTTGCAGAGATTGCCTACGCCGAATCCAAGGAGGAGGCCACCTACAAAGAGGGCGGCTTCTACTACCAGGTGCATCAGGGGCAGCTCACCTCTGAGCTGGACGCATGGTGCTTTGACCCAGAGCGTCAGGCAGGAGATACCACCATCATTCGCGACGGCAGCGGCATCCATTTGCTCTACATTTCCCGGGTCTACTCCCAGGGACAGGTTCAGGCAGAGCAGAGCGCCAAGGAGCAGAAGCTCCGCGACTTCGTGCAGAAGTGTCTGGACGAAAACCCCATCCGGATTACATATTCCGCCATTGCGCTGACATCGGAAACCACTGCCCTCACCTATGACGGTGTGCTCTACAAGGACATCGCCCATGAGCGCTACCCGGAGATTCCCATCTATTTGCAGCAGGACTTCGGCAACACCATGTATGGCAATTATAAGCTCCGCTCCCATGGTTGCGGCATCACAAGCCTTGCCATGCTCTCCACCTATATGACGGATACGGAGCTGACACCCCCCACCCTCTGCGCCCGCTACGGCAGATACTGCCACAGCAACGGCACCGACGCCATGATCTTCAAGTATGAGCCCCCGGTGCTGGGCTTCTATCTGAAGAAGCAGACCTTCCAGCCCAACGAAGCCAAGCAGGCCCTGGAGGACGGCTACGTTGTGGTGTCCTCCCAGACGAAGGGCTACTGGACCAGAGGCGGCCACTACATTGTGCTGGAAAGCATCGATGAGAATGGTGTCCAGGTCCGCGACTCCAATATCTACAACTACAAGCGTCTGCCCGCTCACCAGCAGGACCGCCACGCCTGGGGCGACATCACCCCCAAGAGCACCTCCTACTGGATCTTTGAAAAAAAGCAGACCACCTCTCCCCTGTGCACCCGCTGCGGAGACCCCAGCCAGGCCGGTGAGACCGTATACTCCGGCAACTATCTGTGCCAGCGCTGCGAGGAGGCCCTGCTGCGGAGAAACTTTTTCCTGGCTCTGTAAGCTCCATAAAAAATCTTACCCCGGTTCCAAAAACGGAACCGGGGTCTATTGCGTCACAGGCCGCTCTTCATGGCCCGCTTCCGGGCGATGTTGATGGGGCCTTCTTCCATATTATTGATCCAGGCCAGGCTCTTGCCGCAGCCATAGGCCGTGCAGGAATCCGGGTCGTCGGCCAGGATGCAGGGAATGCCGGTGCGCTCCATGAGCAGCTCTGCAAAGCCCCATAGCTGGGCAGAGCCGCCGGTAAGGGTCAGGCCGTTTTCGGACACATCGCTGACCAGCTCCGGGCTGGTCTGCTCCAGCACCGCCATGACTTCGTCGGCGATCATTCTGGCAGGGCGGCGCAGAACCTCATAGATTTCCTTGGAGCTCACTGTGACCATCTTGGGCATACCGGTCTTATAGTCCCGGCCCTTGACGTTCATGGTCAGCTCCTCGTTTCTGGGATAGACCTCGCCGATCTGAATTTTGATCTCATCGGCAGTGACCTGACCGATGATCATGCTGTGCTGACGGCGAACATAGCGCATAATGGCCTCGTCAAAGGCATCGCCTGCAACCTTCAAAGAAGAAGACACGGAAACGCCGTTCATGCTCAGCACCGCGATATCCGTAGTGCCGCCGCCGATATCCACCACCATGTGGCCATTGGGGTCTTTCAGGTTCAGTCCCGCGCCCAGGCCCGCAGCCAGAGGCTCCTCAATGAGGAACACTCTTCGGGCACCGGCCTCGATGGCGGCATTGATGACGTTTCGCTCCTCAATTTCCGTCACGCCGCTGGGCACGCTGATGACCACACGGGGCTTTGGGGTAAAGAGAGAGGCGGTAGTGGCGGTTTTGAACATCTCGCTGAGCATTTTGACGGTCATCTCGTGATCGGAGATGATGCCATCCTTCAGCGGGCGCATGGCCACCACGTTGCCGGGAGTACGGTTCAGCATATTTCTGGCCGCAGAGCCTACCTGCAAAATCTTGCCGGTATTCCGGTCCACGGCCACCACAGAGGGCTCCCGGACCACCAGACCCTTGCCGTCTGCATAAATAAGAACATTGGATGTACCCAGGTCTACGCCCAGGTCATTGGAAAATAACTGCATAGCAAACCTCCATGCGCAAGCGCATTCTATTCTTCGTTTTTGGACGCCGAAGCCACCGCAGCGCAGGCAACGCTTTTGGCCCCCGCGGTCAGCAGCACCTTGGCGCACTCCTGTGCGGTAGCACCGGTGGTAAATACATCATCAATGAGCAGCACCCGTTTTCCGCACACTGCGTCCTTGTTCACACAGACATAGGCTCCCAACACATTGGCCCGGCGCTGCTCCTTTGTCAGCGTGGACTGTGCACGGGTATTGCGCCGCTTTATCAGCAGGCGTTTCACGGGGAGCCCCAGCTCCTTGGCAACTGTCCTGGCGATCAGTTCCGACTGGTCATAACCCCGGCGGAATTTTCGCCGGGAGCTGACAGGTGCCCATGTGATGCAATCAAAGTCCCCGGGGTGCTCCCGCAGGAGCTTCATGGCAACGGCCCTTCCGAAGGGCGCTGCCAGATCTACCCGGTAATGGAACTTGAGATTCAGAATTCCGTCCCGAACCTTCCCCTTATAGTACCAGACTGCGGTGAAACTGTCAAGAAATTGCGGCCCTGTTTTTTGATCCGGATGCTTTTTCGGTGCGCTGGCCGGAAATTCCTCTGTTTCCTTCCGACAGTCCCGGCAAAGGTCCGTCTCCCGATCCAGTAGCCTGCCGCACAGGGCGCATTTCGGCGGAAACAGGAGATCCAGCAGGCCACCCAAAAGCCGTTTTGCGCCGCTCATTGGGCTTTCCCCTGCAAGCGCAGCTTCAAGCCCGTATAGCGGCGGTTTTTCACGGCGTTTTGCGTCATGGCTGCAATGGTCTCCTCCCGGCCCACGATGATCAGCAGCTCCTTGGCCCGGGTAATGGCCGTATAGAGGACGCTTCTCGTGAGCAGATAGGGGGAGCCGCCCCAGGCCGTCAGGATCACCGCCCGGTATTCGCTGCCCTGGCTCTTGTGGACCGTAATGGCAAAGGCGGGCTCCAGCTCTCCCAGCTGGGTGAAGTCGTACTCCGCCTCCCGGTCGTCAAAGACCACCTTCATGGATTCCTTCTCCCGGTCAATTTCCCGGACGACACCCACATCCCCGTTAAAGATACCGGTCCCGGCAGCGCTGCCGTCGGTCTTCTTCCAGACAATATCGTAGTTGTTCCGAATTTGCATGACCCGGTCCCCTTCCCGGAAGCAGTAGTTTCCGTACTGGTGCTCCCGCTTGTCCGGCCCGGAGGGGTTCAGAGCGCTTTGCAGCATTTTGTTCAACGCTACAGTTCCCACGCCCCCCTTGCGGGTGGGGGAAAGGACCTGGATCTGCTCCGGCGGAATGCCCATGTTTTTGGGCAGTCTTGTGGTGCACAGGTCCCGAATGAGCTTGACCATGTCCTCCTCGGAGGACCGGCGCATGAAGAAGAAGTCGCTTTTTACATTTTTCAGGTCCGGCATTTCGCCCCGGTTGATTCTATGGGCATTCATTACGATCAGGCTCTGCTGGGCCTGCCGGAAGATCTCCGTCAGGCGCACGGCAGGCAGCGCGCCGCTGCGCAGCATATCGCTGAAGGGGCTCCCCGGTCCCACGGGCGGCAGCTGGTCCGGGTCTCCCACCAGAATCAGGCGCTTTCCCTTGGGGATGGCCCGCAAAAGGCTGTGCAGCAGCCGGATATCCACCATGGACATCTCGTCCACAATCACCGCGTCGGCCTTCAGGGGGTTTGCCTCATCCCGGGCGAAGTACATCTTTCCCGTGTTCTGGTCAATGCCCGCCTCCAGAAGGCGGTGAATGGTGGATGCCTCCTCCCCCGTCACCTCGCTCATGCGCTTGGCGGCTCTGCCCGTAGGGGCCGCCACCAGGCAGCGCAGCTGCATCCGGCCAAAGAGCTCCAGAATGCCCTTCAAAAGGGTGGTCTTGCCGGTGCCGGGGCCGCCGGTGATCAGAAGCAGTCCGGAGGTTGCCGCCTCCCGGATGGCCTGGGTCTGCTCCTCGGAATAGGCAATGCCGCTTTCCCGGGAAATGGCGGCGATCTGGTCTTCCAGGTCGTCCGGCTCCGGGAAGGCCTTTTTGCCGAATTCCAGCAGACGCTGGGTGCTGTAGGCCTCCGCCTCGTAGAGCTCCGGCAGGTAGTCCACCGTAATGTCCTTCAAGGAGGACCGCACCAGCCGCCCGGCCTCGATCAGCCGGGCAATGCCCGCGCCGACGGTCTCCGGGTCTAGGGACAGCAGCTGCGCCGAGGATTCCAGCAGCTTTCGTTCCGGCAGGAAGCTGTGGCCCACAGTCAGGTTGTATTCCAGCTGGAAGAGAATGCCGGCCTCTACCCGCCGGGGGTCATCCCCCGCAATGCCCAGCTCGATGGCGAACCGGTCCACTGCCGCAAAGGGCGCTTCCAGCCCCTCGTCCATCAATAGATAGGGGTCGTCATACAGCAAATCCACGGTGCTCTCCCCGAAGAGCTTGTAGGCCCGCAGAGCCAGCTCTGCCGGGAGCTGGTGCTGGGCAAAGAACTCCATCAGCTGCCGCATGCCTACGCGAACCCGGAATTCCTCGCCGATGGCCTTGGCCCGGGCCTCGGAAATTCCGGAGACCTCTGCCAGGCGCATGGGCTCCCGCTCCATAATCTGCAGGGTCTTGTCCCCGAACTTGGCCACAATGCGGGCGGCGGACACCGGTCCAATGCCCTTGATGACCCGCCCGGCCAGATAGGCCTGGATCTGGGAGGCCGTTTCCGGCATGAGGCGCTCCAGGAACTCCGCCTCAAACTGGCGGCCGTAATTGGAGTGGGTGCTCCACTTTCCCGTGACCATCAGCCGCTCGCCCACAACCGGCAGCGGAATGGTGCCCACCACGGTCACCGCCTGCTTCTGCCCGATATTCAGCCGCAGCACGGAATAGCCGTTGTCATAGTTCTGATAGACCACAGATTCAATGCTGCCCTGCAAAATCTCCAATTCCTGCTCCACAATGCTTCTCTCCCATTCTCTTCTGTTCACCGGGCGAATAATCCGGATTCGGGCGGTGTAAAATGCTGTCAGCCGGTTCTATTCCCGCGCTGTGCACAGGAATGCAGCCATTCCGTGCGCAGGCTTCCAAAGGCCCCGTGTCAATTTCTTTTCAGTTTACTATATTTTATTAGAATTGAAAAGTGGTTGCGAAAAATTTTTACATTTCCCGAAAAATATCGGTTGTTTCCCGTCCGGTTTTCTGACAGAAATTGAAATCTGATCAATAATTTCTCTTGCAAGAAAGCCGGATTTGCGATACAATACCCTTATGTGAGGAGGCGAGCTATGAAGCACTGGAATCTGCTGATCTGGGTTCCGCAATTCGGCATCTCCGTTGTGTTCCCGCTGATCCTGTTCATCATGCTTGCCGTGTGGCTTCAAGAGCGCTGGGGCTGGGGCAGCTGGGTCATTGTAGCGGGGATTTTCTGCGGGCTCATAACAGCCGCCATCGGTTTTCGGGACACGGCGAGAGCCATGCTGGAAGCCTCGGGGCACAAGAAGGACAAAGACGAAAAGCCGCGAGACCCCGGCGTCAGCTTCAACAGCCACGATTAGTGAAAAGGAGCGCGTTGTTTCTATGATTTTGCAGTCTGCTTCCCGAAAAGAGGTTACCCGCATTGCCATTGGCAGCGGTATCTGCGCCTGTGTTCAGGTCCTGGTGTTCTGGCTTTTGAGCCTTCTCGGAATCGGCACGTTTAGCTACCGCATTCTTACCGGCACGGTTGGCGGCACCTTGATGGCCATCCTCTGTTTTGCCCTGATGTGCATTACCCTGCAAAAGGCCACCGCAAACGCATCGGATGAGAAGCTGGTGAAAACCAGAGTTCGCAATGGCTACAATCTGAGAAAGCTGCTGCAAATCCTTTGGGTCATTGCAGCCTTCCTGATTCCCGGTGTCAATGTGCTCTCCGCCATGATTCCGCTGTTCTTCCCCAATGTGGTCATCTATTATCTGCAGATGAAGGGAAAGCTCTTCCCTGCGGAAGACGCCGCAGCCAGGCCCGCTGCACCGGCCGCCCCCGCGGAAGCACCGGTGGAAGAGGAGACGGAAGAGGACCTGGGGCCTTTTGAAGCGTAAATAAGAAAGAATCAATACAGATATTTCAGATGAGGTGAGTATTTCCTATGGAAATGTCAATCAACGGCGCAAAAATTCTTGCCACCTTTGAAAATGTGCCCATTCTCGGCACGGTCCACGTAACCCAGACCCTTGTGGTCAGCTGGCTGGTTATGATCGTCATCTCCGCCCTGTGCATCTGGCTGGGCTCCAACCTGAAGGTGACGAACATCTCCCGGAAGCAGGCCGCAGCGGAAACCATTTACAATGCCCTTGTAAATTTCGTCCACGACAAAATGGGAACGGGATTCGACCGGTACATTCCATTGGTCGGCACCATCTTCATCACCAGCATCGTCTCCAACCTGATCAGCCTTCTGGGCATCTGGAGCCCCACGGCAGACCTGATGACGGAGCTGGGCTGGGCGCTGGTGGTCTTCGTGCTGATCACCTACCACAAGATCAAGGCCTCCGGCATTGGCGGCTACCTGAAGGGCTTTCTTGACCCCATCTTCGTCATGGCCCCCATCAACGTCATGTCCGAGCTCTTTACCCCCATCAGCATGGCCTGCCGTCACTTCGGCAATATTCTCTCCGGCACCGTTATCAGCGCCCTGATCTATGGCTCCCTGACCGCTGCCAGCTATGCCCTCTTCGGCGCGCTGGGCTCCAATCGAATCATCGCCATTGCCATCGCCGTTGTGGGCGGACTGATGATCTTCTTCGGGAAGAAGAAGGGCAAGAAGAAACTGTTCCTCTTCGGTATTGTCTTTACGGTGCTGGGCGTTCTGGGGCTGCTGACCAGCTTCGGCGGTGTCTTCGCCAAGTTCCCCTGGCTGACCGTGGGCCTGCCCGCCATTACCAGCTTCTACTTCGACTGGTTCTCCGGCTGCATCCAGGCATTCATCTTCTGCACCCTTACCACCATCTTCATCAAACAGGCTGCGGGCTAATCCCACAAGCAGCCATTTGAATACAAACCCCAAGAGTAAAAATAGGAGGCTAATTCTATGAACGATTACACTGTATTGGCAAAAGGTATCGCACTGGCCGGCTGTGCCATCGGCTCCGGTCTGGCTCTGATCGCCGGTGTCGGCCCCGGTATCGGCGAAGGCAACGCTGTTGCCCGTGCCTGTGAGGCCATCGGCCGTCAGCCCGAGTGCAAGGGCGATGTGACCAGCACACTGATCCTTGGTGTTGCTCTGTCTGAGACCACCGGTATTTACGGCTTCGTTACCGGCCTGCTGCTGATCTTCTTCGCTCCCGGCCAGTTCATGAAGTTCCTGGGCTGATATTCCGGCGTAACATCGTTTTTATTCTACACCGGAAGGAGGCAAATCAATGGAGACCATTTATCAGTCCTTAGTGGCAGTGGAGCCGCTTACCTTGATTGCCAACATCTGCAATCTGTTTATTCAGATGCTGATCATCAAAAAGTTTTTCCTGGATAAGATCGTTGCCGTCCTGGATCAGCGCCGCAGCGCCGCTGACAAGGAAATCACCGATGCGGAGAAGGCCAAGCAGGAGGCCATGGAAATCAAAAAGACCTATGAAGACAATATGCTTCAGGCCAACGCGAAAGCCAATGAGATCCTGACCACCGCCCAGAAGACCGCCACCGAGCGCAGCGACAAGATCATCGGCGAGGCCCAGCAGGCCGCCGCACAGATCAAGAGCAAGGCAAGCGCCGACATTGCCCAGGAAAAGAAAAAGGCCATCAACGATGCCAAAAACGAGATTTCCGGTCTGGCCCTGGCCATTGCCGGAAAGGTCGTGGAGAAGGAGCTGGCTGAGGAAGATCAGGCAGGCCTCATCGACCGCTTTATCGACGAATTGGGTGATAACGTATGACCCAGGTTGGAAGCGTTTACGGAGAGGCTCTGTATGAGCTTGCCTGCGGCGAAAACCAGCAGGACGAGATTCTGGAGCAGCTGAAGGCCCTCAATGAGAGCTTCCGGCTCTCCCCGGAGTTTATCAAGCTGCTCGGCAGCCACGCCATTTCCAAGCAGGAACGGTGCCAGGTTCTGGACGACAGTTTTCGTGGAAAGATCAACCAGTATTTGCTGAATTTCCTGAAAATTCTCACGGAGAAGGGCTATATGCACCATTTCCCCCACTGCTGCGAAAGCTATGAAAAGCACTATAATGAAGACCACAATATTCTGAGTGTCAAAGCCGTTACCGCCGTTCCCCTTTCGGAGAAGCAGGCCCAGGCCCTGACCCAGAAGCTGACCCGGACCACCGGCAAGACCATTGTGCTGACGAACCGGGTCGATCCCACGTGCCTGGGCGGTGTCCGCCTGGACTACGATGGGCAGCGGCTGGACGATACCATTTCTCACAGAATGGATTCCGTCCGGGAACTGCTGAAAAACACCGTACTCTGACGAGAAAGCAGGGACTGTATGGAACTAAGACCCGAAGAAATAACCAAAATCATTCGTAGTCAGATCAAGAACTACGAAAACAAGATCGAGGTCAGTGAAACCGGTGTCGTTATCCTGGTGGGTGACGGCATCGCCAAGGCCTCCGGTCTTGACAAGTGCATGGCGGGCGAGCTGGTGGAATTCCCCGACGGCTCCTACGGCATGGCACAGAATCTGGAAGAAGAGACTGTCTCTATCGTTATCCTGGGCTCTGACCAGGGCATTAAGGAAGGCGACATTGTCAAGCGTACCGGCAAGGTTGTGTCCGTGCCCGTTGGCAAGAACCTGATTGGCCGCGTTGTCAATGCGCTGGGCGAGCCCATCGACGGCAAGGGCGCCATTGAGGCCGAGGCCTTCAAGGCCATCGAATCCCCTGCCCCCGGCATCATTGAAAGAAAGCACGTATCCGTGCCTCTGCAGACCGGCATCAAGGCCATTGACTCTATGATCCCCATTGGTCGGGGCCAGCGTGAGCTGATTATCGGCGACCGCCAGACCGGCAAAACCACCATTGCCACCGATACCATTCTGAACCAGAAGGGCAAGGACGTCATCTGCATCTACGTAGCCATCGGTCAGAAGCGTTCCACCGTGGCCCAGGTGGTGGACAACCTGACTCTGGGCGGCGCTATGGACTACACCATCGTGGTCTCCGCTACCGCCTCTGAGCTGGCGCCTATGCAGTATATTGCCCCCTACTCCGGCTGCACCATGGGCGAATACTTCATGCACCAGGGCAAGGACGTGCTGGTGATCTATGATGATTTGAGCAAGCACGCCGTGGCGTACCGTGCAATTTCTCTGCTGATCCGTCGTCCCCCCGGACGGGAGGCTTACCCCGGCGACGTGTTCTACCTCCACTCCCGTCTGTTGGAGCGGGCTGCACAGCTGTCGCCCGAGCTGGGCGGCGGCAGCCTGACTGCTCTTCCCATCATTGAGACCCAGGCCGGTGACGTTTCTGCCTATATCCCCACCAACGTCATCTCCATTACCGACGGCCAGATCTTCCTGGAAACCGAGCTGTTCAACTCCGGCATTATGCCCGCCGTGAACCCCGGTATCTCCGTGTCCCGTGTAGGCGGCGACGCCCAGATCAAGGCCATGAAGAAGGTTGCAGGCTCGCTAAAGCTGCTGTACTCTCAGTACCGGGAGCTGCAGAGCTTTGCCCAGTTTGGCTCCGACCTGGATGCCGATACCAAGCAGCGGCTTGCCCTGGGCGAACGCATCGTGGCCGTGCTGAAGCAGAAGAACAACTCCCCCAAGGAGGTTGCCCAGCAGGTCTGCATCATCTATGCCGTTACCAAGGGCTATCTGACCTCCATTCCCGTGGACCAGATTCCCGAATTTGAGAAGCGGCTTGAAGAGCACATGGAAAACCTGCACAGCGATGTGCTGGAGGCCATCCGCTCCACCGGCAAACTGGAGCCCGAAACCGAGGAAGCGCTGAAAAAGGCGCTGGAAGAGCTGGTCGCGCAGTTCAACCCGGCATAAAAGGAGGGAAACAGCATGGCTGGTGTTTCCACCAAGGAGATCAAAAACCGCATCCGAAGCATGGAGAGTACCAAGCAGATCACCAAGGCCATGGAAATGGTCGCTGCCTCCAAGCTCCGGCACTGCCAGGCCCAGGTTCAGAGTTCCCGGCCCTATTTTGAGATCCTGCGCTCCACCATTGAAGATATTATCCGCACCAATCGGGACTTCTCCTCCCCCTTCTTCGCTTCCCGCAGCGAAGGCAAAACCGTGTTCATCGTCATTGCCGGTGACCGTGGTCTTGCCGGAGGCTACAACAGCAATGTGCTCAAGCTGGTTCAGGCGAAGATCGACAGTTGTCCCGAGGCTCTGGTGCTGCCCATTGGCAAGCGGGCGCTGGACTACTGCGTCGGCCACAGGATTCCCGTTCTCACGGAAACCTACGCCGAGGCTGCCGGTGTTTCCATCGGCGACTGCTTCTCCATTGCCAAGCAGCTCAGCCGCGGCTTTCTGAACGGTGAATACAACGGCATCCAGATTGCCTATACCAATTTCGTTTCTATGCTCTCCCAGACCCCGGACACCATGCAGCTGCTGCCTCTGACCTGTGACGAGGCAATGCGCAAAAACGGTGCCGAAAGCGGTATTCTTTACGAGCCCTCCGGGGAAGAGGTTTTTGCCTCCATCGTTCCGGAGTATCTGGGCGGCGTTCTCTACGGAACCCTCTGCGAAAGCCGGGCCTCTGAGCAGGCCGCGCGCCGCAGCGCAATGGATTCCGCAACCCAGAATGCCGAAGACATGATCGCGGACCTGAGCCTCAAGTTCAACCGCGCCCGTCAGGCCTCCATTACCCAGGAGATCACCGAGATCGTGGCCGGCTCTTAAGCCGCGAACCCTAAACATGAGGAGTTGAAATTCATGGCCAAAAACAAAGGAACTGTGGTCCAGATCATGGGCCCTGTTCTGGATATCCGCTTCGAGGAGGATCAGCTGCCCAGTCTGCTGAACGCCATCGAAGTCCCCAACGGAGACAAGACGATCATTGCAGAGGTCGCACAGCACATCGGTGACAATGTGGTCCGCTGCATCGCCATGTCCTCCACCGACGGCCTGCAGCGCGGCACGGAGGTCACCGATACCGGTGCCCCCATTTCCGTGCCCGTGGGCGAAGAATGCCTGGGCCGCGTCTTTAACCTGCTGGGCCAGCCCATCGACAACAAGCCCGATGTGGCCACCCAGGAGCGCTGGCCCATCCACCGCCCCGCCCCCTCCTATGAGGAGCAGCAGCCCGCTACCGAGATTCTGGAAACCGGCATCAAGGTCATCGACCTGATTTGCCCCTATGCCAAGGGCGGTAAGATCGGTCTGTTCGGCGGCGCAGGCGTTGGCAAGACCGTCCTGATTCAGGAGCTGATCTACAACATCGCCACCGCCCACAACGGCTACTCCGTGTTCACCGGCGTTGGCGAGCGTACCCGTGAGGGCAACGACCTGTACAATGAAATGACCGAATCCGGCGTTATTTCCAAGACCGCCATGGTCTTCGGTCAGATGAACGAGCCCCCCGGAGCCCGTATGCGTGTAGGCCTGTCCGGCCTGACCATGGCAGAGTACTTCCGGGATGTGAAGCATCAGGACGTGCTGCTGTTCATCGACAATATCTTCCGTTTCACCCAGGCCGGTTCCGAGGTTTCCGCACTGCTGGGCCGTATGCCCTCCGCCGTTGGCTACCAGCCTACACTGGCAACGGAAATGGGCGCTCTGCAGGAGCGCATCACCTCCACCAAGGACGGCTCCATCACCTCCGTCCAGGCCGTCTACGTGCCTGCTGACGACCTGACCGACCCCGCCCCTGCCACCACCTTTGCCCACCTGGACGCCACTACCGTTCTGGACCGCGGCATTGCCAGCCTGGGCATCTACCCCGCCGTTGATCCCCTGGATTCCACCTCCCGGATCCTGTCCCCGGAGATCGTGGGCCGGGAGCACTACGAAACCGCCCGTGCCGTGCAGAGCATTCTGCAGCGCTACAAGGAGCTGCAGGACATCATCGCCATCATGGGTATGGACGAGCTGAGCGACGAGGACAAGCTGACGGTTAACCGCGCCCGGAAGGTCCAGCGGTTCCTGAGCCAGCCCTTCCACGTCGCCGAGCAGTTCACCGGCTACAAGGGCAAGTATGTGCCTCTGAAGGAGACCATCCGGTCCTTTAAGGAGATCATCGAGGGCAAGCATGACGATATTCCCGAATCCTACTTCCTGTTCGCCGGCTCCATCGACGAGGTCGTGGAAAAGTATCGGGGCGGTGAGAAGGCATGAGTACCTTCCCCCTGAAAATCGTCACCCCTGACGGCCTGATCTACGACGGCAGCGCCGAGCGGCTCATTGTCCGCTCCACCACCGGCGATCTGGCCATCATGGCCCGTCACATCAATTTTGTGACCCCCCTGGGTATGGGCAGAGCCACGGTCATTGCCGACGGACAGCGCCGGGAAGCCGCCTGTATCGGCGGCATGCTCAGCGTTGTAGACGGCGCTGTGACCCTGGTTCCCACCACCTTTGAGTGGGCTGACAAGATTGACGTGAACCGTGCGGAGGCATCTCAGCACCGGGCAGAGGATGTTCTGCACAACAAGGACTCCACGGATACCGATCTTCGTCTGGCAGAAGCCAGACTCCACCGTGCCCTGGTCCGCAAGAGCGTGGCAAGTCACAAGTAAAAATTTCTGCCGGAACGCATCCCGCGTCCGGCAGATTTTTTCGGGAAAAATACATAAAAAGGCATTTTCCCTCTTGTAAAATCTGCCGATTTGGCGTATACTTAGGCTATATTTTTCAGCAAGAGAGAGGGTTATTCCTATGGATCTGATTTCTGTCAGAGAGCTGTTCAAGAACACAAGCGCCTATGCGGGCAAGGAAGTAACTGTCGGCGGCTGGGTTCGGTCTGTCCGGGCCAGCAAGCAGTTTGGCTTCATCGTCCTCAATGACGGCACTTTCTTTACCCCTGTCCAGGTGGTCTATCATGACACCATGGACAATTTCAATGAGATTTCCAAGGTCAACGTGGGCGCTGCCCTGATCGTCAAGGGCGAGCTGCTGCTGACCCCCGATGCCAAGCAGCCCTTCGAAATCCAGGCCACCGAGGTCACCGTGGAAGGTCCCTCCGCCAGCGACTACCCCATGCAGAAGAAGCGCCACACCGTGGAATTTCTGCGGACCATGCCCCATCTGCGGCCCCGCACCAATATGTTCCAGGCCGTGTTCCGCGTCCGCAGCCTGGCAGCCTATGCCATCCATCAGTTCTTCCAGGAGCGGGACTTCGTCTATGTCCATACGCCCCTGATCACCGGCTCCGACTGCGAGGGCGCAGGCGAGATGTTCCAGGTGACCACCCTGGACCTGAACAATGTGCCCAAGACCGAGGACGGCAAGGTGGACTACAGCAAGGATTTCTTCGGCAAGCCCACCAACCTGACCGTTTCCGGTCAGCTCAACGGCGAGACCTTCGCCATGGCCTTCAAGAACATCTATACCTTCGGCCCCACCTTCCGTGCGGAGAACTCCAACACCACCCGTCACGCCGCCGAATTCTGGATGATCGAGCCGGAAATCGCCTTTGCCGACCTGGAGGATGACATGGAGCTGGCAGAGGCCATGATCAAGTATATCATCTCCTATGTGCTGGAGCACGCTCCCGAGGAGATGAACTTCTTCAATTCCTTCGTGGACAAGGGCCTGCTGGACCGGCTGAACCATGTGATGACCTCTGAATTTGGCCGCATTACCTACACCGAGGCCGTGAAGATTTTGGAGGAGCACAACGACCAGTTCGAGTATCCCGTCCACTGGGGCAGCGACCTTCAGACCGAGCACGAGCGCTATCTCACCGAGCAGGTCTTCAAGCGTCCCGTCTTTGTCACCGACTATCCCAAGGAGATCAAGGCCTTCTACATGAAGCTGAACCCCGACGGAAAGACCGTGGCCGCCATGGACTGCCTGGTTCCCGGCATCGGCGAGATCATCGGCGGCAGCCAGCGTGAGGACAACTACGACCTTCTGAAGGCCCGTATCGAGGAGCTGGGTATGCGTGAAGAGGACTACGGCTTCTACATGGACCTGCGCAAGTATGGCTCCGCCCGCCATGCAGGCTTCGGCCTGGGCTTCGAGCGCTGCGTCATGTATCTGACCGGCGTGGGCAACATCCGCGACGCCATTCCCTTCCCCAGAACCGTGGGCAACTGCGAGCTGTAAAAGCAAACGGCATGAAATTCATAGGGGCGGCTGACAGCCGCCCCTTTTCGTATATGTCTGCCGCCTGCCCATGGATACGTGGCAGCTAAGCGCACCCATACCGGTCACTTGCTATCGGATTGCATGTGTGTTATACTGAATATCCGTTCAACAAATCGGGATTTGACGAGGTGATTTACATGAAAAAGAACACATCGAAGATCGTTGGTCTGATAATGCTGATTATAGCCGTTGCATTTATAATATTTACATTGAACCATCCAGAAATGAGTTTCCCTTGGAACAATACCATTACTTGGTTGCTGTATGGTTTATATTTTCTTGTGACAGTAGTGTTGCTTATTGCGCCTAAGATGAAGAAGTAAACGATTCTAATTTGTAAAGGAGTGTGACTATATGAAAAAAGCAGCTATTTCTTCCATTGTTGCTATTATCTTGGGATACCTTGGCACTGCATTTGGAGCCGAAATAATGAATTGGCCTCAGCTCGGTCCAATTGTTGCAATTGTTGTAATGGGGTCTGCAATCATTACCTCTTTGGAAAAGGACAAATAATTTCTTGCCAACTTCCGGTTTATCGGTTTGTTTTCCTTCTCCTTCGGTTCCCTGATAAACCTTGTCTCAAGGTTATGTTAATAGCGTACTACAGGCTTTTTGAGACCTTCCGCTTACTTTTTGTAACGTCTCACCGCAAACCACGCAAAACAGCCGCCCCGAAACCGGGACGGCTGTCTATGTTTTTGCGGTTACACGGCCAGGAAGAACTTCACCAGGAACAGCAGGGAGATGGCGTAGGTCAGGACGGAAACCTCCTTGGCCTTGCCGCCGAAGACCTTGATGATGGTGTAGGAAATCAGGCCAATGCCGATGGCGTGGCCGATGGAGCCGGAGATGGGCATACCGATGAGCATCAGAGACACAGGAACCATCTGGTCCATATCCTCGAAGTTCACATTCTTCAATCCCATGAGCATCAGAACGCCCACATAGATCAGTGCGGAAGAGGTGGCAGCCGCAGGAATGATGGCAGCCACAGGGGCCAGGAAGATGCAGGCCAGGAACAGCACGCCGGTGGTGGCAGCAGTCAGGCCGGTACGGCCGCCGGCCTCCACGCCGGAGGCAGACTCCACGAAGGTGGTAACGGTGGAGGTGCCGGTGCAGGCGCCCACCACGGTGCCGATGGCGTCGGACAGCAGTGCCTCCTTCATGTTGGGCATATTGCCGTCCTGATCCACCATGCCGGCCCGGGAAGCGGTACCAACCAGGGTGCCGATGGTATCGAACATATCAATGATGCAGAAGGTGATGATCAGGGTAATGGCGGTGAACCAGCCGATCTGAACGAAGCCCGCGAAGTTGAAATGGAACAGAGTGGTCTTTGCCATGTCCGCAAAGGGGGGCACGAAGGAAGCGGTGGCCAGGGAGGCAAAGGGATTGGTGTGCAGGAAGATGGCCTCCCCTGCCCAGTAGATCACGGAGGCGATCAGCATGCCATACAGCACGGAGCCCTTCACATTCTTCTTGGACATGGCCACAATGGCGAAGAGACCGGCAAACATGGTAACAACGGTCAGGATCATGGTTGCGTAGCCGGTATCACCCATGTTGGCCCGCAGGACGCTGGGGGTCAGAGCGCCGAAGAAGTCACGCATGACATAAAAAGGCGTGGTGAAGCCGTTGCCCTCGGCGTAGATGCCCACATTGGAGCCCAGGCCGATGTTCATCAGCATCAGGCCGATGGCAGGGGAAATGCCCAGACGGACGCCCAGAGGAATGGCCTCCACAATCTTTTCCCGGACATTCAGAACGGACAGGAAGATGAAGATAATGCCTTCGATCAGAATGATCACCAGAGCAGCCTGGAAGGAGGCCACATAGGTCATGCCGGTCATGGCGACAATGTTGCCCACGACCACAGCAAAGAAGCTGTTCAGGCCCATACCGGGGGCCAGGGCGAAGGGCTTGTTGGCCAGGAAGGCCATTGCGAACATACCGATGGCAGAGGCGATGCAGGTAGCCAGGAACACGCCGTTCCACAGGTCCTGTCCCTCGGCACCAAAGCCCGTGAGCAGGTTGGGGTTCAGGGCGATGATGTAGGCCATGGTCATGAAGGTGGTCAGGCCGGCAATCAGCTCGGTCTTTACGCTCGTCTTGTTCTCAGACAGATGGAAGAGCTTTTCAAACATTTTGGAAGACCTCTTTCTTTTTATTTTCTTTTGCCAGAAAGTTTATTTTAGCATGAATTCCGTGAAAAGAATATGGGCATTGTCTCCAAAAATTCATATTTTCATTCCGGAAAATTCACAGTTTCGTCATTTCTTCTCCGGCCGCTTCCGGCAGAGGTACTCGTCCAGCTTCTTGACCATGTTCTCCGGCATCTCTCTTGCCACGGGGCAGCGCTTGGCGTTGGCCATGCGGTCGGTAAAGGCGATCAGAAAATCAATGTCCGATACCATCTGCTCGCCGCTCATGAGCGCCATGGTGTCATAGCTGTTGTGAATGGTTGCGGTATTGCTGGGGGCGCTCCGCGCAAAGGACACCGCGGGAATGCCCTTGTCCGCAAAGGGGGTAGAATCGCTGGAATAGACGTCCTGGGCCGTTTCCATGCCAAAGCCCAGCTCGGAGGCCATATAGGAAATGTAGTGGCAGAGCTTTTCCTCGCCGGTGACGCAGGAAATAAACTTGCCCATAATGCAGCCGATCATATCCAGGTTGATATTCAGAACGATGCTTTTCAGCGCCTCCTCATGGGCGGCGCAGTAGGCCTTGGAGCCCAGCAGCCCCCGCTCCTCGCTGCCGCACCAGACAAAGCGCAGACCGCAGCGGTGGGGATGGGACACAAAGTATTCCGCCAGACCCAGCAGGCCCACGGAGCCGGACATATTGTCGTAAGCACCCTGGGAAAGTGACGTGGAATCATAGTGGGCGGTAAAGACAATATAGTCCTCCCCTTCTCCCGGCAGGTCCAGGATCACATTGTGGGACTGGCCCACATACTCGTTCTGCTTCAGGGTGATCTTTGCCGTCTTCCCGCCGTCCCGGATGATAGCAATGGCGTCCTTGGCGTTGATGTTCACGCCGGGGATTTTCACACCCTTGGAGACGTAGCTTCTCAGCTCCCGCTGATCGATGTCCCGGTCGGAATAATTGGCGTTGCCGTCATAGGTGACGAAGCCCAGTGCGCCGTTGCTCAGCAGATCCTGATAGCGCCAGTAGCCCAGATATCCGTCGATCATCACGATCTTGCCCTTGCACCGGCTCAGGGAATAGTCGTCCGTATTGCGCAGATAGTAGAGCTCGGCTTCCACTTCCCCGGAGCCGGCGTTTTTGTAGCCCTTGCAGGGGACGGTCTTGCCGTCCACGGTAAATTCCGCCTCCAGAATATCCGCCATGTCCACATCAAAGGCCTCCAGGGTGCCGGAAACGCCCCACTGCTCCAGACGGGACAAAAGATAATTGGCGGTTTTCAGCTCCTCAGGGCTGCCGCCGGTCCGCACATAGGCGGTATCGGAAAACACTTGCATAATGCTCTTTGCGTCCATGATCTTACCTCCAAAAAATAGATACACCTATGGTAGCGCAAAATGGCCCAATTTGCAAGATAATTCCGTAAAAAAGCACAGGCCCTCCCACGGAGAGCCTGTGAATATCATTCTTCAAGTGCAGAAGACGAAGTCTTTTCCGCCAGCACCAATCCGGCCCCGGACAGGAAAAACAGGAGCATATTGCTCTCATGCAAAAAGGTCGTATCCGTGTGCATCCCCAAAACGGTATGGGCGCAGAAGGAGATCCGATCCATTCCCGGAATCTCAAAATACACCGTCAAGAAAGAGATCAGCACAGCAGTGCCGTAAAACACAAGCCAGACAATGCAGGCCCAGCGGACCGTCTTGGCATAAGCAATGGGTCTGGGCTTCCAGAGCCTGCGCAGCCCATCCATAGACAGCTGGCCCAGAGAAAAGAACATGGCAGGCAGCAGCAGAAGCATTCGGTACCATTCGGGTATCTTGCTGTAATGGTACGCAGCGTAGTTTATCGAAAAAGGCGTCAACCAGAGATAAATGCCAAATAGAATGATGGCTGCGCCCAGGCGAAGCCAGAGGGAGCGGCAGCTGACGGAAATCTGCCGGGGGCCATAAATCAAATCTGTGACCTCTATATTCAGCAGCCCTGCCAGTTTTACAAGGGTTTCTACATCCGGCCGGGACCGGCCTGTTTCATAGTTGGAAACCGTCTGCCTGGTCACAAACAGCATCTGCGCCAGCTGCTCCTGGCTGTAACCCTTTTTCTCCCGATAGTAGCGAATGTTCTTTCCGATATCGCGCATAGCGTCCTGCCTCCTTTGGCTCCAGAATAGCACGGAGGTGTAAAAATGTCACGCAAAGAGTCTTTGCAGGGGCTATTTTGAGGCTCCTTCCAGGACAAATTCCGCAAATCCGTCCGCGTATTCCACATAGATGCTGCCGCTGTTTCCGGGCAGAGCGTAGAGTTTCTGCCCTGCCTCTACCCGGCTTCCGGCGAAGTCTTCTGCGGGCGCATTGGCATTGTCCACGGTCTGAACGCTTCCCACTTGGACACATCCCTGTGGCAAAGAACCGTCAAAGCCGCTGCCGCCATATAGATAGATTGCCCCGTCATACATGATCTGGGGCCGTTGGACGCTGTCGGATGGGTAGCCGGTGGGTGTTTGCGATTCCTTTTTATCGGACACATAGATGACCGTTGGGCCGTCCGCACCACCGATGATGCCAATGGAGCGGTTCCAGTTCTTCTGCACCGTTACGATCAGCAGCATCGCGCAGGCCACACCCGCCAGAAACCACCATGTCTTCTTATTGGCAAGATTCATAGTCCATCCCAGGCTGCGGGGCTTGCGAACCACCCAGTTTGTATCCTCCGGGTTGCAATAGTTCTGGCTTTTCCGTCCGCGGTACCAGAACTGCACCTCTTCCGGAGTCCACTTGTGCTTTTCACCCATGGTCAAACACCCTTCCATAGATTTTGATATCATTATACAGCACAGCCTTGCGCTGCGCAACATCAAAGGTTCTTAATTCTCCTTGAATGCCCTTGACATTTTGGTCTAAACGATGTAGACTATATATAAATCTACAAGATGTAGACCAAAAGGAGGAATTTCAATGGACGATTTGCATCTTGGCGCCGTAGAGGCGCGGTTTGCGGACCTGATCTGGAAGTATGAGCCCCTTTCTTCCCGGGCGCTGGTGGCGCTGTGCGGAGAAGAGCTGGGCTGGAAAAAATCCACCACCTACACTGTTCTGAAACGGCTGTGCGACAAGGGCATTTTCCAAAATGAAAACGGCACAGTCACTTCCCGTATGACCAAGGAGGAATATGCCGCAGCCCAAAGCGAAAAATTCGTGGAGGACACCTTCGGCGGCTCCCTGCCCGCCTTTCTGGCGGCCTTTACCAAGCGGAAAAAGCTCTCGGAAACCGAGCTTGCCGAGATCCGGGACATGATCCACAGGATGGGAGGGCAATAACATGTACGGTGCGTTTGTAAAGCTATTGAATATGAGCGCCGCCTCGGCCATTCTCATTGGCGTCGTTCTGGTGCTGCGGATGGTATTCCGGAAGCTTCCGAAAAAATATCTGTGTATTCTCTGGCTATTTGTCGCCCTGCGGCTGTGCTGCCCCTTTATGCTTTCCAGCAGTCTCTCCGTTTTCAACCACATTGGAGCCTATCACAACGGGCAGCTTGAATATGTGCGCTATAACGAGAAAACGGAAAAACCCACTCTGGAAATTCCCGCAGCTATGCTCCAGCGCGCGGGAGACGGCCCCACCGTAACCTTCTTCGCAGCGAAGCTCTATCTGCCCACGGTCATGACCCTCTGGTCCATCGGTGCGGCCCTTATGCTCCTCTATGCCGCCGTGAGCTTCCTGCATATCCAAAGAAGGACGCGGGAACGTATCTTGTACAGGGGCAATATATACCTCTGCGACCGTGTCCCCTCCCCCTTCGTTCTGGGACTGGTGAAGCCAAAAATCTACCTTCCATCGGATATTGCCGAGGAGCAAATCAATTGCGTCATCGCCCACGAGCGCACCCATATTCGGCGTGGGGATCACTGGTGGAAGAGCCTGGGCTTTCTGCTGCTGAGCATCCACTGGTTCAATCCCATGGTCTGGGTTGGCTATCTGTTCTTCTGCCGGGATATGGAGCTTGCCTGTGACGAAGCAGTCATTTCGGCATTGGATGCCGCACAGAAGCAGACCTATTCCAGAGCCCTTCTGGCCTGCTCTATGCCGAGGGGCTTCATCACGGCCTGCCCTCTGGCCTTTGGGGAAATCGGCGTCAAGCAGCGCATCAAAAGTATTCTGAACTATCGCAAGCCCGCAAAATATGCATTTGGCGCAGCGCTGGCCATTTGCCTGGTCCTTGCGGCAGTATTTCTGACAAATCCGGTACGGGTAGGCGACTACATGAAAGTCACAAGCTATGAGAGCAACACTTTTGGGGAGCAAGGGGCATCCATTCAGCTGCACACCGGCACATTTGTTCAGAACGTTACCATCCATGCCGAGCTCTGGGAGAACGGTACCTGCACCCAGAGCATTCCTCTGACTCTTCCGGCGGACACAAAAAAAGTGCAGCTTACTCTCATCCACGAGCTCGGCAATGCAGGCACCACTACCCTCCGCTCTTCGATTCTGGCCGTCACATCCCCCGGGGAAGAAAGCCATGGTGCCCTTATCGTTCTGCCGGAGCAGAGCTATCTGCTGGACAGCCTGGATTGGCAGGGTGATAAGACCATCGATCTGTCCAAAGACACCAAAGTTCTGCTCAGCGCCATGCTCTTCGACCACGGCGACGGCGGCTTCTTCCTCTTCACGTTCGACAATAAGGATTTTGGGGACTGCGCCTACAGGCTTCAAGAGCAGGAATGTGCCGTTCTCGTTTGGCTGTCCGCCGAGTAAGCAAAACATAAGGCTGTCGGCATTTCACGAAACAGAACCCCCGGCTTCCGCATGACGTGGAAAGCCGGGGGTATTCTTTCGCATATGTGCCCCTGGAGCGCCTGTGGGGCTTACAGAGCCTTTAAGACCTCCAGCAGGAAGTCCCAGGTGCGCTTTGTGGAGGCGATTTCCAGCTTTTCCCGGCTGGTGTGGATGTCGTGCATCTGCGGGCCGATGGAGACGCAGTCCAGCCCGGGCAGCTTGTCGCCCAGCAGACCGCATTCCAGCCCCGCATGGATGGCCAAAACCTTGGGCTCCTTGCCGAACATCCGGGTATAGATGGGGACCATCACATCCCGAAGCCGGGAATCCTTCTTGAATTCCCAGGCGGGATAGGTGCCGGACTGGCTGTAGGTGCCATTATAGAAATCTGCAAGCTCCTTCAGCTTGGTGATCAGTCCCTCCTTCTCCGCATTGACGGAGCTGCGGACGGAGAAGGTGGCCGTAAACCGGTCTCCAAGCTTGGCAATACCCAGGTTCAGGCTGGTCTGCACCAGCTCCGGCATATCCGGGCAATAGGCCTGCACACCGTTGGGGGCCGCACAGAGCAGAGAAATCACATCGGCCGTGGCTGCGGTGGTCAGGGCGTTTCCGCCCAGAGCGTCCACGTCAAAGGCCTGCACCAGGGCCTCGGGTTCGTCGTAGGTTTCCCGGACCTCCTGCTGCAGCAGGGCGGCAATATCGTTGATGCGCTCCAGGCCGATGCCCATGGCAACCACCGTCGCCTGGCAGGCCCGGGGGATGGCGTTGTCCTTGCTGCCGCCGGAGAAAGAGGTCAGGCACAGGGGCATGAGCTTCTGGATGCGGCCCAGGAAATCGCCCATGACCTTGTTGGCATTGGCCCGGTTTTTGTGGATCTCCGCGCCGGAGTGGCCGCCCCGGAGGCCCTCCACGCTGAGGCGCACGCAGGGACCGTAGACAGCCTTCCGCTCGGCGTTCAGGGAGACGGTGCAGGTTGCGCCGCCTGCACAGGAGACGGTGAAAATACCCTCATCCTCGCTGTCCAGATTCAGCATGGTGCGGCCCTTTACATCCGCCAGGTCCATGGCTGCGGCACCCAGCATCCCGATCTCCTCGTCCACGGTAATGATCACTTCCAGAGGCGGGTGCGCAATGGTATTGTCGTCCAGAATGGCCAGGGCATAGGCCACGGCAATGCCGTCATCACCGCCCAGGGTGGTTCCCTTGGCAAAGATGCAGCATCCATCATGGGTCACGTCCAGACCATCCACAGCCATATCCAGGGGACAACCGGCGTCCTTTTCGCAGACCATATCCATATGGCCCTGCAAAATGACGCTCTCGTGGTCTTCCAGGCCGCAGGTGCCGGGGGCAAAGATCACCACATTGTTGCTCTCATCCTGGCGATAGCGAAGGCCGTGGGCCTTCGCAAAGGAAACCAGGTAGTCGCTGATGGACTTTGTATTGCGGCTCCCATGGGGGATGGCACATATTTCTTCAAAATAACGGAATACGCTCTCGGGCTCCAGGCCCTGCAATTTTCTTTCAGACATAGCTGCACGCTCCTTCATACGTTTTCTTTATACTACCACGAAGATCTTCAAAAGTCACTGGGCAAAAATGACAAAGACCATGGAAAGCACTCCATGGTCTTATGTTCATTTATTCTCGAATCACACCAGGCTCAGAGCCAGGGCCAGCAGAATCCAAGCAATCGCGATCCACTTGGTAGAGGACGCGAGGACATGGTCCAGGCCGGCGTTCTTATTCTTGCTCAGGTAGGAATCGGAAGAGCCGGACAGTACGCCGGACAGACCTGCTTCCTTGCCGGACTGCAGCAGAACAACCACAATCAGGGCAACGCTGGCAATGGCTTCCAGAACCACCAGAATCGTCTCCAAAACATTCATCGTGACAAACCTCCCTCCGCTGATTCGCGGAATGCGAACGGTATATTGTCTGCACAGCAGCAGACCTCGATTAGCCTATCAAGTATAGCACACAGAAACGCAAAATGCAAGCTTTATTCCGGTACTTTTCGGAAAAAACCTTCCGGAAGCTTATTTCTGCACCCAATTTCCCGTGGCCAGGCAGTTCAGATAGCTCTCAATGAAGGGGTCAAGGGCACCGTCCATCACTGCGTTTACATTGGAGGTCTCGCAGCCGGTGCGGGTATCCTTCACCAGGGTATAGGGCATGAACACATAGTTGCGGATCTGGCTGCCCCACTCGATCTTCTGCTGGACGCCCTTGATGTCGGAAATCTTGTCCAGGTGCTCCCGCTCCTTGATCTCCACCAGCTTGGAGCGCAGCATTTTCAGGCACGTCTCCTTGTTCTGGAACTGGCTTCGCTCGGTCTGGCAGGACACCACAATGCCCGTGGCCTTGTGAATCAGACGGACGGCAGAAGAGGTCTTGTTGATGTGCTGGCCGCCTGCGCCGGAGGAGCGGTAGACCTGCATCTCATAGTCCTCAGGACGAATTTCAATGTCCTGGCTGTCGTCCTCAATCTCGGGAATGACCTCGATTGCGGAGAAGGAGGTCTGGCGGCGGGCGTTGGCATCAAAGGGAGACACGCGGACCAGACGGTGGACGCCGTTCTCCCCCTTCAGGAAGCCATAGGCGTTCTCGCCCTCGATCATGATGTCGGCAGACTTGAGGCCTGCCTCGTCTCCTTCCAGATAGTCGAGAATCTTGTAGGTGAAGCCGTGGCGCTCTGCCCAGCGGATATACATCCGGTAGAGCATCTGGCACCAGTCCTGAGCTTCCGTTCCGCCTGCACCGGCGTGGAAGCTCATAAGGGCATTGTTCTTATCGTAGTGGCCGGTGAGCAGGGTTTCCAGGCGGCAGGTCTCCATCTGCTCCTCCAGGACCTCAAAGCTCTGCCTCAGCTCGTCGAGCATGGAGTCGTCGTCTTCCTCGGCGGCCATTTCGCAGATGGTCATCATGTCGTCCCAGGAGGCAACCATCTTCTCGTAGCGCTCAATCTTTGCCTCGGTCTGCTTGACCTTAATGGCGACCTTCTGGCTCTTCTCGGGGTCGTCCCAGAAGCCGGGGGCCTCCTGCATGGCATGGAGCCGCTCCAGCTCATTGCGCATACCGGTCATATTCAGGGATTCTGCCAGACCGTCCAGGGCAGGGCGGCAGTCGTTCAGCTTCTGCTTATAGGTATCAAACTCAATATTCATAGAAAAATCTCACTTTTCATAGATTGCATAGATAAGGGCATTATATCCGAAAGCTTTTCTCCTGTAAAGGGGGAAAATGGAATTTTCCAAACTATTTTTGCAGCGGATGCCGTTTGACACTGGGATAGAGACGACCGTCCGTGTGGGGAATAAACTCCGCCGCAACCATGTTCTCCGGGAAACGCTCCATCTCCGAAAAGTGCAGATACTCGCTGCTCTCCAGAAAATGCCGCACCCGCGCCATCTGCCCCGCATCCAGCAGGAGCTTTTTTGCCCCGGCAAGGGACGTATTGCCCAGCAGGACCATTTTCTTCCGATCCACATCCGGGTAAATGCCAACGGTCACGGCGGATTCCAGGTCAATATGGGTTCCGAAGCCGCCTGCCAGGTAGATATGGTCAATATCGTCCAAACCAAGGCCGCAGTATTCCAGCAGCGTTGCCACCATGGTATGGGCCGCCGCCTTGCAGCGGATGAATTCCCGAATGTCCGGCTCCGTAAAATAGAGCTTCTTATCCGCTTTTTCATAGTACACCACAGCGGGAACCGAGCGCTCGGCGGTTTCATCCCAGACCTCCGTGGTAAAGCCCTTCTGCTCCCCATTCACCGTGCCGTCCCCGAAGATGATCCCCCGGAGATAGCACTGGGCAACCAGGTCGAAAATCCCCGTTCCGCAGATGCCCACAGGCTCTCCCCCGCCGATCACATCCAGCTGAATACTGCCGTCGTCGGCAATGTGCATATGCCGGATGGCCCCGGGTTCCGCCCGCATTCCGTAGCGGCTGCCGAAGCCCTCCAGAGCAGGCCCCGCCGCCCCGGCGCCCATGAGCAGAAACTCCCGGCAGCCCAGACACAGCTCGCCGTTGGTGCCGATGTCCAGGAAAATAGAGGGCTTTTCCCCTGTGTCCAGGTCCGTCAGCAGCAGCCCCGCCGTAATGTCGCCGCCCAGATAATTGGCCTTGGCCGGGAAGCAGAACACATTGCAGCACAGGTTCAGCCCCAGCTCCCGGGCGGAGTGAATGCCCGGGTCGAAAAACACCGGCGCATAGGGGTTCTGAAACACAAGCCAAGGGTCGCAGCCCAGGAAAAAGTGAATCATGGTGGTGTTGCCCCCCACGGTCAGGGCCGAAATTTCCTCCGGCTCCGCAAGCCCTGCGGTCACCTCTTCGATCAGGCGATTGATGTCCCCGGTGACCAAAAGCCGCAGCGCCTCCAGATTCTCCCGGTTTTCCTTTACGGCGAGGATGCGGTCCAGAATGTTCAGACCGAAGGACACTTGGCTGTTCACGCAGCCCACATTTCGAAGGACCTGTCCCGTCAGCATATCCACCAACTCCATTTCCAGAGTGGTGCTGCCGATGTCCAGCGCCAGGCCCAGAAGCCGGTGCGTTGTATCCCCCGGCTCTACCCGGATGACGTCCGTGCCCCGGTCCCCGGGGCAAAGGGTCACCGTAACGGCATAGTCTGCCCGGGCTGTCAGCGGATACAGGGACCGCAGGGCCTCCAGAGTCATAGAAGCATCCGGCATGTTCAGCGCATCCAGGATGCGCTCCCGGTCCCCCCGGAAGTCCTCCTTCGTGGGCTTCGGCAAATTCAGGAACCGTTTATACGAAAAAGTCACGTTTTCTTCCCCCACTCAGACGGTTTCCAGGGTTTCTGCCTTGCCGTACAGCAGGCGCTTCCGGCGGAGAAGAAAGTAAACCATCTCCACAATGCAGCAGCTCACCCAGCCCACGGGATAGCCAACGCCCACGCTCAAGGGCGTATTGACAATATAGCGGGTCATGATAAACAAGTACGTCTGACGCACGGCCACAAAGGTCAGAATCATAATCAGCATAGGTCCCTTGGAGTCCCCCATGCCACGCAGCGCACCGGCCAGAACATGGTTCACGCAGTTAAACAGCAGGAACCACACGTTTGCCCGGATAAACAATACGCCGAAACGGACCACATCCGGGTCTTGGGAAAACAGCTCCACAGAGGGGGCCGCAAAGATTTCCAGCAGCGCAATGATCACGCCGGTAATCAGCAGTGTCAGGCCGGTGGTAATATAGGTGCCCTTCTCCGCGCGCTTGATCTTCTGCGCGCCGATGTTCTGGCTGACAAAGGTGGTGGAGGCCATGGCCATGCTCTGCATGGGCAGCATAATGAACTGGTCCAGCTTGTTGTAGCAGCTCCATCCGGCCATGCAGCTGGAGCCGAAGGAATTGATATAGGACTGCACGAACACATTGGAAAAGGCCGTGATGACGGATTGGATACCTGCAGGCAGGCCCACAGAGAAGATGTGCTTCATAATGGCCCCGTCAATGGCCAGATCATTCCAGGTCAGACGGTAGATGTCCTTCGAGGCCGTCAGCAGCCACAGAATCAGGCCGGCAGAGATGAACTGGGAAAGGATCGTAGCATAGGCAACGCCTGCAATGCCCATATGGAACACCAGCACAAAGACCAGGTCCAGAATGATATTCAGCACGCTGGTCAGCACCAGAAAATACAGAGGCCTTGTGGTATCTCCCACGGAGCGCAACACGGCGGAGCCCATATTGTAGATGAGCAGGCCGGAGAAGCCCGCAAAATAAATGTGCAGGTACTCCGTCGCCTCCGGAAATACGTCCTCCGGGGTGGACATCAGCCGAAGCATGGGCACAACGCCCACATAGCCGATCACGGTAAATGCCACACACATGACAAACGTTGCGGCAATGGTGGTCTCCACCGCCTTATGGAGCTTTTCCATATTTTTGGCACCAAAGTGGATGCCGATGACCACGCTGGCGCCTATGGAAAAGCCATTGAAGAAGAACACCAGCATATTGACGATCATGGTCGTAGAGCCCACCGCCGCCAGGGCTTGGGTGCTGACAAACTGTCCCACAACCACGGAATCCACCGTATTATAAAGCATCTGGAACACATTGCCCAGCATCAGCGGCAGGGCAAACAGCAATACCTGCTTGACGATATTGCCCTGGGTCATATCTCTTGTCGTCGTTTTTCTCTTTTCCACGCTGGTCCCTCTTTCCAAAAATAAAAAAGCAAAGGACAACAGATAACAGAGAAATAGACAATTCTAAATCTCCATCCTCTATTATCCTTTGCCAGCCTTGGCGGAGAGTCAGGGATTTGAACCCTGGCGACGCTTCCACGCCCTACGAGATTTCGAGTCACGCCTCTTCGACCACTTGAGTAACTCTCCACGTATCAAACGTAAACAGTATATCAGTTTCCCGTAAAAAAATCAAGTGGCAGTTGCGGGGCTTATCCCTTTCTAAAAAATGCCACGGCTACGGCCCCGGGGCCAGCGTGGGTGCCGATGACGCTGCACAGCAGACAGCCATCCAGCTTATCCACATGGTCCGCCCACAGTGCCTTGGAGTCGTCTACATACTTTTCCAGCAGCGCGGAAGAAAGGCCCGTGTAACCCAGCAGCACCGGCCTTTCAAAATCCACGCCTCCTGCCTCGCGGATCTTCTCCACCAGCAGGTTGTTTCCGTTGCGGGAGCCTCTGGCCTTGCCGATCAGAGCAACCGCGCCGTCCTGGATGGTGACAACCGGCTTAATATTCAGCATGCCCCCGGCGAAGGCCACGGTTTTGGAAATCCTGCCGCCCTTTTTCAGGTATTCCAGGGTATCCAGCAGAGCCACCACACAGACCTTCTCCCGCTGCTGCGTCAGCACCTGTGCAATTTCCTCTGCACCCATGCCCTGCTGCGCCAGCTCTACCGCATACTGGGCCAGCACGCCGGTGCCAATGGCAACGGACTGACTGTCCACCACATAGATATTCGGGTAATCCTCCGCTGCCAGGACCGCGCTCTGGTAGGTTCCGGAGAGTTTGGAAGAAAGAGTAATTACCACGGCGCTGTCCCCCGCAGAGGCAATGGCTTCAAAGCAGTCCGCAAACGCGGCAGGGGTCGCCTGACTGGTGGTGGGCAGCACGTCGCTTTCCACCAGCATTTCATAGAATTGATGCTTGGAAAGCTCCACTCCATCCAGATATTCCCTATCCCCAAACCGGACGGTCAAGGGCACAAATTGGATTTTTTCCCGATATTTTTCACTGACATTCGTAGAGGAATCCACGATAATCCGAACACACACGTTTTTATAGCTCCTTTTCGATTTTTTCCAGATTCACGCTGATTTTTTCCAAGGCGCCGTACATGATCTGCCGCTCCTGCTCTGTCAGGCCCGCACCGGCGGACAGCAAAATCCGCTCAATTCTGCCGGAGACCTCTTCCCCGGTCTGCCTGCCCAAATCCGTCAGCAGGAGCTTGCTCTTGTATTTTTTCCCCGCCTGAGGCTGCAAATAGCCGCCCCGCTCCAGAGAATCCAGGGACCTGGAAATGGCCGCCTTATCCTCATCGCAGCGTTCGCACAGCTCCGCCGCCGTCATCGGACCGCAGCGATAGAGATAATACAGGCAGGACACATAAGGCCCCTTCAGCTCCAGCTGCGCCATCTGCCCGGCCTTTAGCCGCTTGATGCTGCGGCCGATTCTGTTGATCAGCACCGTAAAGGTTTCAAACCGCTGTTCCATAGGCTATCTCCTTGTTGTAAAATCAACATCTCGGAGTATAACAGATAATTGTTGATTTGTCAACAACTATCTGTTTTTCCATTTGTCACTGCTTTCGCTTCTTTTTCCGAAGAACCAGTTCCCCGGCGCCGATGGCCAAGGCTGCAAGGGGGAGGCAAACGGCAAGCGTATAGCTTCTCTTTACCGGCTCTGCGGCCTGGGTCTGGACGGCGTAGAATGTGTCTTCCGCTTCTGAAAAGGAGAGATTCAGCAGACTGTCCGCCAAGACCTGCTCTGCCCCGTCCTCTCTGCGGACCACAAGAGAGACAGGCAGTGTACGCACGCCGGAATCCGGGTCAATGCCCCCGGGCACAACCAGGCGCGCTTCCGCATCCCGGGGAATCAGCAGGAAATATGGCTCGAAATCCATCAGCTCCGCGTCCCTGTCCATCCCCTGTTCCCGGAGCTGGGCAAATACAAAGGCCTCATCTACGGCCAGCTTCTCAAAGCCCGAAAAACCGTAGTCCAGCAGAGCCTGGGTGTCCTCATACTTATCCTCCAGCATGGGGGACTTCAGCGTCACGGCAATCAGTGTAATGCCGTCTCTTCTGGCAGCAGTGACCAGCGTTCCCTGAGCACTGGTTGTCCAGCCCGTTTTGCTGAACAGGAGCCCGGAACAGGACCGCTCCCCGTCAATGAACTGATTCTTGCAGACCAGAGAACGGGCCTGGGAGATATTTGTTGCGGGCATCTCATAGGCGCCGCTTCCGAAATACAGCAGAAAATCCGGATTTTTCAAGGCTTCTGCGGTGATCAGCGCCATATCATAGGCGGTGGTATAGTGCTCGCTGTTGGGCAGACCGTTGGGATTGACGAAATGGGTATCCAGCGCCCCCAGCTCTGCTGAGCGCTCGTTCATCCGCTGGGCAAAGGCCTCGATGCTGCCGCTGACCCCCTCTGCCAGAACGTTCGCCGCATCGTTGGCAGAGGAAATGGCCAGTGCATACATGGCATCCGCCACGGTCAGCTCCTCCCCCGGCTGAAGCGAGATATGGGAGGAGGTTCTGGGCACCTGATTCACCGCCTCCTGAGAAACCGTCAGCATCTGCCCGGCATCCAGCGCTTCCAGGGCCAGCAGCCCCGTCATCACCTTGGTAATACTGGCTGGGTACAGCCGCTCCCTGGCATTCTTTGCATACAAAATCTGCCCCGTCTCGGCGTCCATCAAAATAGCCGCCTCGGATGCAAGCTCTATCTCCCCGTCCGCCCAGGTAACCCCAGGCAGGGCCGACAACAGCCACAGCAGCAAAAGTGCGCAAATTCCGATTCGTCTCAATAGGCCAACTTCCTTTTCTTTTTTCGGATATTTTACAAAGCAACGGGCTTTTTGTCAAATAGTTCACATAATTGTTGCTTTTTTCACAATTATGTAAAAAGCTGCCGCCGAAAAGGGCAGCAGCTTCCATGCAGTTTCATTCAAAAAATTCGGTTACACCCGCAGCGCGCATTTGATTTGAAGGCCGCAGTCGTCGCCGGATTCATGCCACTGGGCCACATTGTCCAGAAATGTCTGCTCCTGCAGGGGCTTGGAGTAATAGTACCCCTGGATATAGTCGCAGCCCACTTCCCGGAGGAATTGCACCTGCTCCTGCGTCTCCACCCCCTCGGCAAGGATATCCATGCCAAGGCCATGGGCAAGGGAGATGATATGCTGCAAAACCTGATTGCCCCGGTAGTTGCCGATGTAGTCCACCAGGCTCTTGTCCAGCTTGAGGACATGGAAGGGCAGCGCATTGAGATTGCCCAGAGAGGAATACCCTGCGCCGAAGTCATCCATATGCAGCGGAAAGCCCAGCTCTACCATCTTCTGCGCAAGGTCCTTGATCTGGATCATCTGCTGCTCCGCAGACTCCGTCAGCTCAATGGGCACGCACTTCGCCTCCAGCTCCTCCTCTGCCACAATGCGGGCATACCGCTCGATCATGCCAGGATAATGCAGGCTGTTCCGGGACAGATTCACAGAAATGGGAAACACGCTGCCGAATTGCGCAAGCAACTTCTTCTGAATCCGGCAAACCCTGCGGAATACGAATTCATCCAGGCGGATGATCAGGCCGTCCCGCTCGAACAGAGGGATAAATTCCCCGGGCGACACCACCATGCCATCCTGCTTCCGCCACCGGACCAGGGCCTCAGCACCCACCATGCGTTCCGTGCGGACATCGAACTTCGGCTGATACCAGACAACAAATTCCTGATTTTGCAGAGCGTCCTCAAAGCGGGCTTCCATATCCCGCTCCCGGCAGATGCGCTGATTGATAGGATCGTCAAATCTGGCAACGGCATGGTTCATGTCATCCTTAATGCTGTTCAGCGCCAGAAATGCCCGATTGCAGATCACACTGACCGGCAGGCTGGTGTTTTCACAGCAGTAGACTCCGCACTTGAGGAACAGATTTCGGATAGGCGCGGCCTTTGCAATGCCCCGGATGTCCTTCTCCAGCTCCGCGTCGGTATGGGCCGTCACGCTCTCCAGGCACACGAAGCTGTCCCCATCGTAGTGGGCTACCAGGCCCTCCGGCACAAGCCGTTTCAGCTTCCCGGCAAGGTAGTGAATGATGTCGTCTCCAACATTCTCGCCATAGATGCTGTTGACCTGCTTGAAGTTATGGATATCCACCGCCACAGCCTGATAGGTCCCGTCCGGGCTGCTGTCAAGCAGCATGGAAGCATGGTGGAAGAATGCCTGCCGGGTATAGAGACCAGTCTGCCCATCAAATTCGATGGCGCTGAGCATGGCCGTAGACTCCCGCATTTTGATGAGATTGCGAATCCGGCCCTGAATGCCCCGCAGGTTGTAGGGCTTTATAATGAAATCCATGGCCCCGAGCTCCAGGCAGCGGGCCTCATCCTCAGGCTTATCGCTGCCGGTGGCTACGATCACCGGAACGGAAGCCAGCAGCGGATCTTCCTGGGTTCGGGCCAGAAACTGGAAGCCGTCGCATTTGGGCATATACACATCCAGGATAATCAGGGACAGGCGGCGGTAGTTCTCCGCCAAAACGGCAATGCCCTCTTCGCCATCCCCGGCGCAGAGCACATCATAATCCTCTGAGAGCATCTGCACCAGCATCTCCTGGTTGATGGGATTGTCTTCCACCACCAGAATGGTGCGGCGCAGCCCTTTCAGCGGCAGGTCTGCCCGGGCACCGCCCCGCTCCGAAACGGCCGTCTCATCCTCGCAGGAAACCGCAGCAATTACATTGGTAAACGCCGTCTCTTCTCCCACAGGCACAAGGCGAACGCAATAGGAATGGACATAGCGCCCCAGCATCACCCGATAGTGCATCACGCAGCTTCTGCGGCTTGAAAGCTGCGAACGCAGGCACGCCGCATCGGCAAACTGCATCAGCTTGCTGCGGTCCTCCGGAAGAACGTACTTGTCGATATAGCGCTTCATAACAGCACCGTAGGAAAAGGGCTTTTTGATCAGCTCATCAATCTCCGGCACGCCCTTCTCCGCGCGGTATGCAACGGCGACACCGGTATCGCAATCGATGTTGAAAAGGAACTGAAAGCTCTCACCCAGAGCGCGAACAACCTCCAGCCAGCGGCGGTCTCCCTCACCTTCCACGAATGATTGCATCCGTTCTGTTTCCATTTTTCACACACCAGCTTTTCTGCTATCTGTCGCCGATTTTATCTCTACTTAATCGTTATTATAACATAAAAGCAGCAAAACGCAACCCTCTTCCTGGCTGCGTTCCCATAAATCCATTGAAAATTTGACAATTCGTGGTATACTGTAGCCATATCTTGGAAGGAGCGTGCAGAAATGATCACTGTCGCAATCGTCACCCCGCTTCGTTTTCTGGAAACCATTCAAAAGGTCATTACGGACCATGACTTCGACTGTGCCTTCCGCTCCTATACCTATGACAGCCTGACGGACATTGACGAAATCTATGCCGAATGTAAGGATAGCTGCGACATCATCCTCTTTTCCGGGGAACTTGGCTATCACTATATGCACCGGCACTACCCGGACTGCCCCATTCCCTGCTTTTTTACGGTCTACAGCATTGCGGATGTGCTGAGCATCCTGCTCCAATTTCATCTGCGGCACCCGGAAGTGGCACTGAACCGGCTGTACCTGGATTTTCTGACGCCGCAGAACAATTACCTGAATATCCAGGACTATCTGCCCCCGGAGCAGCTGCCCTATTTTTTCGAGGAGCCCGTATACGACTATGCCCACATCACCCAACGGGGCAACGAGCTGTGGCAGGCGGGAAAAATCGACTGCGTTGTCAGCCGCAGTATCAACAATTTGCAGCAGTGGGAAAAGCTGGGCATTCCCTATGAACCGGTGAACCCCACGGAAAAGATGGTCTTCGGCGCCATCAATGAGGCCGTGAACCGGGAGCGGCTGAAAACTCTGCGGGCCAGCAGCGTCGTCACCGTGATCATCCACATTCCCGGAGAGGACGGGCTTTCCGAAGAGGAGCGGGAATACCGCACGGCCACCCTCTACAAATTTCTGGTGGACTTCCGCAAGGAGCACGGTCTTTCTTTCAGCATTGACCACAGCTTTGACCGCTTTGTGGCCCACGCTACCCTGCCAAGCGAGGAGTGTACGGCACTGAACCTGCAAAAAATCATGACCATTCTGCGCAAGGGCCTTTCCTTTCCCTTTTCCGTGGGCTTCGGCATCCACCCCAGCGAGCAGACCAGCCAATACCACGCAGAGCGCGCCCTGCTGGAAAGCACCCGCTACGGCCTGAACGAGGGTTTCCTCGTCAGCGGCGAGCCGGAAGTGCTGACCGGGCCTCTGAGCCGGGGACAGTCCGTGCGCTACAGCTATCAGGACGGAACCCCCGCCCAGCTGGCCCATCGGCTGGGCATTGACAATACCAATCTGCTGCGTCTGGTGGGGTTGTACCGCAATGACGCGGATACCGTGCTGACAGCGGCAGAACTTGCGCCCCTGATGGGCATTACCCTGCGCAGCGCCCGCCGAATTCTGCAAAAGCTCTACGGTCTGGGCCTTGTGAAGCCTCTGCCTCTGCCCCAGTCCCTTGGCAGAGGACGGCCGGAGCACCGCTACGTCTTTGTGAAAGAGGCCATCGACGGCGCACTCAGCAGCCTATAATGCACGAGCCCCTGGTTTCCAAGCGAAAACAGGGGCTCGTGCCGTTTTTCCGGGGATTAGCGGACCTCCACCACCCGGATGCTGTCCAGGCCGTAGCCGGACTGGGACATGACCACGTCCGCAATCACCGCCACATCCTGCTGCTGCAATCCGCCCTCCGGCGCAGAGACCGCAACGGAGATGCCGTCGTTTGTCATATAGGCCACGCAGTCGGCATAGCCCTTGGCGATGATCAGACTCTCGATCTGGGCTTCACTGAGGGCCGTCTGGACGATGTCCTCCAGGTCCGCTGCGGATTCCGCCGCCTTGCTGTCTCCGGAGACGCTGGCTGCCTCCTGCAAAAGGTTGATGGCCTCGTCTCTGGCCTGCTGGCGGGACAGGCGCACCGAAGCAAAATAGCTGTCGCCGGTGGTCTCATCCGCCGTGCCCGCCATGACGGCGGACATATCCTCGCTGAGCTCCAGCGTATCGTCGCTCATGACCTTCTGGCTGTCCAGGGTATTGTCCAGGCTTTGGGTCTTACTGTCCCCGGCATAGAGCCAATTGACATAGATGCCCGCGCACACCGTCACCAGGATCGCCGCCGCAATGAGATTCTTCTTCCAGATTTTCACAAAAAAGCCCCCCTACTTCATTTTCAGCACCGTAATTCGGTTGGTTGACAATCCCGTAACCGCAGCCACCGCCTGCACGACGGACAGCGCAACCTTCGGGTTCTCCGCACCCTGGCACACCACGATGGCCCCACGGTAGGTGGCCGCCTCGGTCTGCCGCACCAGGGCCGTCTGCACCCGGTTCTCCCCGGTGAGGATCACCGTCTCCTGCCGCAGCTCCCCGCTGCCGGACTGGGTATCGTCCGTCTGGTAGCGTTTTGTCTCCGAAAGCTGCCCGGACAGCAGCACCCGAACCTCTCCCGCCCCGGAAACCTGGGAAAGGATCTTTTCCAGCGCCTGCTCCAGAGTCTGCTGCTGCACTTCCGGCACAGCAGCCTTCTTTGTCTCTTGCTGCCGGGGCAGACACATCAGCGCAATGCCACACAGCAGCACCAGCACCGCGCCCCGGTACTTTTTCAAAACCGCACGGATGTCCTTCACTGCCATATCTGACGTTCCTCCGGAATTCCCAGATCCTCTGCCAGAACCCTTGCCAAAGCCTGCTTCTGCGCCGGGGTGCAGGAGCCTGTCAGGGTGACGGTCCGGGGCAGGTCCTGGTCATCCAGGGTGAACCGCGCGCTGACATCCGCCCCAAGCGCTGCGGCTTTGTCCAAGATATATGCTTCCAGCCGCTCACATATGCCCTCTCTTCGCCGGAGGGCCACATAGTCCTCTCCCTGCTGCACCGCGTCTCAGGCATCCATATCCAGACCCGCGAGCCAGCTGTCCAAATCCGGAATTTCCAGCGCCGAAACAGGGGCCAGGACCACGGTCAGCAGGAATACGCCGCACAGCAGCCGCAGCAGGCGGCGGAAGCTGCCATCCGGGAAGAAGCCCGTGACAATGCCCCCGATCAGCGCCGCCGTCACCAGCGACAGCACGTATTTCCCGGCCATCAGCCCACCCCCTTTAAAAAGCACACCGAGCTCACCAGCAGCAGCAGACAGAGCCCGCCCGTAATGGCCAGCAGCATCCGCATGACCTCGGCGAAGTCGCCGATGAGCTCCACACTCCGCTTGGTTCCGAACAGAGCGCACACGGTCTGGGCTCCCTTGAGAATCAGGTACTGCACCCCGATCTTTCCGAAGGGCTCTAAAAACACCGCCAGAATGGCAAAAATCCCATACAGCCCCAGGCTGCTGCGCAGCACCCCGGCCCCCACCAGCACCGCCTCCGAGGCATCGGAGAGAATCCCGCCCACAATTGGGATCATCGTGGAGATGGTGGTCTTTGCTGCCTTGGTCAGCGCCGCATCCGTGGCCCCCGTAACCACCCCGGTAATGCCGAGATAGGCCGTAAAAAGGGACAAAAGGGTCTTCATGCACCAGAGGATCATGTCCCGGATGCTGTTTTTCAGTGCCTTTAAAGTGTCATTTCCCAGCGCTGCCCCTGCCGTTGCCGCACCCAGGAAAAGATACTGGACCGGCAGCAGCAGCTTTCCCAGCAGGGCGCTGAGCACCGTATTGAAAAAGGCGGAGCCCGCATAGAGGGCCGTGGCAGAATTTACGCCCCCCTGTGCCGCCATGGCCGCCGTCACCACCGGCAGCAGCAGCTTTTCATATTCGCTCATTTCCGTCACCGTCTCCGCCGCCATGCGAATCATGCTGTGGGCATTTCCCATGAGCAGCGCGGCGATGGCCACGGCCCCTGCCAGATCTGCAGTGCCGCCCGTTTCCTCTGCCGGGAAGAGGGCCAGCAGCAGGCACAGCGCTACCAGTCCCGCCCCGGAGGCCAGCCCCCGGGCAAGCTCCGGCCGCAGCAGGGGCAGCAGCTCCCCAGCAATCTGCCGAAGGCCCTGAGAAAAGCTCTGATTCTGTGCGGGCATAAGCCTCTCCCCCGCTTCCGGCACCGGCGGGGCCGCCATCTCCCCGGACACGGGAAGAATCAAAAAGCAGCACAGCAGCAGACCAAGGCAGACCTTTCTCATCCGTACCCCACCATTTCCGTGATACATTCCAGCAGCGCCGTAAACATGGGCACAGACAGGCAGAGAATGGCTGCCGTACCCAGCAGGCGCAGCATCTTGGCAAGGGCGGCGTTTCCCGCATCGGCGCAGACAAGCCCCGCCACCTCTGCCGTCAGCCCAATGCCTGCCGCCTTCAGCAGCAGCTCCAAGGCATCGGACCGCAGATTTCCCACCTGCTCCAGCTGCCGCAGCAGCTCCAGCACCGGCTCCAGCAGGCGCAGCATGAGCACAGCCGCCATGGCGATCACCGCCGCCGTAAGCACCGCCGACAAGTCCTTTTCCTGCTTCTGCAGCGCCAGGCCCAGCACCGCCGCCAGCAAAATTCCGGCAGCTCCCTTAAAATACAGCTCCATCAGAATTCGAACAGGGTCTTCACCAGGTCAAACAGCTCCGCGATTTTCTGCGCCACCATCATCAGCACGACCACCAGCCCCGCCAACGTGGTCATGGTGGCCTGCTCCTCTCTGCCGGAGCGGGACAGCACCTGATTCAAAATGGAGACAATAATGCCGATGGCCGCTATCTTAAAAATCAGGTCAATATCCATAGCCTACAGCAGCAGGATCGCCAGAGCTGCCCCGGCGCAGAGGCCCAGGGTCCTGTAGCTGCGCAGGCGCTGCTGCCGGTTCCGCTCCAGCTCCCGCAGCTCCCGGCGGCACCCCTCCCGGGCGCTTTCAATGCCCCGCAGCTGCCCATCCAGGTCAAAGCGGCCCAGGGTTCTGCCGAGCTGCCAGATGCGCTTTCGCAGCCGCATGGGAATTCCCGGCTGCTTATCCAGGCTTGTCCGCAGGCACTGCTCCACATCGGAGCCGCTGTGGGCATCCAGCGCTCCCGCAAGGTCCAGAAAAAGCCGCCTGAGGCACCCGCCGGACCGCAGGGCGCACAGCTGGAAAAGCTCCGGCAGCGCCGTCAGCCGGTAGCGCAGCTCGCTTTCCATAAAATCCAGATTTTCCAGCAGCTGCCGCAGCAGCCGCTCCTGGCGCATTGCCTCCCCGGCTACGGAGAAACCAAATCCGCCGCAGCCGCCGATGACCAGAATTGCACCGATCCATTTGTACTCCATGGTTCCATCCTTTCCAAGCGATACGTCTTGCGTTCATTGAGCAGCACCACCGTCTGAAACACCCCCGCCTCCAGCAGCAGCCGGTAGCAGGGCCGCCGGGCCAGATCCTCCAGAGCACTGCCGTGGGCGGTTGCCAAAAGCTTCACCCCGCAGCCCCCTGCACGGACCAGCGCCCGGGCATCGGCCTCGGCGGTGATCTCATCTACGGCAATATAGTCCGGAGCCATGGTTCGCAGAACCATAGTAATGCCGATTTCTTTTTCGCAGCCGGAAAGCACATCCAGCCCCTCCCCTGTCTGAAAGCCCTGTGGAAACAGCTCTCCCCGGCTGTCTACCACGGCCACGGCAGCGCCTCCCGCAAGGCAGCGGCACAGGTCCCGCAGGAGGGTGGTCTTCCCCCATCCGGGGGCGCCCAGAATCAGCACAGACCCAAGATCTGCACTTTCCGCCGGGGCAATGCCCCGGATATCCCGGGCCACCCGCAGGCACAGGGAGCTGATGCGGCGAAACCCCGTAACGCGCGCCCCTTCCGTCACCGTCTCACCGCACACCCCCATGCGGTGGCCTCCGGCGATGGTGAGGAACCCTTCCCGGGCAGAAGCAACGGACCAGGGGGAATAGCTGCTGGCCGTATTGACACAGTATTCCAGATCCTTGTCCGCAACAGGCCTGTCCAGCCGCCAGACCCGGTCCAATAGCTCCAGCGCGGGTCTCTTCCCCAGCCGCAGCCGCAGCTGCCGCAAAGAGTCGGCCCCAAGCGCATCCACCTGCTCCCGCATCCAGGGCGGCAGCACCCCCAAAAAGGAACCCCAGGACGTATCCACGGCCCATCCCCCTCTCTGGGACAATCTATGTATGGCGGGGCTTAAAAATGCCGTGCAAACAAAAGCACCCGAAGAAAGGCCTTGGGAACCTTCTTCGGGTGCTTCCACCTGATTACGCTTTGTTTTCCGTTTTCTTCTGCATGGCCGCGTGCTCCTCCACCAGATTCTCGTGAAGTCTGGCAAAGCTCCAGGATGCATTGTGCTCTGTGACCACGGCTTTCAGCGTCACCGGCACATTTCTTGCCCGAAGCTGAGCCATGAAGCTGTGAAAGGCATCCCTCGGCACATTGCACAGCACCAGCATTTCATCCTCGAATGGCACCGCGCTGCCCTTTCCCGCCTGAGCCGCCCCAGGCAGTTCTGCCAGTGCGCCTACGGAAGCCCCCGCCTCCTCCGGCTGTACCACCCGGATGCGGAAGCCATGCTGCAGGGCAATGGACTTGATGATTCTGGATTTTTCCGGCGGGATTTGATACATCAGCAGATTGTTCATTGCTTCCTCCTAAAAACAGGCCGCCCGAAGGGTTTTCTCCTCCGGGCGGCGCAAACCACTCAATCGTCCTCGGTAATGGCAGTGATAATTGCCTTGGCCTTGGATTCCGTAAAGGTCTGGATGCTCTGCTCGGGGCTGCCGTCTTTGAACAGGTCGATCAGCTTGCCGGACAGGTCCATGTCCGCATTGGGGCACTGGAGAGAATCCATTGTCATCTCCGGCAGCAGGGGCAGCAGCTCCGTGATGCAGGTGGTGATGTCCGAATTGGTCATATCCGTCAAAACCTTGTCCAGAAGCTCATCCACAAGGGCGTTGATCTGCACCACGTTCATACCCTTGACCCGTTCCAGGACCTGAGAAACAACGGTTCTCTGGCGGGCGGTGCGCTTATAGTCGTTGTCCGCATTGTCGGAGTGACGCATACGTGCGTATTCCTCCGCGGCCCAGCCGTCCAGCCGGTTCTCGCCCACGGAGTAGTTTCGGTCCGGGTAGTCCTTGAACTTCTCGTTCATATAGGCTGCCTCGTTCTCGTCCAGGTCTGCGGTAATATAGCCCACAGCGTTGATGATGGCGTCAAAGGCATCCAGGTTGATCTCCACGTTGTAGTCCACCACAGCGCCGAAGTTCCGCTCAATGACCTGGTCCATGATCTCCATGGCCCCCAGGTCGCCGCCCCACTTATAGCCCATGGCATAGGCCAGGGTCAGCTTGGTCTGACCGGAGTGCTCATTGCCATAGGTATCATAGACCTTTGGAATTACCACAAAGCTGTCCCGCAGGAAGGAGATCATGGTGATCTTCTTGGTCTCCTTGTTGACGGATACCAGCAGCACCGTGTCGGAATTCTTGCTGTCCTCTCCCGGCCGGGCATCCTGACCGATGAGCAGGAAATTGACGATCTTGCCCAGCTTGCCGTAATCCGGCTTGGTTTCCTCCGTAGGGGCAGTGGTCGCCTCAGTGGTGGGGACCGTCGTTGCCTCGGTAGGTGCCGTTGTACCCTCGATCATATATTTGCCAATATCCTCTGCGGAGAGCTGGTTGTCACCTCGGTCCGCCCGGTTGATTTTATTCATCTTGGAGACCACAAACCACGCCGCCAGCGCGCCCAGAAGCAGGATCACTGCCAGGATCACCGCAACCACCACGACCCAGGTTTTGGTTTTTTTCTTCGGCTGCCGCGCCAGAAAATGTCCACCCTTACTCATTGTTTTCCTCCGATAAAAATGCTAATTTTGCGTATTCCTATTCAAACGGATTGTCTGAAAAAGCAATTGGGCCGCCGGGATGGCCGCCCAATTGTGAAAAACTTACTTTTCGACGACCTCCAGAATGCCCATGGGACAGGCCTTGGCACAAATGCCGCAGGCGATGCACTTGGAGGCAGGATTCTCTTCCTTCAGCACCATGACCTTCATGGGGCAGGCCTCCACACACTTACCGCAGCGCACGCAGTTCTTCTTGTTGATCATGTACACGCCGGTCTTGGGGTTCTGGGTGATGGCATCGTGCTCACAGGCCTTCATGCACTTGCCGCACTGGATGCAGACATTGGGCTTTGCACCGCCGTCCTTGCCGGAGACGATACGGATGCAGCTGTAGTCCTCGTTGAACTCCTTGTAGAACGCAGTGGAGCAGGCGCTGACACAGGCCAGACACGCCATGCAGGGCGCGTCCTTCTTCACGGTTAACTTTTTCAAGACAAACTCCCCTTTTTGTTTTTTGTTACGCCCCTATATTATACAAGCAATCGGCAAAAATAGCAACAACAAAATCTTTAAATCTTTTTTCACTTTTTTCTGCTTAAACCTGTTTGCGCTGGGAATAATACCGCTGAATCCAATTGATTCGGAGGAGAAGAAAATGAAAAAGCGATTCCCATTCACTCTGCTTCTGGTTTTGGTTCTCTGCCTGTTTACCGCCTGTCGGGGCGGCAATTCCGGCATGACCACCGTGCCCACCACTGCGGCCACCACTGCTGCAACCCAAACAACCGCGCCCACCACCATGCCCACAACGCAGCCCGAGACAACTATAGACAATGGCAACGGCCCCCTGGACACGCGGCCCCAGGACGGCGAGGCCCAGAAAACCACGGGCGAAACCTTGGAGACCAACGGAACCAACCAGGCACAGCGTTAATGCGAAGGAGGGACGCTCCAAAATCGGGCGTCCCTCCTTTTATTTCCCCGTGGAGCCGAAGCCACCGGTGCCCCGATCGGTTTCATCCAGGGTATCGGCCTCAAAATAAACAGGCTGAATCACCGGCGTCACAACCAGCTGGGCGATGCGGTCCCCGTTGGCAATCCTTCGGCTCTCCGCGCCATGGTTGTGCAGGGCGATCATAAATTCCCCCCGGTAGTCGCTGTCGATGACGCCAACCTTGTTGGCAGGGGCCAGATCCTGCTTGCAGGCCAGGCCGCTGCGGGCATATACCAGCCCTACATAGCCTCTCGGCAGGGCCATGGCAAGCCCTGTAGGGATGAACACCGTCTGCCCCGGGGCGATGATAACACTTTCCTCCAGGCAGGCATACAAATCTGCCCCTGCCGCTTCCTTGGAGCCGAACTTCGGCATGACCGCGCCGGGGCGCAGCTTCTTCACCGCTACTTTTTCCATTCCTTCAAGCCCTTTCCTTCCGTCTGCCAGTCTTCCCACAGCACGATCTTTCCGGAAGCCAGGGTAGCGGGCATATCGATCAATCTCTGATTCTCCGACCCACGGAACCGCAGGGCCAGATTCTTTTTTTCTTCCACAAAGGGACCGTCCACCAGTACATCCAGATAGCTTAAAAATTCCTGAGTCACTGCCCAGTCTCCCAGGGTGTGGGAGGTGATTTTTTCATACAGATATCCGGAAAAGGCCCAAATGCTCTTCTGGGGATAGGCCTTTTTCACCTGCCGCAGCAGCTCCACAATCGGTCCCTGATTCTCCGGCTCGAAGGGTTCGCCGCCCAGCAGAGTCAGGCCCTTGATGTAGCCCGGCTTCATCATGTCCAGAATGGTCCGAATGGTCTGCTGGGTAAAGGGCTCGCCATAATCAAAATCCCAGGCCACCTCATTGAAGCAGCCCTTGCAGTGGTGGGTGCAGCCGGATACAAACAGGCTGATGCGCACGCCGGGGCCGTTGGCAATATCACAATTTTTGATGGTTGCGTAATTCATTCTTGTTTTTTCTCCTTTGCGGCGCTGTCGGCACCGGAATCCGGGAATTGCACCCGGTATTCGTCCCACAGCTCCGTATGATTCCGTCTGCGCAACCCCCGGCGGACCAGACGGCGAACAGTATCATAGATCACGGCGAACAGGGGCACACAGATGATCATGCCCACAATGCCCCACAGGCCGCCGAAGAGGATGATGGAAAACATGACCCAGAAGCCGGAAAGACCCGTCCGGTTGCCCAGAATCTTGGGGCCGATGACGTTGCCATCCAGCTGCTGCAAAACGATTACCCAAATCAAAAACCACAGTGCCTTGATGGGGCTGTCGATCAGAATCAAAAGGGTTGCCGGCACTGCGCCGATGACCGGGCCGAAGAAGGGGATCACATTGGTCACGCCCACGATCACCGAAGCAAGCAGGGCGCTGGGAATCTTCAAAACGGTGCAGCCGATATAGCACAGCACACCCACAATGGCAGAATCGATGATCTTTCCGTCAATGAAGCCGCCGAACATCCGGTCGATGAATTCCACCTCTTCCAGGATTCGGTTGGCCCACCTGTCCGAGAACATGCTGCGGACAATGAGCCGGGCCTGCTTGCCGAAGCGCTTCCTGCCATGGAGCACATACACGGCAACAATGAGGCCGATGAGGATATTGTACACAAATTTCAGCACCTGCCAAACGCTGGTGCCCACATTGGTCACCAGACTGGAAACCTGGGGGATCACATTGGCCTGCACCCATTTGTCAATATCCGTAAAGTAGCTTCTGTAGTTTTTCTCAACGAACTGCACCACCCGCTCGTCCTTACCGAAGGTCTCCGTGGCCCAATTCACCAGCTGCTCCATCTTGGTAGGCAGTGCATTCCAGAGCGTGACAATGCTCTCCACCAGCTGAGGAACCACCATGGTGATCAGAGCATACACAACCAGAACGCCCACCAGCAGGGAGAAGACCACCGCAAAGGCGTTGGCAAACCGGCGCATTTTTTTCGGCAGCCGCAGCTGGAAAAAGGCCTCCAGGGAATTGCACATGGGCCGCAGCAAATAGGCAATGATGCCGCCATAGATAAAGGGGGCCAGAATGGTACTCAGCTGGCTGATCACATTCCCGATACCCTGGAGCCGGTACAGGAAGAAGAAAAACAGCACACTGAGGCTGATGGCACCGAACCCCGCCATCATGGCATAAAAATACCGTTGTTTCTTTGGGTCTTTCATGGACTTCAACTCGTTTCTGATTCGTTTAGAATCAGTATACCAGTACCCAGCAAGTTAATAATGAATAAACTATGAACATTTCAAAAGCATTTTCCGGGAATTGTTTACAAATTCTTCGCACCCGATCCCGGGAAAGGCCTTGCCATCCAACTTCTTTTGGGGTAAAATAGAGAAAAGATTTGGTAAGGAGTGGTTTTATGCCCTATTATTACGGCTTTGACTGGACCTATATCGTCCTGGTCCTGCCCTGCGTGATTCTCTCGCTGTGGGCCAGTGCCAATGTGAACAGCACCTTCAAGCGCTATTCCCAGCAGTATTCCCGCCGGGGGCTCACCGGAGCCCAGGCCGCAGCCCAGGTACTCTCTGCCAACGGTGTCTCCGGTGTGCGGATCGAACGCATCAGCGGCAATCTGACAGACCATTACGACCCCAGAACCAACGTCATCCGCCTCTCCGATGACGTCTACGGCAGCACCTCCACCGCCGCCATCGGCGTTGCCTGCCATGAAGCGGGGCACGCCGTGCAGTACGCCCAGGACTACACCCCCATTCGCATCCGCGCCGCCGTCATCCCCGCAACAAGCCTAGGCTCCAAGCTGGCCATGCCCCTGATCCTCATCGGCCTGCTGATCTCCTCCTTCGGGGACCTGTCCTATGCGCTGGTCTATCTGGGCATTGCCTGCTTCGGCCTTTCCCTGGTTTTCCAACTGGTGACCCTGCCTGTGGAATTTAACGCCAGCCACCGGGCCATGGTGGCCATTGAACAAACCGGACTCTTAACCGAGGACGAGCAGAACGGCGCAAGGAAAACCCTCCGGGCCGCCGCCCTGACCTACGTCGCCGCCACGGCCACGGCCCTGGCCCAGCTGCTGCGGCTGATCATCCTCTTCGGCGACAGAGGAAACCGCAGAAGAGATTAAAAACGCTTTGTCTCCCGGATCAGCGCCGGGAGACATTTCTTTGCAATTCTATTGACATTCCCCGGAAATCTTCGTATAATGCTCCAAGTGTCTGAAAAAATAAGAGAAAGCGTGAATTTTGTGGAAGAACTCATCAATATGTATATGGAAATGGGCGTTTCTCCCGGAGTCTATGCCTATGGAGAAAAGGCGCTGGAGCGTCTCAAGGAGCGCTTTGCAGCCATTGACGCCATTGCGGAATACAACCAGGCAAAGGTCCTGAACGCCATGCGGAAAAATCGGGTTTCCGCCGCCTGCTTCACAACCACCACTGGCTACGGCTACGACGACCTGGGCCGGGATACCCTGGAAAAGGTCTATGCGGACGTATTCCATACGGAAGCCGCCCTGGTCCGGCCCCAGATCACCTGCGGCACCCACGCCCTGACCGTAGCCCTCAGCGCCAACCTGCTGCCGGGAGATGAGCTGCTGTCCCCTGTGGGGATGCCCTACGACACATTGCAGGAGGTCATCGGCATCCGGGAAAGCCCTTGCTCTTTGAAGGAGTACGGTGTCAGCTACCGGCAGGTGGACCTGCTGCCGGGCGGCGCATTCGACTACGACGGCATTCGGGCCGCCATCAATGAAAAGACCAAGCTCATCACCATCCAGCGCTCCAAGGGCTACGCCACCCGGCCCACCTTCTCCGTGGCCCAGATCGGCGAGCTCATCGCCTTCTGCAAGCAGTGCAAGCCGGATGTAACCGTCATGGTGGACAACTGCTACGGCGAATTCGTAGAGACCATGGAGCCGTCTGACGTGGGCGCGGACATGATCGTCGGTTCTCTCATCAAAAACCCCGGCGGCGGCCTGGCCCCCATCGGCGGTTATATCTGCGGCACTGCCAAGTGCGTCTCCCGCTGCGCCTACCGGCTCTCCGCCCCCGGCCTGGGACAGGAGGTGGGCGCAAATTTGGGTCTCATGAAGGACCTGTTCCAGGGCTTCTTCCTGGCCCCCACGGTAACCGCCGGTGCGGAAAAGGGCGCCGTCTTTGCGGCGAACCTGTATGAGCCTCTGGGCTTCAAATGCGTCCCCAGCGCCACGGAATCCCGCCACGACATCATCCAGGCCGTAGAGCTGGGCAGCGAGAAGGCCATGATTGCTTTCTGCAAGGGCATCCAGGAGGCGGCCCCGGTGGATTCCTTCGCCACCCCCCTGCCCTGGGATATGCCGGGCTATGACGATCAGGTGATCATGGCGGCGGGTGCCTTCGTCCAGGGCTCCTCCATTGAGCTCTCCGCCGACGGCCCTATCCGGGAGCCCTACGCCGTATACTTCCAGGGCGGCCTGACCTGGTACCACGCCAAGCTGGGCATTCTCATGAGCCTGCAGGAAATGGTCAATGCGGGGCTTGTAACACTGTAATGCAAAAAACCGTATGGCACGAAAACGCCATACGGTTTTTTACTATTGAATTCCGTTCCAAAACAGGAGAAACGCCAGCAGCAGGCCCACTGTCCAGCCTATTCTTCTGGACAGCAGCTCCCAACTGGAGGGCTCTACGCTTTCCGCATCCCGGACGCGCACGGACATTCGCAGATAGAACATATCGTCCGCAAAGAAAACGGTCGCCGCAACCAGGGCGCAAACGGAAGCACCCTCCAGCCAGCCGCTCCAGGCGCCATTGTGCTTCCATTCCGGCCCTGTGGCCAGATACAAAATCTCCTCTACGCTTGGCTCCATCGCATCCACGGGATTTCCGTTCGCATCCAGCGAAAATCCATTTGGGGTCGTGGCATAAGTTCGGATGCTGATGATATTCATATTTCCATTTCTGTCATACGCCCAGCGTTGACCATCCCTGTCCTCAACGCCGCCCCGGAACAGCAGCTTTTCGCCTTCGTATAGTTCGACACCTCTTGCCTGGACACCTGCACCCGCATTGGAGGGCAGTGCAGCAGGGTCTTCCCGGAACGTATAGGGGCCGTAGGCTTTGTCTCCCATCTGGCAGGTAATTGTCCCGTCCGATGTTACCGTAAAGGATGCCTTTTGGCCATTTACACGTCCTGAATAAACCGTTTGGTTTTCCCGGACCTGCGGCACAAGGATTTCCCCCCGATACTGGAAGCCCATTCTGGAAATGGTCAGCGGATACGCGACGGAAAAGGCCAGCAGCATCACAAGCATGACGATCAGAAGAATTCTGGGGTATACATCCAGCTCACGAAATGTTTTCATAGCACTCCCTCCGCCTTCTTTTCAAATCCCTTTTCGAAAATGCCGCCCTGGAAAACAATAGCTTGTCCCTTCTGATCCTTATAGAAGGAAATCTGCTCTGTGGCCGTCAGTTGGAAGCCAAGGCGACTCAAAAGGGCCACGGAAGGGGTATTTTCCAGAGCGGTTCCCACTGTAAGCTTTGAGACTCCCAGCCCTTTGAGATAGTCCATCACGGTCAAAAGGCTTTCAAGCGCATAGCCTTTTCCCTGAAAGTCCGAATGGAAGCAGTAGCCAAGCTCATAGCCATCCGGGCGAATGTTGGCAGAGATGTAACCGATCACCTGAGCTTCCAGGCATACGGAAAAGAACAGATGGTCAAGGCCGGTTTGGACTGCCTGAGCCCAGCGTGCAATCCGAGGCCGGACGTCTGCTTCCTCCGTACTGTGCGGACAATCGAAGCAGGCATAGGGTGACTTCGAAAAATCGAGCCAAATTGCCTGCATCGCCTCCCAGTCCGAGGCTTCCACCGGACGGACTGTCAAGCGGTCTGTCTGCAAAAGCATAGCACTTCCTCCATTGTGAAAAAGCCCGGCACAGCGCCGGGCTTTCTACGATCTTCAAGTCATTATTTGGCTACAAAGCCAACCTTCTTATAGACCTTCCGCAGGGTCTTTTCGGCAACGTAGCTGGCCTTTTCGGCGCCGACCTTGTAAACCTGCTCCAGATAGGCCTTATCCTTCATGATGCGGCTTGCTTCCTCCCGGATGGGGCGCAGGGTCTCCACCACAGCCTCGCCCACGGCGGGCTTGAAGGCACCGTAGCCCTGGCCGGCGAATTCCGCTTCGATGGTCTCGAAGCTCTTGCCGGTGCAGGCGGAGTAAATGGTCATCAGGTTCGACACGCCGGGCTTGTTCTCCTTGTCGTAGCGGACGCAGTTCTCGGGATCGGAATCCGTAATGGCCCGCTTGAACTGCCGCATGATGGTCTCAGGAGTGTCCATGAGGATAATCCGGCCGGTGTCCTCATTTTCGGACTTGCTCATCTTGGCGGTGGGGTTCGTCAGGCTCATGATTCGTGCGCCGACCTTGGGCACAAAGGGCTCCGGCATTTTGAACACGTCGCCGTAAACACCGTTAAACCGGCGGGCAATGGTGTGGCACAGCTCCACGTGCTGCTTCTGGTCCTCGCCAACGGGCACCAGGTCCGGCTGGTAGAGCAGGATGTCCGCCGCCATCAGGCTGGGATAGGAAAACAGGCCGCCATTGATGTTGTCCGCATTCTTAGCAGACTTGTCCTTGAACTGGGTCATACGGCTGAGCTCGCCGAACATGGAATAGCACTGCAGCACCCAGCCCAACTCTGCGTGCTGGTGTACATGGCTCTGGATGAACAGGGTGTTCTTCTCGGGGTCAAGGCCGCAGGCGATGTACTGGGCCAACTGCTCCAGGGTGCGGCGGCGCAGATCTGCGGGGTTCTGCCGGACGGTAATGGCGTGCAGATCGGCCATGAAGTAGAAGCAATCGTAGTCGTCTGCCCGCTCGGCCCAGTTCTTCACAGCGCCCAGGTAGCTGCCCAGGGTCAGGTCTCCGGAGGGCTTGATGCCGGAGAGCATTCTTTTCTTCTCCTGTATTATTTCACTCATAACAAACGCTTCCTTTTTCAATTTTTTTCATTTTATCACATGAACGGTCGTTGTGCAAGGAGATTCTCAGAATAAAAAACGGTGCAGACCCATTCATGGCCTACACCGATCATTCCTTTTCCTCTTTTGAGAATTCTCCTCAAAAATCCGGGCATGACAATGTAAGCTCGTCCCAAGACCGCCAAGCCCAGACGCGCCATGCCGCAAAAGAAACAAAAGTCTGCAACATTGCCAAACCTCCATGGATTTTTACACATAGTAGCACCATCTTTTTGAAAAGTCAAGCGCTTTTGAATTGATTTCTGCGCTCCGGTATGGTATACTCTATGCTAGATTTTTATGACAAAGAGGTAGATTTTATGGATTATCAAGCACTGGCTGATCTTCTGTTTCCCGATGTGACCGCCACCCCCGAGGAGCTGGAGGCGCGATTCCCCCAGCGGAACCTGCCGGAAGGGGCCGTCGTGACCCGCATGGCCCCCTCTCCCACAGGCTTCGTCCACCTGGGCAACCTGGTGCAGGGCATGATCTCCGAGCGGATGGCCCACCGGTCGGGCGGCGTTTTGTTTCTTCGCGTGGAGGACACCGATGCCAAGCGGGAGGTTCCCGGGGCTGTGGAGGTTCTGATTGAATCTCTGAAGCACTACAACATTCACTTTGACGAGGGCGCTACCATCGACGGCGACAACGGCAGCTACGGCCCCTACCGGCAGCGCCAGCGGGCGGATATTTACCATGTGTATGCCAAGAAGCTGGTCTCCGAGGGCAAGGCCTACCCCTGCTTCTGCACGGAAGAGGAGCTGACCGCCATGCGGGAAAAGCAGGAGGCCAACAAGGAGACCACCGGCTACTATGGCCCTTACGCCATCTGGCGGGACCGGAGCATGGAGGAAATCCAGGCCCAGCTGGCCGCCGGCAACCCCTGGGTGCTCCGCTTCCGCTCCACGGGCTCCATTGAGCACCAGTTCAAATTTGACGACCTGGTAAAGGGCAAGCTGACCATTACGGAGAACAACGTGGACCACGTGCTGCTGAAATCCGACGGCATTCCCACCTATCATTTCGCCCACGCCGTGGATGACCACCTGATGCGCACCACCCATGTAGTCCGGGGCGATGAGTGGCTGTCCACCCTGCCCTTCCACATCCAGCTGTTCCAGGCCCTGGGCTTCAAGCTGCCGAAATACGTCCACATTGGACCGCTGATGAAGATGGACGGCAATTCCAAGCGGAAGCTCTCCAAGCGGAAAGACCCTGAGCTGGCTCTGACCTACTACAAGGCGGAGGGCTTCTCCACGCAGGCCATGCGGGAATACCTGATGACCGTGCTGAATTCCAACTTTGAGGACTGGCGGCGGGCCAACCCCGATGCGGATATCGACACCTTCCCCTTCAGCCCCAAGAAGCTGAACCCCGCAGGCTCTCTGTTTGACTATGCCAAGCTGATCGACGTCAGCAAGAACGTCATCTCCCGCATGAGCGCCGAGGAGGTCTATACCCAGCTGATCGAGTGGGCCAAGGAGTTCCAGCCGGACTTTGCCGAAAAGCTGGAAGCAGACCCCGCCTATGCCAAGGCGATTCTCGCCATCGGCCGTGGCGGCAAAAAGCCCAGAAAGGATCTGGCAACCTGGAAGGATGCCAAAGACTACATGGGCTTCTTCTACGATGAATACCTGGAAAAGCCCGTCTTTGATGAGAAGTTCAGCAAGGCCGTCATTGCAGACGTGCTGAACCGGTTCCTGGAGAGCTTCGGCATGACGGATGACTCCACCGTCTGGTTCAACAAGGTCAAGGCCATCACCGAGGCCATTGGCTTCACCACCGATATGAAGGCCTATAAGCTTGACCCCGCAGCCTACCCCGGCACCGTAGCCGATGTGTCCACCTTCCTGCGTCTGGCCGTCACCGGCAAGACCAATTCCCCGGACCTGTACACCGTCATGCAGCTGCTGGGCAAGGAGCGGACGGAGAGCCGCATCCGCAGCGCTCTGGCCCAGCTTGGCTAAAAGATAACCTTTTCGTAAATTTTCCCAGCAGGGGCTGTGACGGATTGACTTTTCCCGTCAAATTGACTATAATGTAGGTATCAAAAAACGCATTGGAGGCGATGTTATGGAAAAGAAAATCATTACCATTAGCCGTGAGTTTGGTGCCGGTGGACGTACCATTGGCCATTTGGTCGCGGATAAGCTGGGGATTCCTTTCTATGACGGCAAACTCGTTGAAGATATTGCAAAAGAATCCGGCTTCGCGCCGAAATTCGTGGAAGAGCATTCCGAGCACTCCCCCAGCGGCAGCGTATTCTCTTACGCTTTCGCGCCCCAGGGCGTTCCCGGGATCATGAACGGCCTGTCCACGGCGGACTATCTGTGGAACGCCCAGTGCAACATCATTCTGGAGCTGGCTGAGAAAGGCCCCTGTGTCATCGTTGGCCGGAACGCAGACTACATCCTGAAGGACCGCCCCGATGCACTGCACGTCTATGTCAGCGCAGACCTGGATTTCCGGGAAAAGCACATTGTGGAGCTCTATGGCGAAACCGACAAGACCCCCGAGCAGCGTCTGAACGAGAAGGATAAGCGTCGCCGGGTGAACTACCAGCACTACACCGGCCGCACCTGGGGTCAGGCCCAGAACTACGACCTGTGCCTGCGCTCCAGCACCTTGGGCTTTGACCAGTGCGCGGAGATCATCATCAACGCAGTAGAGAAGTCCAAGAAAAAGTAATTGAATGTCTGTGCAAAGGCAGGACGGAACCCCCAGCGGGTCCGCCCTGCCTTTGCTGTATGCCGGAACCGTCGGAAAACAGCGGCTGTCCTGTCCCTTCTTTGATTCCTTTATGTTTAAGATAAGTTCTATATTTATTATGTACTTTTTTCACATATACTTACATATGAAATTGTATTGTATAACGAATGTTTCTATTCGCTCTTGTATCTTTCCGCGATCTATGGTATCATAGCCCCATAGGAAAGGCTGCGGAAGCGCCCAAGGTCTTCCGCGCCGTAAAGGAGGAACCCGTATGAAACACAAAAGGATATTCACCCGTCTTGCAGCCGCACTGCTCGTGGCGGCGTTTTTGCCCACCGCCGCGCTGGCAGACAACTGGTACTTAGAGGACGGGGATATTACCGTCAGCGCCACGGAAAGCGGCCAGACCGTCAGCCAGGGCAATGTGACAAAAGAGGATTCCGCGCCGGTCATCGGCAACCGGGATGCGGAGGCTTCAACGGACAACACCGTAACCATCGTGGCCGACAAAAACGCCACCGCCAACGTCACCCTGAAGGACGCCAATATTGACGTCAGCGCCGAAAAGGAAGCCGCGGTAAAGACCGATGGCGAGGGCGACGTCACCCTGACCATTGAGGGCGAGAATACGGTCAAAAGCGGCGAGTATCACGCCGGTGTGGAAAAAAAGAACGACGGGAATCTGACCATTACAACAGACGGAAGCAGCCAAGGCAGCCTGTCAGCAGAGGGCGGCTTCGTAGGCAGCGGAATCGGCGGTGCATGGAGCAGTGTCAGCAACATCACCATCGAAGGCGATGTCCAGCTCAAGGCGACCGGCGGCGATAACGCAGCCGGCATTGGCAGCGCAGCCAGTAGCTGCAGCAACATCACCATACGGGGCAATGCCAAGGTAGAAGCCACTGGCGGCCATGATGCGGCCGGTATCGGTTCCGGATCGGGTGCCAAAAACGCCAGTGACATCATAATTGAGGGCAATGCAGAAGTCATTGCATCCGGTCAAGGCAGCGGTGCAGGCATCGGCACAGGCACTACCGGTGATGCAACAAACATCACCATTCGCGGCAATGCCAAGGTGGAGGCCTCAGCCACGGACATGGGTGCAGGCATTGGCGGTGGAAGATACGATGGCAAAAACATCACCATTGAGGGGAATGCGAAGGTCAGTGCCAAGGGGCATCTTTGGGCCGCAGGAATCGGCGGTGGTGCAAATGGCGTTGGGGAAAATATCAAAATCCGCGGAAATGCGCAGGTAAGTGCCATCGGTGGACGAAGCAGTAATAGCTTTGGGGCCGGAATCGGTGGCCCTCAAAATGGTTTCCGCAGCAAAAATTTCACGGTTGCCGAAAATGCAATCGTCAGGGTGCAAGGCGGTCCGGATGGACAGGGCTTCGGCTTCGGCGGTTCCAACGCCGAGGAAATCATCCCTGATACAGCCAATTTACGCGACGGCTGGATTGCTTACTATCTCCCTGATGCGGATATGGATGCTGATGCTCCCTGGAAAGTCGTCTACCGGAATGAGCAGGGGGCCCTTGTCACCACAACCAACAATATTCGCTTCCTCTCCAAGACAGATCCGACTTGTGAAACCGATGGCAACAGCAGTTTCTCCGCAGATGGAAAGTCCTTCTCCTTTATATTTCCAAAGCTTGGCCACATCTTCAAAAATTACACCTACAACAACAACGCCACTGAGACATCAGACGGCACCGAAACCGCCCATTGCGAACGCCCCGGCTGCACGGCAACAGACACCCGGGTGTGCCCCGGCACGCGCCTGAACGGGAACGTCTCCGCGCCTCAGCAGACACTCTTCCGGGTAACGGACCTGGACGGCGAGGATATGCCCTACCGGCAGCAGCTTGCGGACGGTGTGCTGACAGTCACCGCGGATGCGGAGGACGCCATGCTCCTTCTGCCCTCTGACAGCATTCCGACTCTGCAAACGCAGGGAGTCCGGGAACTGCGCTTCGTGACCAACCAGACATCCTCCGGATTTGCCCTGTCCAAGCTGCCCGAAGGTCAGGCAGAATTTGCCCTGACCCACACCGGCTCTGAGATCGCTTTTACCCAGGACGGCCAGGATCTGAGCGGTATTCTTCAGAAGCTTTCTTAACCGCCTTCTGATGCAGTCCCAGCAGGGTTTCCGCGCATACAGAAAGGCCCGGGCAATTGCCCGGGCCTTTGGCATGTGCTTTTATACCTTGGCAGGCTCCTGCTCGTCGATGTGAATGCTGACGCCGTTGACCTCTACATTTTCGTCGGCACAGATCATGATGTACTTCACGCCGCCGATGACCCTGGTCTCGATGAGATCGCTCCGGGTGGGGTCTACCTTGATGGATACATCCGGGGTCTTGATCTCAAAGCGCTTGCTGTCGATGATGTTCTTGGGGTGCAGGTCTGCCTCAAAACCAAAGGTCTCGTCATAATCCACGCTGAACTTGGCCAGGTGCTCCTCGGACACGCCGCAGGAGGCCAGGGCTTCCTTCACATCCGCCTTGGCAATCATCAAAGGCTCCGGCACCTTTGCCTCCTTGTGCAGCTCAATGCGCTGGCACAGCTGGTCATGGACGGTCTGGACCACGTCCAGGTTGCACTCGTCTCCCAGGGCCGTGGTCAGCAGGGCCTCGAAGCACTTCTTCTGCTCGGCAGCAGGCATGGGCACCGGGGTATTGAACAGAGCCTCGATCAGGGCATCCTGGCTCACCTTGATGTCGTGGGTATAGTACAGGGCGTTGTAGATATTGGTTGCCCGGTTGTCAAAGGCCGGGAACAGGAAGCCCAGCGCCGGGGCGCTGACGGGCTGATTCATGGCTCCATCGTGGAAAAGCTTCTCCTCGGGCACATAGTGCAGGTTCGGCTTGGTCTGCTTCACGGGGCAGATGGCGCAGATCAGATAGGTATACACCTCTTCGGACTTATCGGAATCGGAAAGGTCGTCCTTGCCCTTAAAGGGGACATCGTAGCTGTCGCAGCCAATCAAAATCAGGTAATTGCCCTCCAGGGTCACGGAGTCGATGATCTTCTGGAAGAAGCTGTGCAGCAGCTCGTCATCCCCCAGCTTGGATTCCCGCAGGTCCATGAGCAGCTTATGCTCGGGGCTGCCCGCCACCTGGGAGGTCTTGAAGGTGATATCAATCAGATTCTTGCCGACGGAGCCGGACAGCACCCGCTTAAAAAGGGCAAAATACTTGTCCCCCTCGTTTTCCGGCATAATGCCGGTGCTCTGGCTGAACTCCGTAATGATCTCCTTGTTGTTATTGACAAAGCAGCCATAGATTTTCGTAATATTGCTGCGATCTCTGCGCAGATGGCGGCGAATCTCGCCGATTTCCTTATCGTTCATGGTGTTACCTCGTTTCTATACGAAATGCCTCCGTATTATAGCACAGGTGTTCGGAAAAATCCAGAAGAAAATAGGAGGGGCCGCGGCCCCTCCTATTGGTTCACTTCTCTTCCGGGAACGTATCGATTGGCAGATGCTCCAAAGGAACTTCGCGGTAAGAATTCAAAAGCGTCTCGGCTTCTTCCCGGCTCAAGTCTTTGTCAATATGAATGCCGCTAAGGCTCAGGCCGAAGCAATCATTGGCAATGTCGTAGACCAGGCGATTCTGCACGATCAGGTTTCCCTGCTCTACGGTATAGAAGCAGTAGAGCTTGTAGGCCTGTCCCACCTCTTCGTAGGTTTTCAGAACGTTGTTTTCGCAGAGGGAAACCGTTCCCTGAATGCCAAAGGCCTTGTCCCCTTCTGTCAATACCGGGGCGGTTTTTCCATCCTTCATGGTATAGAGGCTGGAGTTTCCGTCTTCGCCCCAGAAAATGCACTCGTCGATGCCGTCTCCGTCCAGGTCAAGAAGCGCGTATTCCGTCACCGCTCCCAAAACCATGCGAAGCTTCTGGTAGCTATCCTGGGCAAAGGGGTCGTCCGCGTCCAGAAGGGCCTCGTATTCCGCGTCGGCTTTTTGAAGCTGAGGAAGCACAGCATCCACATCCGGCAGTTTCGTTTGAACGGAAAAGTGAATATGTTCTGCCAGCCATTCGATGTCCCGGTCTTGCATATCCACTCGAGGGCCGTCGCCATCATTTAAGTACCAGCAAGCCGGGAAGACCGCATAGACAAAGGCATCCTCCCGGTCACAGATGAGATACCCTATGCCGTCAGAAACCACGACCAAAACAGGAACACCGTCACTTCTCGTATAAGTCCATTCCCGGGTAGAAGCCACCAGATTGACGATCTTGGTGCCCATGAAGCCCTTTTTATTGCAGTTCAGCACCAAATTGGTAGCATAGTCCCAGGAAAAGGCCGGGTCGACGACATGAAAGTCCGTCCAAAGGGAATAGCTGCCGGATTCAAAAAAGCTGCAGCCCCGCAGTTCAAAACTTTCGTCCGTGCCGGAAATCAGCGGTTCCTGAATGCCGAGGGCATTCCACCCCAACTCCCAATCATAATGGTAGGCCGTCGCCATTCGTCCCGCCAGCTTCAAATCGTATTTCTTCGCGATTTCGTCCAGCTTGTCCACCATCTCCTGGGAGTAGACGTCATAGGCGTCATATTCTTCCGACGCCTGGAATTTCCCCTGGGCGGCCATGTAGATGGAGTGGTCGGTGTCGTAGCCCTTGCAGAATTCATACCACTCCTTGGCGGCCTTCTGCTCCGGGGTATTCTCCAGGCCCTGGAGGGACAGGACTGTTTTTGTGACCTCCGCTGCCTCGTGTCTTTCCCCATCGGCGTCAATCCAGGCCGGTGCCGTGGTTGCGTATTCATCCAGCTTCAGCTGCTTTGTGCTGAGGGCAGCGACGGCGCAGCCCATAAAAATTGCCATTGCGGTAATGATCGCCGCAATCAGAAGGGTCTTTCTGTACTTCATAATCCGTTTCCTTTCCGCAGGCCGATGACCGGATGCGGAAAGGATGTTTTGCAGCAGGGCATCCTTTTCCTGCTGCGTCAATGCTACGGAGTCGAATGCCTGCTTGATTTTCTGTTCCTTCATTCCAAATCACCGCCTAACATGGTTTTCAGTTGTTTTCGGGCACGGGCAAGCCGGGTGCGGACCGTGGGCTGGGGACAGTGCAGGAGTCCGGCAATTTCTCGGGTGGTATAGCCCTCATAGTAGTAGAGATACACCGCCGTCTTATAGTCCGGGGGTAAGCGGAAAATCGCCTCCAGCACCGGATTTGCTTCCGGCCCTCTGTCCCCTGCCAGTTCCGTATGCTCGTCCAGGTCCTCATCGGTTCGGTAAAGCCGTTTCAGCTGATCCTTGCACAGATTGGATGCCGTAACGATGAGCCACGCTTTTTCGTGCCGCTGGTTTTCGAAGGTCTTCCCGGAAGCGATGAGCCGCAGGAAGGTCTCCTGGACCATGTCCTCCGCCTCCGGCTTGTTTTTCATAAAGGAATAGCAGATACGGTAGACCGTATCAATTTGCCGATGATAGATTTCCGTGATCTCTTTGTCCGTACGCAACAAAGAAGCCATGGTCACCACCTCCTCTCACCTTAGATACGACCGGCAGGCGCAATTTGTTTCATTTTCAAAAAAATCAGCGTGGAAGCATCCACGCTGATTTTTATAGGGAAGCCCCCTCAATCCCAGAGGCAGCTCCAATTCTTTACGAAATACTCCACGCCGGAGTACACCGTGGTCACCACGATCACAATGGAGACCACCAGGCCCACCACCGTATTGGTGGGGAAAATCAGCCAGGCGATGATGCCCACCATGGTACTGGCGGTTTTCACCTTGCCGCTCCAGGCGGCGGCGATGACGCGGCCCTTGGGGGCGGCCACCAGGCGCAGGCCGGTGACGGCAAACTCCCGGGTGAGGACGATCATCAGCGCCCAGGCGGGGAACCGGCCCCACTGGGTGAACACCGTCATGACGGCAATGGTTAAGAGCTTGTCCGCCAGAGGATCCAGGAACTTGCCAAAATCCGTCACCTGGTTGCAGCGGCGGGCGATTTGCCCGTCCACAAAATCGCTAAGGCTGCCGAGAATGAAAATAGCCAGGGAGGCCCACATCCATGTGCCGCTGACGCCGCCGCTCAAGTACAGGGTCACCATCATAACGGGAATCAGAAATACCCGAAAAAGCGTAATTTTACTTGCAGTTGTCATACCGTTTCCTCCGCTACGTAGCCTGCCAGGTCGCCGTCAACACAGCCGTCGATGGTCACATTCACAAAATCGCCCTCATGCAGAGGCTCCTCAGATGCAATCCAGACCCGCCCGTCAATGTCGGGAGAATCAGCATAGGTTCTTCCGTAGAACTGCTCCTGCTCCTCATCGTAGCCGTCTACCAAAACTTCCATTGTCTTGCCGATCTGGGCGGCATTGTATTCGTCCATGATCTGAGACTGAATCATCTCCAGGGTCTCCGCTCGCTCCTTGGCAACCTCTTCCTCCACGTGGTCCATGGTGGCTGCCGGGGTTCCCTCCTCCGGAGAGAACACAAAGGCTCCTACCCGCTCCATTTTCTCGTCCCGCAGGAACTGGCACAGCTCCTGGAACTCCTCCTCGCCCTCGCCGGGCAGACCGGCAATGAGGCTGGTGCGGATCACCAGGCCGGGAATTCTGGCGCGCAGCTTGGCAAACAGGTCCACAATCAGCTTCTTGTCCCCCCGGCGATGCATGGTGGAGAGGATCTTGTCATTGCAGTGCTGAATGGGAATATCCAGGTACTTGACGATTTTGGGTTCGCTTGCAATCACATCGATGAGCTCGTCATCAATTTCATCGGGGTACACATAGTGCACACGAATCCAGTGCAGGCCCTCGATTTTGCACAGCTCCCGCAGCAGCTCCGGCAGCAGCCGCTTGTGCTCCGGGAAATCCGTACCGTAGCGGCTGGTATCCTGGGCGACTACAATCAGCTCCTTGGTGCCGTTGGCTGCCAGAACCCGGGCCTCGTACAAAACGTCGTCCATCTGACGGCTGCGGTACTTGCCCCGCAGATAGGGAATGATGCAGAAGGCGCAGCGGTTGTTGCAGCCCTCGGCAATCTTGATGTAAGAGAAATGCTCGGGAGTGGTGACCATCCGGCCCACTTCCTCCTCCGGCGCGTCAATGGAGCCGAAATCCACAACCTTGTGGCCGGAGAGCAGCTGCTCAATGGCGGGAACGATCTTGGTATAGCTTCCCGTGCCCAGGACGCCGTCCACCTCGGGCATTTCCTGGAGGATATCCCCCTGGTAGCGCTGGGACAGGCACCCTGTCACCAGAATTTTGCCCACCTGGCCCTCCGCTTTCAGCGCGGCAGTCTGCAAAATATAGTCGATGGCCTCACTTTTTGCAGAGTCGATGAAGCCGCAGGTATTGATCACCACCACGTCGCTGCCCGCGACGCCCTCGTTTACCGTATGTCCGGCTTCCTGCACCCGGAACATCATCCGTTCGCAGTCCACCTGATTCTTGGCGCAGCCAAGAGAAATAAATCCGATTGTTGCCATTATTCTTCCTCCGGGAAATCATCTGTATCTAAGGAAAGCTCGCTGAGGGCCTGCCGGATCGCGCCGTAGCTGTGGCCCCGGCGCAGAAGCGCGTCGATGGCCTTCTTTTGCAGTTTTGGGTCTTGACTACCCTTCAATTTTACCCGAAGAAAATCGGCTATTTTCTCCGTCTGGTCCGGATAATCCTCCAGGGCCGCTTCCCAAAGCTCCCGGGGAATCCGTTTTTCATAGAGGACCTGCTTTGCCCTGGACCTGCCATAGCCCTTGGCGATGCAGGCGCGGACAATGGTCTCCGCCGTGGCGCTGTCGTCAATCAGATGCAGCTCCGACAGCCAAGAAACCGCTTTCCGGGCCTGGGCAGGGTCTTCTCCCTTTTGGACAAGCCTGTTTTCCAGGTCCTTCTTGGACACGTTGGCCGCTGAGACAATGCGCACCGCCCGCATTTTTGCGGACATCTCCGAAACGGCGGCCAAAAGCCGCTTGTACTGCTCCTGCGTCAGCTCCAGCCCAGTGTACAGGCCGAAGTCCTCAATGGTCTGCCGGTAGAGCAGCAGCTTGGAGCCGTCCTCCAGGCCCAGGGTATAGCGCCCTGCACGGTCCGGGGCGGTCTTGAGGTACTCAATCCTCATCCGCGAAGTCGTCCGCCTCTACGGCGATGGGCTTGTCCGCAGCCTTTGCGGGAGCCTTGGGAGCGCCGCCGGAGATCTTCCAGAGATTCTCCCGGACCTCGGCCTCCACCTGTTCGGCCAGCTCCGGCCGCTCCTGCAGATAGGCCTTTACGCTGTCCTTGCCCTGGCCGATGCGCTCATCGCCCATGGAGAACCAGCTGCCGCTCTTCTGGATGATGTCCATCTGCACAGCCAGATCGATGAGCTCGCTCCACTTGGAGATACCCTGGCCATACATGATATCGAAGACGGCTTCCTTGAAAGGAGGCGCAACCTTGTTCTTGACAACCTTGACCCGGGTCTTGTTGCCGATGACATTGCCGCCTTCCTTGATCTGCTCAATGCGGCGGACATCCAGACGGACGGAAGCATAGAACTTTAGGGCGTTGCCGCCGGTGGTGGTCTCGGGGTTGCCGTACATAACGCCGATCTTCATACGCAGCTGGTTGATGAAGATAACCACGCAGTTGGTCTTGTTGATGGTACCGGCCAGCTTCCGAAGGGCCTGGGACATCAGCCGGGCCTGAAGGCCCACAAAGGTGTCGCCCATTTCGCCCTCGATTTCCTGCTTGGGCACCAGGGCTGCCACGGAGTCTACGACGACGGCATCGATGGCGCCGGAACGGACCAGGGCATCGGTGATTTCCAGCGCCTGTTCGCCGGTATCCGGCTGGGACACCAGCAGATTGTCAATGTCTACACCCAGGGCCGCCGCATAGACGGGGTCAAGTGCGTGCTCGGCGTCCACGAAGGCCACTTCACCGCCCCGCTTCTGGGCTTCTGCCAGAATGTGCAGGGCCAGAGTGGTTTTACCCGAGGATTCGGGGCCATAGATCTCAATGATACGGCCCTTGGGCACGCCGCCGATGCCGAGAGCGGCATCCAGTGCCAGAGAGCCCGTGGGGATGGCCTCCACATTCATCTCGGGCCGGTCGCCCAGGCGCATGACAGTGCCCTTGCCATAGGCCTTGTCCAGCTGGCTCAGAGCTGTTTGCAATGCCTTTTTCTTATCGGAGGCGGGAGCCGGTGCTTCATAGGGAGTCTTTTTTGTAGCCATGGTTCATATTCCTTTCCTGCCGTACTGTGCCAGCACGGCGCGTTCTCTTTCGTTATAATCCAAGGTCCGTTCCAGGACCGTGAAACCGTTTTCCTCCAGAATGGCGCACACCGCGTCCCCCTGGCCCATGCCAAACTCATAGCACAGGAAGCCCCCGGGCTTCAGGACCGCCCGGTAATTCTTGGTAATCGCCCGGTAGAAGTCCAGGCCGTCCGCCCCGCCGAAGAGGGCCATGTGGGGCTCATAGTTCCGGACGGAATCCGGAAGCACCTCCATTTCCTCCCCCGTCACATAGGGCGGATTGGAGACGATCATATCAAATTTTCCCAGAAATGCCGGCGGCGCTTCCGTGGCATCCAGCTGAACGCAGCTGACCCGGCCGCCCATGTGATTGCGCTGGATGTTCTTCCGGGCCACAGCCAGAGCAGGCCCCGAAAGGTCCGCCAGCGTCACCCGGGCATCCCGCAGGCGGCTGGCGAGGGCCAGGCCGATGCAGCCGGAGCCGCAGCACAGGTCCAGAATTCTGGGGTCTTTGTCCAGGAACAACCCCCGGTGAATGGCAAGCTCTGCCACGGCACAGGTGTCGTCCCTGGGAATCAGCACATCGGGGGTCACATACAGGTCCAGCCCATAAAAGGTCCACTCCCCCAGCACATAGGGCAAGGGCTCTCCGCCTAAGTAGCGGTCCACCGCCCGGTCAACGGTCAGGCACTGCATTTCACTGACGGGGCTGTCCTTTTCCGCCAGAAAAGTTTCCTGGCTCAGGCCCAGCAGGGTGCTGATGATGTCCCGGGCCATGGGGCCTGCGGCTTCCTGGGTCTCTGCTTCCATTAGCCGCTGGCGGGTGTGCAGATAAAGCTCTGCATATGTCTCTACCACCGGTCGGCCCCCGTTTCCCTGGGCAGAACTGCCTGAACGGCGGTAATGCCCACCTCGATCATGCTGTCGTCCGGCTCATTGGTGGTGAAGTGCTGCAGCAGCATACCCGGGGCAGTCAGCACTCTGGTGAAGCCATTGTCATGGCGGCCTGCCCAGCGGTTGATCTCATAGGTAATGCCCACAACCAAAGGCAGCAGCAGCAGCTTAAAGACGATCATCAGCAGCCGGTAGCCGAAGCTGCCCCGCAGAGCGTTCAGCCCCGGAAACAGGGTCAGCAGCAGCGAAGACGCAATGGAGAAAATCAGAATGGAAATGACCATGATCACCAGCAGGAAGCTGGTTCCGCAGCGGGGGTGGAAACGGGTCATTTTCCGGACATTCTCCACGGTCAGCGGCAGCCCCGCCTCGTAGCAGCGGATGGTCTTGTGCTCCGCCCCGTGGTAGGAGAACACCCGGCGCATTTCCTTCATTCTGGAAATCAGAAGCATATACCCCAGGAAAATCACCATACGAATCAGGCCTTCCAGCAGATTCAAAACCAGAATGCTGGAAATGGCCTTGTCAAAGAAGGAGGCAACCGTCATGGGCAGCAGGAAAAACAGTGCAATGGACAGGCACAGGCCCATAGCCACCGCAATGCCGACCAGCGCCTTCTGAAAGCGCTCGCTGCCCAGCTTCTTTTCCAGCCACAGGTCAAACTTTCCGGGCTCCTCCTGCATCTCCTCAGGAGCCAGGTCCGCGGAGCGCATCAGCGCCTTGACGCCAACCACCTGGGCATCGAAGAAATTGAAAATGCCCCGGATAAAGGGGAGATTTTTCCAGGAGCCCTTGGGGTTCAGCTTCCGGTCTGACACCTCAACGGTGAGCCCGTCTGCCCCACGGACCACAATGGCATCCTTCTCCGGCCCCCGCATCAGGATTCCCTCAATCAGGGCCTGGCCGCCGATGGAGGTTTTGAATTGTTCTTTTGGTTCTTGGTTTTCTTTCATGAGCTGTCCTTTCCGTTTACTCCTGGGTCGCAGGAAGCGCGATGGTAACCAGAGTACCGCCGCCCTCGGCATTTTCGAGGGTAAGCGTACCGCCATGGAGACCTACGATCTCATCGCAGACCGCCAGGCCAATGCCGGTGCCTCTGGCCTTGGAGCTGCCCTTGTAAAACTTCTTCTTCACCAGCGGCAGCTCGTCCTCGGGGATACCCGGGCCGTGGTCACGGATGCGGACCACCACCTGATCGTTTTCATAGGCGATGCTGGCTTCGATTTTTTTGCCGTCCTTGCCGTGCTTGGCGGCATTGTCCAGGATGTTCAGGAACACCTGCCGCAGCCGCTTGGGGTCACAGGGAATTTCCGGGATATCCTCGTCATTTTCCAGATATTCCAGGGTAATGCCGTCCTGGGCCAGGCGGCTGCCATACATAAAGATGGTATCCTCAAACTCGCTGCGGATATCCGTCTGCTCCACGTTCAGGGTCATGCGGCCATCCTGCAGCCGGGTAAAGTCCAGCAGCTCCATGACCATTTCCGTCAGCCGCTTGGCTTCCGAGGAGATAATTTTCAGGCCCTGGGCCGTATCGGCATCCAGGCTCTCGTCTGCCAGCAGGGTCTCGCTCCAGCCGTTGATGACGGTCAGCGGGGTGCGCAGCTCATGGGAGAGCTGGGAAATAAACTCCGCCTGCATCTTCTCATTCTGGCTGATCTTAACGGACATCTCATTGATGGTCTCCGCCAAATCGGCAATTTCATCATTGTACTTTGTCTTGATCTGGGCACCGTAGCTGCCGTTGGCAATGCGTTTTGCCTTTTCCGTGATCTGCTCCACGGGAAGCATGACAGAGCGGATAAAGAAGCTGCTGAACAGCAGAATGATCACCAGAGCCGCCACCAGAACGGTGATGCTGATAAAGGCAATGCTGACGATCTCCCGATCCATGATCGCGGTGGAGGTCACGTAGCGCAGGACACCAATGACCTGGCCATTGCTGTAGATCATGGGGCTGCTCACCGCCATGATCCGCTCGCCGGTATCCGGATCCCTGCCCACAAAGGGCTGGATGGTCCGGGTGGAGATGGCCTCCTGGACCTCGGGCGTCCTGGGGGATGTGGCTGCCCACGTACCGTAGGAGGAAGCAACGATCTTCCCATACTGGTCAATGAACTGCAATTCCAGGGCATCCGCCTGGTCAAAGGTCTCGGCATAGGTAATGCAGGACTGGTAGAAGGTGTCGTAATCCTGGCCAATTGCCTCTTTGAAATAGTCTGTGGTGGTGCGGGCCCGGTTTTGCAGGTCCGCATCCATATTTTTATAGCAATAAGCTGCATAGGAGGCCGTAATGGCCGCCACACAGACAACCCCAACAGCCACAATGACCAGGGTAATATTGGTCAGCCAACGCTTATGCAGATTGCCGATTTTCTTGAATTCCAGTTTCATGGAGCCTTACGCGCCCCACTTATAGCCCAGGCCCCAGACCGTTGTGATATAGGTGGGATTGGCCGTATCATCCTCGATCTTGATGCGCAGACGGCGGATGTTCACGTCTACGATCTTCAATTCGCCCTCGTAGTCCTTGCCCCAGACGGCGGACAGAATGTCCTCCCGGGAAAGAGCCCTGCCCGGATTCTGCATAAAGAGCTTCAATATTGCATACTCCACCTGGGTCAGGCGGATGCGCTCCCCATTCTTTTCCAGAGTGTGGTTCCGCGTATTCATAACGAAGGGCCCCTGGCTCAGCAGCTCCGGGCTGGCTGCGCTGTCTCCGCCGATGCGGCGGTAGAGGGCGTCAATTCGGGCGGTGAGCTCCGCAGGAGAGAAGGGCTTGGTCACATAGTCATCTGCCCCGGTCATCAGGCCCGTCACCTTATCCATCTCCTGGGTTCGGGCGGTGAGCATAATGATACCCATCTGCTTGTTGGTGGCCCGGATACGGCGGCAGACCTCAAAGCCATCGATATCCGGCAGCATAATGTCCAGAATCGACACACCGATATCCGGATTTTCGTTGAGCCTGTCCAGGGCCTCCTGGCCGGTTCCCGCCTCGATAACATCGTAGCCGGCCCGCCGGAGATTGATCACGACGAAGGAGCGGATATTCACTTCGTCTTCCAAAATCAGTACCTTTTTCATATCTTTATCCTTCCTGTTTCCAGTCCACACCGATCAGGCAGAAGTCCTTTGTCAGGCTCTCCTGGGTGATGCCATAGATTCCGGATCCGACCTCCAATTTTCCGGCGTATACAACATTTTCGCCTCTATACAGCGGGAAACGGTTGCTGTCTGTCGCCAGCTGCTCCCGGTCCTTTCCCGTAAAGGAATACACCGTAAACAGCGGCGCGGCACTCTCATTCTGTTCGTCCCATATGTAGAAGGTGTAGCTGCTGCCGTTTTTTTCCACGGCCATGCGCTCTGCGGCCATGGCATCCAGGTCCAGCCGCAGATACCAGCCGCCGTCTACATTATGGAAGGTGAACATTTTTTTGATCTCATAGCCATCGGAATCGATGGCATACCAGTAGACCAGCTGCTGCCGCTTTTCGCCGGACTGGTTGGGTCCCAGCCGCAGGTCCATAAGACTGGGCAGCTCCATAACCCCGTCGTCATCAATATCGTCCATAAATAGGTAATAGTTGCGCAGTGTCTGAACGCTATAGGCAAGCTTGCTGCCATTGTTGAGGTTCACCAGGTCTCCGTCCTTCACCATCAGCACATCGGTGACAATGGCGCTGTCGTTCATGGAGCTGGAGAGATACAGGGCCGTCTCCCCGCTTTGCAGGCGGCTGACCTTCGCGCGCATCATTTTTTCGATTCGCTGAGACAGCCGGATCTCCTTGGAGCGGAGAATGCTGCCGTTTTCATAGGTATAGAGCACGGCGCTGCCATAGGACACATCGGTCTCCCCCTCCCGCAGCACCAGCAGGTCCGCGCTGCCGTTGGCATCCATATCCGCAGTGAAGAACTTGGCATAGATGGTATTGATCAGCTGCTCGCTCTGCCCATCGGCAAAGGAGAAAACAGCGGCAACCCGCATCATCTGGTCGCTCAGGCGGCGGCCTACCACCAGCTCGCTGCCGGGTTTTCCGTCCATGTCCACATAGTCCACCTGCTCGAAGGCTGCGCCATTCATCTGGAGCATCTCCATAAGGAAGTAAGCGCCGTTCTCCGCCTCGTGAAAGACCAGGATCTTCAGGGGCTTCTCGGAATTGCCCCGGGCGAAAACAATATATTCCTGTTTTCCGTCCCCGTCCAGGTCAGCGCTTTGCACCACCTGCTGGTTATCCCCGTAGGTGGGCGATGCAAACTCCAGCCCTTCCATGGCCTGCTCAATGGTCTTTTGCAGCAGGGTATACTCCTCGGTCCTGCGGGGAATGGCATACATCTGCTCCACGGTCCGATATCCGCAGCCGGTAAGCAGCGACGCCGCCAGGATAAGACTCAAAAACAACATTCTTCTTTTCAAGGCATCAGCTCCCCTCTGCGATTTTCTTTTCGCATATACATTCATTATAACACAAATTTTCAAAATGGAAAGAACTTTGTAACCGGCAGGCAAAAGTCTGCCCTTTGAAAAACCGCGGTCACTTCACAACAACGTTCGCCTCGCCCAGAACGTTTTTCAGCTCCGCAAGCATGTTTTCCCGCAATGAACACTGCGTACCCCGGCGGGCCCGGGTATCCTCGAAGAACAGTACGGCCTTTTCCGTGCCCGGGAACATATTGAGAATGGCCCGGATCTTGGGATAGAGCTTTCCCTCCTCTCCGGGAAGCCGCAGATAGAGCGTCCTGTTTTTGGGAGGCTCCTGGGGTGCCTGGCGCGGCACTTCCGGCCTTTCCGGCTGGGCTGCGTAATCCGAAATGCGGCGGACCCGGTTGATCAGGATCTGGGGCTCCTTGTCATCCCGCAGGGACAGCCTGCCGGTGATGACCACCGCCGCATTTTCTTTCAGCAGCTCCCCATACTGGCTCAGAACACTGGAAAAGGCAAGCATTTCAATGGCAGCCGTATCATCCTCCATGGTCACATAGGCCATGACGGAATTGTTCCGGGTGCTTTTGGTCTTCACGGTCTGGACAATACCTGCCACAGAGACCATCTGATTGTCCTCGTAGTGATTTTCCTCATCCATCAGCTCGCCAATGGGGATCACATGGGTGTTTTTCAGCAGCTTTCGGTAATCATCCATGGGATGTCCGGAAAGATAGATGCCGGTGGTCTCCTTCTCCATGGCCATAAGCTCGGCTTTGTCGAATTCCGCCCGCTTCGGGATGTCCATCTTTGCGGCGCTGTCGTTTTCCAGCATGGAAAACAGGCCCAGCTGTCCCTCCAGGTTCTTTTTCCGGCTGGAGGAGATGGAGTCCATCATGGCATCGTACACGCCGATGAGCTCGCTTCTGTGGCAGCCCAGGCCGTCCATTGCCCCGCAGCGGATCAGATTCTCCACCGCCCGCTTGTTCAGCTCCCCATCGTCCATGCGCTCCAGGAAGTCCTGCAGCGAACGGAAGGGGCCGCCCTCCCGGCGCTTGGCAGCCATGCTGCGGATAAGCCCTCTGCCGATGTTTTTCACAGCCCCAAGGCCGAAACGAATGCCCCCCTCCTCTACGGAGAAATGGTCCTCGGAGTGGTTGATATCCGGCGGCAGCAGGGCAATGCCCAGCTCCCGGCACTCGGCAATATAGGCGGAGATCTTTACGGACGAATCCAGCACAGAGGTCATCAGCGCCGCCATATACTGCCTGGGATAGTGGCACTTCAAATAGGCCGTCTGATAGGAAACCACTGCATAGCACACGGCATGGGATTTGTTAAAAGCATAGTTGGCAAAATCCACGATTTCATCGTAAATCGACTGGGCAGCACTTTCGCTGACGCCCTTGGCAATGGCACCGGAGATTCCCTGGGATGCATCGCCATAGACGAAAACCTTCCGCTCCGCCTCGATAACCTTCAGTTTCTTCTTGGAAATGGCCCGCCGGATGTTGTCCGCCTGGCCCATGGTGTAGCCGCCCAGGCTGCGGAAAATCTCAATAACCTGCTCCTGGTAGACGATGCAGCCGTAGGTCACCCGCAGAATAGGCTCCAGCAGGGGCGTTTTATAGGTCACCTGGGCAGGATTCAGCTTGTTGGCAACAAATCTGGGAATGGAATCCATGGGACCGGGACGGTAAAGGGCCACAATAGCGGTGATGTCTTCAATGGAACTGGGGTGCATACTGATGCACACGCCGGTCATACCGGCAGACTCCATCTGGAACACGCCGGAGGTTTTTCCGTCCGAGAGCATTTGGAACGTCTCCGGGTCGTTGTCCGGAATGGATGCTATGGAGAAGCCGGGCTCCAGCCTCTGAATCTGCTTTTCCGCATCCTGGATCACCGTCAGGTTTCGCAGGCCCAGGAAGTCCATTTTGAGCAGGCCCAGCTCCTCAATGGTGGTCATGGTGTACTGGGTGACAATGGTATCATCATTCCGGGACAGGGGCACATAGCTGCACACGGGGTTTGCCGTAATGACAACGCCCGCAGCATGGGTGGAGGAGTTCCGGGGCATTCCCTCCAGGCGCATTGCCGTATCGATCAGCTTTTTGACCCGCTCGTCCCCCTCGTAAAGCTCCTTGAAGCGGGGGGATTCCTGAAGGGCATCCTTCAGCGTCACATGGGGACCGGCAGGGACCAGCTTTGCCACCACATCGGTTTCGGCAAAGGTGAAATTCAGTGCACGACCCACGTCACGGATGGCGCCCCGGGCGGCCATGGTACCGAAGGTAACGATCTGGGCCACCCTGTCCGCGCCGTACTTTCTGTAGACATAGTCAATGACCTCGCCCCGGCGTTCCTGGCAGAAATCCGTATCGAAATCGGGCATACTCACCCGCTCGGGGTTCAGGAAGCGTTCGAAGATCAGACCGTATTTCATGGGGTCTACTTCCGTAATATGGATGCAGTAGGCCACAATGGAGCCCGCGCCGGAGCCACGGCCCGGGCCGACGGGAATGCCCACGCTTTTGGCATAGTGGATGAAATCCCAGACGATCAGATAGTAATTCACATAGCCCATGGAGCTGATGACATTGATTTCATACTCCATGCGCTCCCGGTATTCCTGGGGGGCATCCGGGTAGCGCTCCTGAAAGCCCTTCTCGCAGAGCATCCGGAAATACCCCTCGTTGGTGTAGCCCTCCGGCACCGGATAGGCCGGCAGATGGTACTCATGGAACGTAAAGTCCACATTGCACATCTGGGCAATCTTCACCGTATTGTCAAAGGCCTCGTCGCAGCCCGGGAACAGCTGGCGAAGCTCCTGCTCGCTTTTCAAATAGAATTCCTGGGTTTCAAAGCGCATCCGGTTCAGATCGTCCACCGTCTTGCCGGTCTGGATGCACAGCAGCACATCCTGCATATCCGCATCCTCCCGGCGCAGATAGTGGGCATCGTTGGTGACCACCAGCGGCAGCCCCGTTTCCCGCGCCAGCCGCTGCAAACCCTGGTTCACGGGGCGCTGCTTGTCAATGCCATGGTCCTGCATTTCCAAATAAAAATGCTCCGGGCCAAAAATACGGGAGAGCTCCAGGGCCATTCGCTTGGCCTCGTCATAGTTTTCATTCATAAGCGCCTGGGGGATGGCACCGGCCAGGCAGGCGGACAGGGCGATGAGCCCTTCATGGTGTCCCTCCAGCAGCTCCAGGTCCACCCGGGGCTTTCCGTAGAAGCCGTGCAGGAAGGCCTCGGACACCAGATAGCACAGGTTCTCATAGCCCTTCTGATTCTCGCACAGCAGAACCAGGTGGTAGGGGTCATTGTCCAATCCGTGAACCCGGTCTGACATTTTTCTGCGGGCCATATAGACCTCGCAGCCGATAATTGGCTTAATGCCTGCGGCCTTGGCCGCCTTGTAGAAATCAATGCAGCCGTACATAACGCCGTGATCCGTAATGGCCACGGCCGCCTGGCCCAGCTCCTTCACCCGGTCCATCATGCCGTCAATGCGGCAGGCCCCGTCCAGCAGACTGTACTCGCTGTGGACGTGCAGATGTACAAAGCTCATTGCGTGACCTCCTTTGCCATGGAGACAATGCGCTGCAGGCGGTGGTTCATGGCCGGCTTGGTAATGGGCGGCTCCATCATGGCCGCCAGCTCCGAAAGAGAGGCTTCCGGGTTATTCTCCCGGGCCTGGGCCGCCTGGGCAATCTTCTGGGGCAGCTTTTCCAGCAGGCCTCGGTCCCGCAGAACGCGGATCGCCCCCAGCTGCTCCTGGGCTGCCTCCACCACCTTGGAGGTATTGGCATCATCACAGTTGCAGCAGCGGTTTACCTTGTTGTTCAGCTCTTTTTCCAGCTTTGCCTCCATAATGCCCATGGCCGCCACAGGCGCACCCAGGAAGGTAAGGAAATCGGAAATAAGGTCGCTGTGCTTGAGATAGAGCACCTGGGCCCCGCCCCGGGCAGCCGCCTTGGCAGGGAAGCCCACGGTCTCATGGATCAGGGTCTCGCACTCCCGGGCGACGCTCTTATGCGTGGTGGTGAATTCCAGATGATAGGCCTTGCTGGGGCTGGTGACGCTGCCCCCGGCCAGGAATGCCCCCCGCAGGAAGGCCGCCTTGCAGCAGTCCTCCTCCACCACCGGCAGGTTGATGTGCAGGGCCAGTGTATCCTTGGGTGCAAAGCCGAAGGATTCCATAATGGCGGCGATCTTCTGCCGATCTGTGATCTGAAACACCAGCTTTCCCTTGATTTCCTCCCCCGGGAGGGTATCAAAGCTCACGCCGAAGGCCTTGCGGAAAAGCTTCGGCAGAAGCTTGGCAAAGTCCTGGCTTTCCGTAATAATCTTGATCAGGCTGTCCTGAAAGCAGTTGCAGAACAGCAGAATGCCGAAGCACTCCGCCAGGGCGCAGCAGCCGTCCTGGGGGTACTCCCGGCATATCTCCGCCTTGGCGGAAGCGGAAAAGGATTGCATGGCGTTCCCTCTTTCTCTTTACCAGATGCGAATTTCCGGCTCCAGACGAATGCCGGAATTCTCTTCAACAATATTGGCCACGTCTTCCAGCAGCTGCCGGACCTCTGCGGCAGTGGCTCCGCCCAGATTCACGGCAAAGCCTGCGTGCTTTTCGGAAATGGCGGCGTTGCCCACGCGGTAGCCCCGCAGCCCCGCCTGATCGATCAGCGCGGCAGCATAGCCCTGCTTCGGGCGCTTGAAGGCCGATCCCGCGCTGGGATAATTCAAGGGCTGGGATGCAGAGCGCTTGGCCTGCAGCTCCTTCATGCGGCCCTTGATGGCCTCCGGATCATCGGGAGTCAGGGCAAACAGGGCGCTGAGCACAATGTCGCCCGAATTCTCCAGGCAGCTGTGTCGGTAGGAAAAATCCATTTGGCCGCTCTGCAGGGTGTAGATTTCTCCCGCCGCAGTCATGAGCTCTGCGCTCTCACAGACACCGCCCATCTCTCCGCCATAAGCCCCGGCGTTCATATACACACCGCCGCCGACGGAGCCGGGAATGCCATGGGCAAATTCCAGCCCGCTTAGGCCTTCCCGGGCTGCAAACATGGCAAGCCGCGTCATGGTGACTCCGGCCATGGCCCGGATATGGGTTTCGTCCACCCGGACAACCCCGTCCAGGCAGTCCTTCAGGCAGATCACCAGCCCCCGCAGCCCCTCATCCGGGGCCAATACGTTGGTTCCTGCACCCAGAATAACCGGTTTGCAGTCCAATAAAACGGACTTATTCAAAAGCTGCCCCAATTCCCCGGAATTTTTCGGGAATGCCATCACCTCTGCCGGTCCGCCAATGCGGAAGGAGGTATGCTTTTCCAGGGGCTCCCAAAAGCGCAGGGAGATTCCGGGATAAATTTCTTTGGTTTTCCGCTGAAAATCAGTTAATTCAGTCATAAACGCCTCCGGGTGTAAACTCTTATACAGTATACCACAATTTATACTATTATGCAATGAGGATTTCTGCCCAGTCTGCGTAAGCGTTGCAGCACAACCCAACGTGGTGGATTCCTCCGCTCCGCTATCGCTGCGGTCGGAATGACATACGTTTTTGCGTTGGTTGTTACAAATTCAAATGTACCTCGAATGGCCTTGCGGCCAATGGCGGCAGATTGCCGCCGCTGCATGCGCAATCCCTCTGCGCCCATTGTTCCCGTAATGTTTCCCGCCGCCCCGCCACCCTAAAATTTAAAGTTATGAGAGAACTATCATAGAATATTGTGTCAAAAAGAAGCGGAATCTGACACTTTCTAAGAATTGCACAAAAGTATTCTCCCCATTTTGTAAGGACTTCCAAAATTGAAAAGAGCCTTGCAATCCCGGGCTTTTGTTTGTTATACTTATAGTGTACAAAACAAGGCCCCTTTCGGCGTAAGGAGGAATATTTATGATATTTATGAAAAAACTCACGACACGGCTGCTGTCCCTGGTGCTGCTGGGGGCCTTTATCCCCAGCTTCGTTTTGGCGGATACATGGTATCTGGATAAGGGCGATATTACCGTCAATGCTACGGGCACGATCCAGACTGTTACCCAGGGAGCTGCACCAGTAGAAGATCCAAATCCCGTCATCACCAGCAACGGGAAGACAGAGAACACCGTCATCATCAATGCGGGGGAAAACGCCACCGCCAACGTGACCCTGGAGAATGTGAATATTGACGTAAGCTCAAAGTCTGAAGCCGCCATCACCACACAGGGCCAGGGCGACGTGACCCTGAATCTCTCGGGGAACAACAGCGTTCAGAGCGGCGAATACCACGCCGGTGTACACAAGGGGAATGCCGGGAATCTGACCGTCACCACCCCAGAGGGTGGCACCGGCAGCCTGAATGCCACCGGCGGTAAAGGCGGTGCGGGCATCGGCGGCGATTCGAGTGGTGGTAAGGGCAACAATATCACCGTCTCCGGCGGTACTATCGACGCCAAAGGCGGCGAACACAGTGCCGGTATCGGCGGCGGCGGTAACAGCAGCCACAAAGATGCCAGCAAAATTACAATTTCCGGCGGCAATGTCACAGCCACCGGTGCCGGAAGCGCTGCGGGAATCGGCGGCGGCAACGGCGGCAGCGGCACGGATATTGAGATCACAGGCGGCAAGGTCACGGCCACAGGCGGTGAGCAAGGTGCCGGCATCGGCGGTGGCAACGGTGGCAACGGCAGCAGAATCACCGTCTCCGGCGGTGAGGTCAACGCTGCAGGCAAAGATAACTATGATGGTGGCGGTGCAGGCATTGGCGGCGGCAGCGGCGGCAACGGCAGTAATATTACCGTCTCCAAAGGTATCGTTAACGCCACCGGCGGTGATTATTCCGCAGGCATCGGCGGCGGTAAAAACGGCAGCGGCAGCGACATTACCGTCTCCGGCGGCAAGGTAAAAGCCACCGGCGGCTCCCTTGGGGCAGGTATCGGCGGCGGTAAAGACGGCAGCGGCAGTAACATTGCCATCGAGGGCGGCAAGGTAGAAGCCATCAGCGGCGGCGGCGGTGCAGGTATCGGCGGCGGATCCCTTGGCAGCGGCAGTAACATTACCATCTCCGGCGGCGAGATTACGGCCCAGGGCGGCGTCGGCGGTGCCGGTATCGGCGGCGGTCAAGGAGGCAGCGGCAGTAACATTACCATCTCCGACGGCAAGGTAACCGCCACTGGTGCCGGTGCTGGTGCCGGTATCGGCGGCGGCTACGAAGGCAGCGGCAAGGGCATTACCATCGAGGGCGGCGAGGTTACGGCCCAGGGCGACGCCGGCGGTGCCGGTATCGGCGGCGGAATTAGCGGTACCGGCAGCGATGTCACGATTTCCGGTGACGCGCAGGTGAAGGTACAGGGCGGCACGACAGGTAGAGACTGGCACAAAGGTGCCGCTATCGGCAACGGCGGCACCCCTACGACGGATGGAAATGAGGTCTCCCCCAATACCTCTGATTTGAAAGTTGGCGGATTCATCCAGATATACGAGCCCGGTAAGAATATCAATACGGACACACCTGACAGAACCATCGAAGGCCAAAAGGGCGATCATTCCTGGAACGCTGGTGAGGTGACCGCCGAGACGGTGCCGGAGAGCAAGGCGGCGGCCTACTGGGTCTCCGACTCTCAGGGCCAGAGTATCCCCTACCAGGCGCAGCAAAAGGACGGCGTACTCACCGTGACCGTCCAGGCGGACACCGCCTCCCTCCGTGGCACCACCGGGAGCCTAAGCCAATTGGAGGCCCAGGGCATTACGGGGATCCGGTTCGTCACCAACGGGGCCCAGTCTGACTTTACCCTCTCCGACCTTCTGACCTCCGGCACCGGCAGTTTTACCCTGACCCATGACGGCGAGACGGTGACCTTCACCCTGGCGGAAAAGGACATCAGCGGAATTCTCAAATAACCAGCTGAATCACGAATATGTCATTTCGGGCCTAAGGAGGAATCGACTATGAAAAAGATCATGACCCGATTGCTGTCCCTGGTGCTGCTGGGGGCCTTTATCCCCAGCTTCGTCCTGGCGGAAACCTGGGATTTGGGAAAGGGTGATATTACTGTCACCGCTACGGAAACGAGCCAGACCGTTTCCCAGGTGAATGGCGAAACAAAAGATGACCCTGATCCCGTCATCACCAGCAGCGGGAAGACAGAGAACACTGTCACCATCAATGCGGAGACGAACGCCACCGCCAACGTGACCCTGGAGAATGTCAACATTGACACCGGGACAAGAGGTGGGGCAGCCATCACGACCTCTGGTGAAGGAAACGTAAACATCGAGCTGAACGGAACCAATACGGTTCAAAGTGGCAATACCCACGCCGGTGTGGAAAAGAAGGACAACGGCACCCTGACCATTACGGACGAAGATAAGGATGGCAGCCTCACGGCCACCGGCGGCAACTACGGTGCAGGTATCGGCGGCGGCTACGAAGGCAGCGGCAGTAACATTGCCATCGAGGGCGGCAATGTAAAAGCCATCGGCGGCACCCATGGGGCAGGTATCGGCGGCGGATTCGGCGGCAGCGGCAGTAACATTGCCATCGAGGGCGGCAAGGTAGAAGCCAGCAGCGTCGGCGGCGGTGCAGGTATCGGCGGCGGCAGTATCGGCAGCGGCAGCGGCATTACCGTATCCGGCGGCGAGGTTACGGCCCAGGGCGGCGTCGGCGGTGCCGGTATCGGCGGCGGTCAAGGAGGCAGCGGCAGTAACATTACCATCTCCGACGGCAAGGTAACCGCCACTGGTGCCGGTGCTGGTGCCGGTATCGGCGGCGGCTACGAAGGCAGCGGCAAGGGCATTACCATCGAGGGCGGCGAGGTTACGGCCCAGGGCGACGCCGGCGGTGCCGGTATCGGCGGCGGAATTAGCGGTACCGGCAGCGATGTCACGATTTCCGGTGACGCGCAGGTGAAGGTACAGGGCGGCACGACAGGTAGAGACTGGCACAAAGGTGCCGCTATCGGCAACGGCGGCACCCCTACGACGGATGGAAATGAGGTCTCCCCCAATACCTCTGATTTGAAAGTTGGCGGATTCATCCAGATATACGAGCCCGGTAAGAATATCAATACGGACACACCTGACAGAACCATCGAAGGCCAAAAGGGCGATCATTCCTGGAACGCTGGTGAGGTGACCGCCGAGACGGTGCCGGAGAGCAAGGCGGCGGCCTACTGGGTCTCCGACTCTCAGGGCCAGAGTATCCCCTACCAGGCGCAGCAAAAGGACGGCGTACTCACCGTGACCGTCCAGGCGGACACCGCCTCCCTCCGTGGCACCACCGGGAGCCTAAGCCAATTGGAGGCCCAGGGCATTACGGGGATCCGGTTCGTCACCAACGGGGCCCAGTCCGCATTCACCCTCTCCGATCTCCTGACCTCCGGCACCGGCAGTTTTACCCTGACCCATGACGGCGACAAGGTAACATTCACCCTGGAAAGCAAAGACATCAGCGGGATTCTCAAGTAATGGATTCCATACAAAAAAAATCGGCGGCAAAATTGCCGCCGATTTTTTGCCTTCCGCTCTTGCCGATTTCACCAGAGCTTCCCTAGTTTTCCGACATGAGTTCATCCTCCGGCGTGTCGCCGTTGCGGGCGGCCCACTGCTCCTTGGTGATGAGGATATCCCGGGGCTTGGAGCCCTGGAAGGGGCCTACAATGCCCTTTTCCTCCATCTCGTCCACGATTCTGGCAGCTCTGGCATAGCCCAGCTTTAACCTGCGCTGGAGCATGGAAACAGAGGCCTGTCCGGTTTCCAGTATGACCTCCACGGCGGCGGGGAGCATTTCATCTCCCTCCAGCTCGGCGTCGTTGGGTTCCGGGTCGGCGGCAGCGCCCTTGCCGCTCTTTCCGGTCTGCTGGGCCTTCTTCTCGATTTCCTCCAGAACCTGCTGGTTGTAGTCAGCCGTATAATTGTCCTTCACGAAGCTGGCAACCGCCTCCACCTCGCTGTCCGTGACGAAGCAGCCCTGGACACGCAGCGGCTTGCCGCAGCCGATGGGGGCATAGAGCATATCGCCCTTGCCAACCAGCTTCTCCGCGCCCTGGGTATCCAGAATGATCCGGGATTCCATGGCGGAGGCCACGGAGAAGGCAATACGAGAGGGAATATTGGCCTTCATCAGGCCGGTGATCACGTCTGCGGAGGGACGCTGGGTGGCGATGATCAGGTGCATTCCGGAAGCACGGCCCATCTGGGCAATGCGGCAGATGGAATCCTCCACCTCCTTGGCAGCTACCAGCATCAAGTCCGCCAGCTCATCGATGATGACAATGATCTGGGGCAGCTTCTGGCCGCCCTCCTCATTGGCAACAATGCTGTTGTAGGATTCCAGATCTCTTACACCGGCATCGGACATGAGCTTGTAGCGGCGCAGCATTTCCGTCACGGCCCACTGGAGGGAACCTGCGGCCTTCTTGGGATCTGTGACCACGGGGATCAGCAGCTGGGGAATGCCGTTATAAATGCCCAGCTCCACCATTTTGGGGTCTACCATAATGAGCTTCACATCCTCGGGGCCGGCCTTATAGAGCAGGCTGATGATGATGGAGTTCATACACACGGATTTACCGGAACCGGTGGTACCGGCGATGAGCATATGGGGCATCTTCGCAATGTTGCCCACAATGCAGTTGCCTGCAATATCCTTGCCCACGGAGAAGGAGGACTTGCCCTTGGCCTGGGCAAAGGCCGGGGAATCGATGACCTCCCGCAGGGACACGGTGGTCACCGTCCTGTTGGGCACCTCAATGCCCACAATGGAGATTTTCCCGGGCACGGCGGCAATTCGCACACCGGAAGCGCCCAGGCTCAGGGCAATGTCATCGGCGCAGCCGGTGAGCTTGCTCAGCCGGACGCCCTTGTCCAGCTCCACTTCATACCGGGTAACGCTGGGGCCACGGGTCACATTGATAATATGGGCATCGATGTGGAAGGAAGCCAGGGTCTCGTTGAGCCGCCGGGAGTTCTCCCGCATTTCCTCGGTGCCGTCGGCACTGGTTCCGGCGGGACGGCGCAGCAGTTCAATGGGCGGGAACCGGTAGGCCGTCTGTTCGGCGGCGCTGCCCTGGGCAATCTCGGCGGCGACCTGCTTGGCAGACTCCGCCGCCTCCTTGGTGGTCACCTTGCCGGGCTTCTCTCCGGTATTCTCCGGAGGGACAATGGGCTTGGCAGGCCGCTCCGGCTTCACAAGCTTTGGCATCTTCTCCGGAATCGGGGGCTGCTCCGGCTCCCGTTTGAGCTCCTGCTTTTTCCGCTTCTCCGGCTCTTCCGGGGTCTTCTCCACGGGAATGCCCCGGGTAACCGGCTGGGCAGGCGCGCCATATATGGGGGTATCAATATCCAGGTCGATGGTGTTCATCACGTCCGCAGCCCGGGCAGGTGTTCCGGAAGGGGCACTGCGGCGCTCCTGGGGCGGCTCTGCCTGGGCAGGGGCGGCAGGTGCAGCCGCCGGGGCGGGACGCTTCTTCTGTACCGGCTGGGGCTGAGGCTCCAGCTCATCGATGGTCATCTGCACGGGCTTATTCTTGGCCTGCTTCTTCTCGATCCGCTTCGTGGCAATACGGTTCACCACGGCGGCAGCAGGCTCCACATAGTCTGCCTCTTCCTTCTCCCAATCCTCTTCTCTGGGCCGCTCAGCAATGGCCTTGATAAGGCTGGGGATGGTGATCTGCACAGAGCCCAGCAGGGTCAGCAAAGCGCCCAGGCCGAAGAGCAGATAAGAAATCACATTGCCGCAAGCCCAGCGGACCAGCATTGCCAGACCGCCGCAGAGCACGCCGCCGGTGGTCCCGGCAGCGCCGCCGGTATAGAGGTCCGCAACGACACCGATTCCCTCTGCCATGCCCTGGGTCTGCACGGCCAGATGGTAGATGCTGCCGCAGAAGAATACAAAGCAAATCACGCACACACTGCGCATAACCGGCTTCTGCTTCCTGCCGAAGGTCTGAATCACGAAAATCGCCGCCAGAGCGGGTATGGCGAAATAAAAGCCCACCTGGCCCAGCAGGCCCAGGATCACGGATTTCAGCACCTTCAGCAGGGCCCCATCCGGATTAATGGCGATGACCAGGAACAGCACAAACAGGCAGGCGCAGAGAACCGCCGCCAGAACATTAGGCGACAGACCCCCGGCAAAATCCTGGTTACTCTTTTTCACCTTTTCGGGATTTTTCTTTTTGGGTGGGGTAGATTTGCTGCCGGATGACCCGGCGGGCGTCTTCTTTTGTGCACCGGCGGCCTTCATTTCCGCCTGCGTTGGCTTCTTTTGTGCCATGAATATCCTCCAAACCATAAAAACTGAACCGTATGCGAAAGCCAGAACTTCCCTGACCGGGAAGTCTGGCTCTCATGCTACCAGATTCAGGAAGAATGCAAACAGGGCGAGACCCCAGCAATAGAATGCAAATACAGAAAAGCTATGCTCCGCCACAATGCGCCGCAGCAGCTTCACACCCCCAAGGGCGCCCAGGAAGCTGGCAAAGCCTGCGCACAGATAGGTCAGCACCAGGCTGAAGGTCACGCCCTCAAAGCCCCCGGCGATCACCCGGGCACCGTCGCAGACCACCGTACAGGCCTCTATAACGATTCCCACGGCCATGGCATTTTCCAGGGCATACTTTCTGTCCACACCGCATACGGACCCGATGGACACCATAGCCCCAATGCCGGAAATGCCCGGCAGTACAGAGGCCGCACCGCCCAGGCCCATCAGGAGGCCCTCCACCCGGCTCATGGTGCGGCAATCCTTATTTCCTGTGGGCAAAAACTGCGGAATATAGAGGATCGCACCATTGAGCAGCAGCATCAGCGAAACCGCCAGAAGGCTTTGGCCAAGGCTTTGCGTAAGATTATAGAGAAAATAGGCCGGAATCACCGGAATAACCATAGTCCTGAGCAGGCGGAAGTCCATGAGGCTCTTGGTATCCAAGGGCCGTCTTCGCTTCTTTTTGGGAATGCGCGCCAGAGCCAGGGCCCGATTGATGCGGGTCAGCTGGGGGCGGCATATCTTGTACAGCGCCAGAAGAATGCCAAGATGCATCATCAGCAGCATCAGGTCGCTATTGCCGGAGGCTCCAAATATTTTCAGCAGCAGAATGCCATGGGCTCGGGAAGAAATCGGCAGTACCTCTGCTGCACCGGACAAGAAACTATAGACAAAATTTTGCAGCCAAGTCACACCTGCCGCCTCCTTCACAGAAAATTTCAATTTATAATAACATAGATCTGCGGGAATTTCCAGTATTATTTTTCCTTCCCACAAAATGCAGGCAGGACGCGGCATTGCGTCCTGCCTTATTGTTCAAATATTCCCGAATGCAGGGACCGCCGATTTCTGTGCTATTGCGTTCACATAGCACTGCTCGACCCGCCGGGCGAACTGTTCCGTGCTGTAGGGTCTGGCCGCCTCCACCGCATTGCGGCGGATCCGATTTCCGATGGGGCTGAAGGACAGCATCAGGCTCTCAAGCAGCTGCTCGTCACTGTCCCCGGACAGGACCGCGCTGACGCCGTCTGTGAAGACGCCCAGAAGGCAGGGATCGTCCACCGCGCAGACGCACAACCCGGAAGCCGCCGCTTCGATATAGGTCAGGCCCTGGGTCTCGGAATGGGAAGCGCTGACGAACACATCGCCGATGGCATAGTAGCGGTCGATCTCCTCCCAGGGCTTGGAGCCCACAATGGATACACTGTCCGCCATCCCCAGGGCCAATGCCTGCTCCTGCAATTCCGCCCGCAGCGGACCTTCGCCAATGATGACCAGCTGCACGTCCGGACAGTGCTCATGCAGCTCCGGAAAGACCCGCAGGATCTTTTCGATATTCTTTTCCTTTGCCAGCCGCCCGATGTTCAACAGCACCCGCTTTCCCTCCGGAATGCCGCATTCCGCCCGGGTTGCCGCCTTTTCCTCTGCACTGTGCCTTTCCGGCGAGAAGCGCCCCAGGTCCATGCCGCTGGGGATGATGTCAATGGGTGCTTCCACCCCATACTGCCGCAACAGATTCTCCGTTTTGGCCGTGGGTACGATCACCCTGTCAAACCGGTCGCACCACCACTCACTATAGCGCTTGGCAAGGCTTTTGGCAGTGTTGTCCCCGTGACCGTGGGTAACATAGTATGTATAGTCTTCCCACACCGTGTGATAGGTATGCACCCGAACGCAGCCCGTATGGCGGGCAACATAGGTGCCCAAAAAGCCCATGACAAACTCACTGTTGGTATGCACCACATCAAAGTGCATATCCAGAGCCTGTCGGATGGTCCCCATGCCGGGGAACGCCACATTTCTGTCCCGCAGAAGGATAAACTGTGCCGATTCCAGGTAATGCAGGGTGTCGCTCTGGAATTCCTCCCATCCCTTGCACTTGGGTGCATAGACATGGACCGTATGTCCCATTTTCTGCAATTGCTGATATAGATTCAGGCAGGAGGTAGCCACGCCGTTGATTTCCGGATAAAAGGTATCCGTAAAAATGCCAATAATCATAGCTTATTCCTTTCAGGGTCTTTTTTACCATTCCCAAGGATTATAGCATAGACAGCCCGGAAACGCAAACCGCATATGCAAAAATAAAGAAATCTTAATTGATTTTCCCGATCCATTCCTCTTTTTTCATTGATTTACCCTCGTAAATGGATTATAATGGAGAAAATAAAGCAAAAAGGAGGCTGTCCATGAATTCCAAAGAACTCTCTCAAACCGGCAGACAGCTTTTGAACAAAGGAAAAAAGAGCTTCATCCGGGTCGTTTTTAACAGAAAAACGCTGCTGTTCGTCTCTTTGCTGCTGCAAGCCGGGATCCTGTTTTCCCTGTACTTCTGGTTCGAAGACAATATTCCATTGTTCTTAGGCGGCAGCGCGCTGTTTACCGTTGCGGTCATGCTGATTCTGGTGAACAGCTCCATGGATGCCAGCGCCAAAATCACATGGCTCCTCGTGATTGGCTTGCTCCCCGTATTCGGCTGCGCTCTGTACATCTGGACGCAGAGCGAATGGGGCCGCAGAACATTGCAGGCCCTGGTAGCCAGAAGCGAGGTGCTGTCCCACCACCTGATCCACTCCCGGGAGGATACTCTGGAGCAGCTTCAGCAGGAAGACCCGGGCGCGGCAGGCCTGGCCCGCTACATTGGCTCCTGCGGCAGCTTCCCGGTCTACACCAATACCCAGGTCACCTATTTCCCCCAGGGAGAGGACAAATGGGCGCAGATGCTCATAGAGCTGGAAAAAGCGGAGCATTCCATCTATCTGGAGTACTTTATTCTCCGGGAAGGCCTTATGTGGGGCAAGGTCCTGGAGATTCTGGAGCGAAAGGTGCAGCAGGGCGTGGATGTCCGGCTGCTGTATGACGGCACCTGTGAGCTCACCACCCTGCCGGAGGGCTACCCGCAAAAAATGGAGGCCCTGGGCATCCGCTGCAAGATGTTCAGCCCCATCTCCCCCATCGTTTCCTCCCACTACAACTACCGTGACCACAGGAAAATTCTGGTAATTGACGGCAAAACCGCCTTTACCGGCGGGGTCAATCTGGCGGACGAATACATCAACCATATAGAGCGCTTCGGCCACTGGAAGGACACTGCAATCATGCTCAAGGGCGACGCCGTGGAGAGCTTCAGCCTCATGTTTTTGCAGATGTGGAACATCGATGAAAAGCTGCCCCAATTTCCGGAGCAGCTGGACGTTCCGGAGCCCGCCCCTGCACAGGGCTACGTCATCCCCTATGCGGACAGCCCCATGGACAAGGAAAAGCTGGGCGAAATGGTCTATATCGACATTCTGAACCGCGCCCACAGCTACGTCTATATCATGACGCCCTACCTGATTCTGGACGGAGAAATGGAAACCGCCCTGAAATTCGCCGCCAAGCGGGGCGTGGACGTGCGAATCATCCTTCCGGGCATCCCGGACAAAAAAATCCCCTACGCTCTGGCCAAGACCCACTACAAGGCGCTGCTGTCCGCCGGTGTAAAGCTCTATGAGTACACCCCCGGCTTTGTCCACGCCAAGGTCTTCCTCAGCGACCGGCGGGAAGCCGTGGTAGGCACCATCAATCTGGACTACAGAAGTCTGTACCACCACTTTGAATGCGCCGCCTATCTGAAGGACGTGGACTGTCTGGAGGACATCTGGCAGGATTTTCAGAATACAATGGGCTCCTGCCGCCCAGTCACCTGGCAGACCATCCGGCAGGAGCCCTTCCTGGTGAAGCTGACCGGGTACCTGGCCAAGGTCATAGCGCCGCTGCTGTAAGCATGAATCAAAATGGGAGGATATTTTATGAATGTATTGATGATCAACGGAAGCCCCCGAGGAAGCGGCAATACCGCCATCGCCCTGCAGGAAATGAAAAATGTCTTTGCCCAGGAGGGCATCGAGGTCACAGAGCTGAATGTGGGCGCCAAGGCCGTCCGCGGCTGCATTGCCTGCAACAAATGCGCAGAGCTTGGAAAATGTGTCTTTGACGATGCCGTCAACGAAGCCGCCCCCCTGCTTGCCAAGGCAGACGGTGTGGTCGTGGCAAGCCCCGTGTATTATGCCTCCGCCAATGGCAATCTGATTTCCTTCCTGGACCGGCTGTTTTACAGCTGCCGGTGCGATCTGACCATGAAGGTAGGCGCCAGCGTGGTCTGCGCCCGCCGGGGCGGCTGCTCCGCCACCTTTGACGAGCTGAACAAATACTTTACCATTTCCGGAATGCCGCTGGCCTCCAGCCAATACTGGAACAGCATCCACGGCCGCCTGCCCGGCGAGGCAGAGCAGGACGAGGAGGGCAAGCAGACCATGCGCGCCCTGGCGCGAAACATGGCATTTCTCATGAAGAGCATCGCCCTCGGGAAGGAAGCCTACGGCCTGCCCGAAAAAGAGCCCCGGGTTGCTACCCACTTCATCCGCTAAGAACGCCAATGCACTGAAAAATGGAACAATTATTGATCGTTGAAGATGATGCGGGCTTAAACCAAGGGCTGTGCAAGGCGCTGAACGCGGAAAATCGGCAGCTTATTTCCTGCCGGGACCTGAAAGCGGCGCGGGAACAGCTGCTTTGCGGAAAAGCATCCTTGATTTTGTTGGACATCAATCTGCCGGATGGCAGCGGACTACAGCTGCTGCGGGAAATAAAAGAGGGTACGCCGGATGTTCCCGTCATTCTTCTGACGGCAAATGACACGGATATGGACATTGTAGACGGGCTGGAACGGGGCGCCGACGATTACATTACCAAGCCCTTTTCCCTTTCAGTCCTGCGGGCAAGAGTGAACACCCAGCTGCGAAAGCAGGTGTCGGTCCGCAGCAGTGGGGCGGTCCAAATCGACCATTTCCGCTTTGATTTTGCGGCCATGTGCTTTTACGCAGGAGATGCAAAAGTCGAACTGAGCAAAACGGAGCAAAAGCTGCTGCACCTGCTTGTAGAAAACCGGGGCCAAACCGTGCCCCGAAACGTATTGGTGGACAGAATCTGGACGGATGGCGCGGAATATGTGGATGAAAACGCCCTCTCCGTTGCGGTAAAGCGTCTGCGGGATAAGCTTGGCGCACAGGCATATATCAAAACGGTATACGGCATTGGCTACAGCTGGGTAAGGGCGGATGAATAAGACAGAAGTTGTATTTTTTCTGCTGTGCTTTCTTGCAGCCGCCGCCATTGTATGGCGGGAGCGGCGAAAAAGCCGGAAAACCATGGAGCATATCGAAAAAATGCTGGATGCCGCAATGGACGGTTCCTTTTCTGAAACCACCTTTGATGAGAGCAGGCTCTCCGCATTAGAGACAAAATTTGCCCATTATCTTTCCGCAGCGGAAACCTCCTCCCGAAACCTGGCCCGAGAAAAGGACAAAATCAAAGCACTGGTTGCCGATATCTCCCATCAAACCAAAACGCCCATTGCAAACCTGCTGCTATACAGTGAGCTTCTGCAGGAAGAAGCCCTTTCCCCATCGACCGAGGCAAATGTGGACACACTCCACGCGCAGGCCAAGAAGCTTCAATTTTTGATTGATGCTCTCGTGAAGCTGTCCAGGCTGGAAAACGGGATCATTTCCCTTTCTCCAAAACGCACAGCACTGCAGCCGCTGCTTCAAAGCGCCGCGGAGCAGTACGCCGCCAAGGCTGCCGAAAAGGGATTGGCCCTGCACCTATACGATACCGAAGCTTCTGCCGTTTTTGACCCAAAATGGACAGCGGAAGCCCTGACAAATCTGATTGACAACGCAATCAAATACACGCCGCACGGCGAAATTACCATCCGCGCGGACAGCTACGAAATGTTCGCGCGAATCGACATCTCGGACACCGGCCCAGGCATCCCGGAACGGGAACAGGGAAAGATATTTACCCGCTTTTATCGTGGGGAAACCGTGCAGGAGCAGGAAGGCGTTGGTATTGGGCTATATTTGGCCCGCCAGATCATCTCCGGCGAAGGGGGCTACATCAGGGTTACCTCTGCCCCCGGAGAAGGGAGCACTTTTTCCGTATTTCTGCCGAAATAACTTCGATTCTTTCAAAACTGTTAGAATTCATTTTCTGACGGAAAGAATGTGGAAAGAATCCTATGCGATAATCTGTATGCAGCAAAGGATGTTTTCTTTGCGCGCATACAGATTTTTTCATGGAGGTACTCATTTATGGCAATTTTACAGGCCCAGGGGCTGAAAAAGATTTATGGCTCCGGCGACAATGCGGTTCACGCCCTGGATGGCGTTGATCTACGTGTGGAAAAAGGTGAATTTGTCGCCATCGTCGGCACATCCGGCTCCGGAAAATCTACCCTGCTGCATATGCTCGGCGGGCTGGACCGGCCTACGGAGGGCACGGTTACGGTTGACGGGCAGGAGATTTTCGCCTTGAAAGAGGAAGCACTGACCATCTTCCGCCGCCGGAAAATCGGCTTTGTCTTTCAGAGCTACAATCTGGTTCCGGTGCTGAATGTATACGAGAACATCGTCCTGCCCATTGAGCTGGACGGCGGAAAAATCAACAAGGCATTTATCGGGCAGATCGTACAGACCCTGGGGCTGGAGAAAAAGCTGGACGCGCTGCCCGGTCAGCTCTCCGGCGGGCAGCAGCAGCGGGTGGCAATCGCCCGGGCTTTGGCGGCGGCCCCGGCCATCATTCTGGCAGACGAGCCAACCGGCAATCTGGACAGCAAGACCAGTCAGGATGTACTAAGTCTGTTGAAGGTGACCAGTCAGAAATTCGCCCAGACCATCGTGATGATCACCCACAATGAGGAAATCGCCCAGCTGGCTGACCGGATCATCCGCATTGAAGATGGCCGCATCGTCACAGGCCGCTGAGGAGGTGGCTGTGATGAAGGTTTCAAACCAGAAATGCATCCGCAGGCTCAGCTTCCGGTTTCTCCGGGCCAACCGGCGGCGGAACCGGATCGCGGTTTTCGCCATTGCCTTGACGACACTGTTATTTACGTCTCTATTTACCATTGTCCTGTCCCTGAATTCCAGCTACGAAACCTACCAGTTCCGGCAATTGGGCGGCTATGCCCACGGTACATTTAAGGACGTATCCCCTGAGCAGGCAGAGCGGATCGCTGCCCACCCGAACGTGAAGGAGGTGGGCGCGCGAAAGGTCATCGGCATCAGCACAGAGGGGGTTTTTGCCAAAATCCCGGCTGAAATCAGCTATATGGATGCAAACTGCACCAAGTGGAGCTACGCCACCCCCACCACCGGGCGCATGCCCACAAGCGGAAAAGAAGTGGCCATGGATACTGCGGCCCTGCAAAAGCTTGGTATCACGCCGGAATTGGGAGCAGAGGTCACCGTTTCCTATTCCGTCACGGACAAGGATCAGACCGCTTTCCCTGTGACGGACACCTTCACCCTGGTGGGCTTCTGGGACTATGACGACCTGATGCCTGTTCACTACATCAATATCCCCGCAGACTACGCCTCCTCCATTGAAGCCCAGGCAGCGGAACAGGGGCTGGAACCTTTCCGCGTGGATTTGAATGTGATGATGGCGTCCGCTGCCAACATCCGGGGGCAGATGGAGCAGGTAGATTCCGACCTGGGTTACACCTGGGACAGCTACGGCGATCCAAACAGCGTTCGAATCGGTGTCAACTGGGGCTATACCACTTCCCAGATGGCATCCCAGCTCGACCCCCAGACGGTGATTGCCATAGCGGCCTTTCTCCTGCTGGTGATTTTCACCGGATATCTGATCATTTACAACATCTTCCAGATCTCCGTCACCGGGGACATTCGATTTTACGGCCTGCTGAAAACCATCGGCACAACGCCCCGCCAGTTGAAGCGCATCATCCGACAGCAGGCGCTGCTTCTGTGTGTCATCGGCATTCCGGCGGGTATGCTGCTGGGCTACGGCGTTGGCGCAGTCCTGACCCCTGTTGTGATGGCCAGGACAACCTTCGGCGCCGGGATCACCACCATCAGCGCCTCTCCCCTGATTTTTCTTGCCTCTGCTTTGTTCGCCCTGGTCACCGTTCTGCTGTCCTGTTCCCGTCCGGGTAAGATTGCCTCAAAAGTTTCTCCGGTGGAAGCAACAAAGTACACGGAAATTGTAAGGAGCAAAAAGAAGCGCCGTACTACCCGTGGTGCAAAAGTATATCAAATGGCTTTTGCCAACTTGGGGCGCAATAAAAGGAAAACTGTTCTTGTGGTTATCTCTCTTTCGCTTTCGGTGGTACTTCTCAATATCCTGGTCACTTTTACAGGTGGTTTCGATATGGAAAAGTATCTGGCAAAACAAACCTGTGCGGACTTTATCGTAAGCTCTACGGATTATTTTCGGTACAATCGCTCCGAAAGCTATATTTCTCAGGAACAAATGGAACAAATCGAAGCGAATACCGCTCTGTCCCTGTCCGGTTGTGGTTATACACTGACCGGTTATACTCCATACGCCTGGATGCGCGAGGAGCACTGGCTGCAGGACATGATGCACTATACTTCCGAGGAAAATGCGAAAGCCGTGTTGGAACAGAGAGATCGCCGTGGTGATCTTGTGGGCGAGAGTACGTTAATGGAAGGCTTGGATGATTCCTTGTTTGATAAATTAACTGTGGTAGAGGGCGACATATCTCCTATGTTTCAAAAAGATACAAATGCCATCGCTGCAGTCGTTCGTACAGATGATTACGGAAATGTGCGCAATCCTGATTCTTACCCGCCTGTCGGTTCTGTTCAGACCATAACCTATATTGATGAAGGACATTATATTGACAGCCGTACCGGAAACCTCTGCGATGAAAATACGCCTGCAGAATATGTACAGTTTCAGCTTTCTGCCAGCCATGATGTAGATTATACAGTTTGTGCTTATGTCACAGTGCCATACTCCATGAGCTTCCGTTCTTATTCACCAGGCTATAGTTTTGTGCTTCCCATCGAGAAACTCAACCATGACAGCCAGCATGAAAGTATCCCGATGTTTTATCTGTTCGATACGCCCGATGACATAAGCGAAGCATCCGCGGAGAATTACCTTGCTGATTTAACTGCTGACAATTTGTCCGGATTGATGTATGAAAGCAAAGCAACAGTCCGGGCAGAATTCGAGAGCTTCCAGACCATGTTTCTGCTGCTGGGCGGGCTGCTCTGCGCCATTGTCGGCCTTATAGGCGTTCTCAACTTCTTCAATGCCATTATGACGGGGATCCTTTCCCGCAGAAGAGAATTTGCGGTTCTCCAGGCGGTGGGAATGACCGACAGGCAGCTCAACGCGATGCTGGTTTATGAGGGACTGTTCTATGCCCTGGGCTCTGCCGGGGCCGCGCTGGTTCTTTCGGTCATGATGAGTCCCTTGCTTGGAAAACTTATGGAAAAAATGTTCTGGTTTTTCAGCGCCAGGTTCAATGTGATCCCCGCGCTTACCGCCATTCCCCTGTTCGCGCTGCTGGGCTGGCTGATTCCCACCGCCATGCATAAACAGGCGATGAAATACAGCGTGGTGGAACGGCTGCGGGACGCAGAGTAATTCCCCATAACAAAAGGCATCCCTCTGCCGCAATGGCAGAGGGATATTCTCATAGACGTGGTTTATGCCTTTACGGCGTTCAGGATGCACTTCACCAGTTCGTCCCGGCCGTCGCCCTTCTCGGCGGAGAAAGGGATCACGGGGCAGCTCTCGGGCAGCTCCAGGTCGGCGCGGATGGTGGCGAGGTTCGCCTCCAGCTCGCTCTTCTTCAGCTTGTCCTTCTTGTTGGCAAGGACCACAAAGGGGCAGCCGGAATCCAGAAACCACCTGGCCATGGTGATATCGTTGTTCGTGGGCGGATGGCGGTAGTCCACGATCAGCACCCCCAGGGTAATGCGGTTGGCGGCGAAATAGTCCTCCATGAGCTTTGCCCAGCGGTCCTTTTCCGCCTGGGGTACCTTTGCAAAGCCGTAGCCGGGCAGGTCCACCAGATAGCAGGTTTTATCCAGCAAAAAATAGTTCACATGGACGGTCTTTCCCGGCTTATCCCCCACCTTTGCCATGCTCTTGCGCTGCAAAAGGCGGTTGATGACGGAGGATTTGCCCACATTGGACTTGCCCGCAAAGGCAATCTCCGGCAGCCGTTTTCCCGGAAAATCCTTGGGTGAGGCGGCGGAAATCAAGAATTCTACGTTCTGAAAATTCATAGCCGCCTCCTTACTGCTGCAGCTCCGGCCGTCTTGCCTTGGCGGAAACGTCCTCAGGCAAGCTGCCCAGAATGGCAGGGTTCATCTCCGCAGTCCGGTTCAGCGCCGCATTCAGCACCGTATCCACCGTAGAAGCGCTGACGAAATTCAGCTGCTTGCGGACGGTCTGGTCGATCTCTTCCAGGTCCCGCTCGTTGTCCTTGGGAATAATGACCGTGCGGATGCCGTGGCGAAGCGCCGCCATGGTCTTCTCCTTCAGGCCGCCAATGCGCATGACCCGGCCCCGAAGGGAAACTTCGCCGGTCATGGCCACATCCCGCCGGACGGTGGTATTGGTCAGGGCGGAGACGATTGCCGTACAGACCGTCACACCGGCACTGGGGCCGTCCTTAGGCACAGCGCCCTCCGGGAAATGCACATGGATATCCTTGGTCTTATAGAAGTCCGCGGGAACGCCCAGCTTCTGGGCGTTGGCCCGGATATAGCTCAGGGCAGCATGGGCAGACTCCTTCATGACGTTGCCCAGGTTGCCGGTGAGCTCCAGCTTTCCGGAGCCCTCCATCACATTGACTTCCACTTCCAGGGTCTCGCCGCCTACGCTGGTCCAGGCCAGGCCCGTGACCAGGCCCACCTGGTCGCTGCCCGGCAGACGGTCCGGCAGGAATTTGCGGATGCCCAGGAAGTCCTCCAGATTGCCGCCGGTGACGGTGATTTTCTTGGGCTCCTCCTGGGAAAGCAGCTGCATATCTGCCTTCCGGCAAATGGCCCCGATTTCCCGCTCCAGGTTCCGAACGCCGGATTCCCGGGTATAGCAGCAGATGATCTCCCGAATGGCATCATCCGTAATGCGCAGCTGGGTCTTTTTCAGGCCGTGCTTTTTCAGCTGCTTGGGCACCAGGTAATTCTTGGCAATCATGAGCTTCTCTTCATCGGAATAGGAGCCCAGTTCGATGATCTCCATGCGGTCCAGCAGGGGTCTGGGGACGGTATCCAAGGTGTTGGCGGTGGTGATGAACATTACATCGGACAGGTCGAAGGGAATCTCAATATAATGGTCCCGATAGGTGCTGTTCTGCTCCGCATCCAGCACCTCCAGCAGCGCCGCGCTGGGGTCGCCCCGGTAGTCTGAGCCCATTTTGTCGATCTCGTCCAGCAGGACAACGGGGTTGGAGGTCCCGGCCTGGGTCATGGCCGTCATGATGCGGCCGGGCATGGCTCCCACATAGGTCTTCCGGTGGCCCCGGATATCGGCCTCGTCATGGACGCCGCCCAGGGAAATGCGGACCATCTTCCGGTTCATGCACCGGGCAATGGAATAGGCAATAGAGGTTTTGCCCACACCGGGAGGGCCTACCAGGCAGAGTATCTGATGCTGGCTGTCCGGGGCCATCTGCTTGACGGCCATGGTCTCCAGGATCCGCTCCTTCACCTTTTCCATGCCGAAGTGATCCTTGTCCAGCACCTTTCGTGCAGCGGCCACGTCCACCCGGTCCTTGGTCTTCACATTCCACGGAAGATCCAGCACCGTGTCCAGATAGTTGCGCAGGACGGAGGCTTCGGAGGAGCCGAAGGGCTGCTTCTTCAGCTTTTCGGCATCCTTGATCAGCTTCTTCTCCTGCTCCTCGGCAAGATGCAGCTTCTTGATGCGGGCAATGTCCTCGTCCAGCTCTGCATTCTCGTCTTCCTCGCCCAGCTCTTCCCGAATGGCACGCATCTGCTCGCGCAGATAGTAGTCCCGCTGGTTCTGGTCCATATTGACCCGGGTCTTGTCCTGGATCTCGGATTCCAGCTTTAGAACCTCAATCTCCCGGCGCAGCATGGCAACTGCCATTTCCAGGCGCTTGGTGGGGTTCAGCTGGGCCAAAAGGGCCGCCTTGTCCTGGATGTCCAGGCCGGAATTCTGGCCGATGGAATCCGCAAGGAAGCCGTCGTCATCGCTGGCAAGCATTTTCAGCTGAATCAGCTGGGCCGGGTGCTCCGTGTACTCCGTATAGGCGGCGTAGAGGCTGTTGGCCTCCCGGCGCAGTGCCTGGCTTCTGGGGCCGCTGCCGCTCTCCGGGCAGGAGACAGACTCCACCTGACCGGCCAAATACGGCTCTGTCTGCCGCATTTCCGTAATGCGTCCCCGAGAAAGGCCGGTGACCAAGACCCGAAGATTTTCATCCTGGGCCTTCAGAACCTGCTTGACCTGGACAATGGTACCTACGGTATACAGGTCTCCCAGCTTGGGGTCGTCCACCATGATGTCCTTCTGGGGTGTCAGAAAGAGGGTCTGATTCTCCTTCATCGCCGCCTCCAGCGCCAGGGCAGACTTGGGCCGGCCCACATCGAAGTGGACCGTCTGATCCGGGAAAATGGCCAGCCCCCGCAGGGCCAGGACCGGCATATTCCCGGCATAAATCATCTCGCTCATTGTATTTTCCCTCCTTTGTGGAGTTAATGGCACCAAAAAGTACCTATGAAGACAAAAGGGGGCAGATTTCTCCGCCCCCTTAAAGCATTATTTCTTCCCGTTCAGGGGCTCTCTGGGATGAGCAGGATCTCGCACAATGGTAGGCTGCCCACCCTCGACGCATTCCGGTGTCAGAATCACCTTCTGGATGGTCAGATCCGAGGGAATCTGGAACATGATGTTCGTCATGATTTTCTCCAGAATTGCCCGCAGGCCTCTGGCACCGATCTGGCGGTCAATGGCCTTCTTGGCAACGGCCTTCATGGCATCCTCGGTGATCTCCAGAGCCACGCCGTCCATCTCCAGCAGCTTCTGATACTGGCGGACAATGGCGTTCTTGGGCTCTACCATAATGCGAACCAGGTCCTCCTGGCTAAGACTCTCCAGGCAGGCGATCATGGGCATACGGCCAATGAGCTCAGGGATAATGCCGAACTTCATCAGATCGTGGGGCTCCACCTGGGCAAGCAGCTTGCCCACATCCCGATTCTTCCGGCTTTCCACCGGCGCATCAAAGCCGATGGTGCTCCGGTCCGTCCGGGCCTCAATGATCTTATCCAGCCCATCAAAGGCACCGCCGCAGATGAAGAGGATATTGGTGGTATCTACCTGGATCATCTCCTGCTGGGGGTGCTTCCGTCCGCCCTGGGGCGGGACATTGGCAACGGTGCCCTCCAGGATTTTCAGCAGCGCCTGCTGCACGCCCTCGCCGGACACATCCCGGGTAATGGAGGTATTCTCGCTCTTGCGGGCGATTTTGTCCATTTCATCGATGTAAATAATGCCCCGCTGGGCCAGCTCCACGTCAAAATCCGCAGCCTGCAGGAGGCGAAGCAGAATGTTCTCCACGTCGTCGCCCACATAGCCGGCCTCGGTCAGCGTGGTAGCGTCTGCGATTGCAAAGGGCACGTTGAGGATCTTGGCCAGAGTCTGTGCAAAGAGGGTCTTGCCGCAGCCCGTGGGGCCGATGAGCAGAATATTGCTCTTCTGCAGATCCACATCGGAATTGTCCGGGAACGTAATGCGCTTATAGTGATTGTAGACCGCAACGGACAGGGCGATTTTGGCCTCTTCCTGACCAATGATATAGTGGTCCATGAAGGCCTTCATTTCCATGGGGGTCGGCAGCTTTTCCAGCTTGGGTGCACCGCCGCCCACATCGATCTCATCCCGCAGCAGCTCGCTGCAGGCCTGCACACAGTCGCTGCAGATATACACGCCGGGGCCGGCAATCAGCCGACCGGCCTGGGACTCCCGCTTCCCGCAGAAGCTGCATCGAACCGGCGGCTCACTTGTTCTTGCCATTATCCGGCACCTCGTTTCTCTTAAAAATCAATGATGCTCCAGAACCCGGTCGATGAGGCCGAAGGCCTTTGCCTCTTCCGCATTCAGGAAATTATCCCGCTCGCAGGCGGCGGTGACCTCTTCGATGCTCTTGCCGGTATTCTCGGACAGGATGCGGTTCATCCGGGTCTTGACGTTTTCCAACCGCTTCAGATGAATGGCCATGTCCGTAATCTGACCCTGGGTGCCCGCAGATGGCTGGTGGATCATGATTTCAGAATTGGGCAGAGCCATCCGCTTGCCCTTGGTGCCGGAGCTCAGCAGGAAAGCACCCATGGATGCGGCCATGCCCACGCAGATGGTTGCAACATCACACTTAATGTATTGCATGGTGTCATAGATGGCCATACCGGCCGTGACACTGCCGCCGGGGGAATTGATATAGAACTGAATGTCCTTATCCGGGTCCTGGGCTTCCAGATACAGCAGCTGGGCAACTACCAGGCTGGCTGTGGTATCGTTGACCTCTTCGGACAGGAAAATAATGCGGTCATTCAGCAGACGGGAAAAAATGTCATAGCTGCGTTCGCCGCGGCTGGTCTGCTCAACAACATAGGGTACTAAACTCATGGTGATGTCTCCTTTCAATTGACAGCCATGGAAAACACGCGGCGGACCGTGGGGGCCTTTTGCTTCCCCCGCGATCCGTTTTTTGTTTTCAAGCCGACTGTCTAAGCTTTGCCGTGAAACATTCTAACCATTTGGAAAGAGGCTTATTCCTCGGTCTTCTCCTCAGCCTTGGGCGCAACGGCAACGGCGCTGTCCACAATCAGCTTCACGGCCTTGCGGGTCTTCAGGGACTCGGTCAACTCCTCAACGGGAACCAGCTCCTTGACCTTGGAAACCTCCATCTCGTACTGCTTGGCCATGCTCTCGAACTCTTCCTCGATGTCCTGCTCGGTGACGGTCAGGTTCTCCACCTCGGCTATTCTTTCCAGGGTGACGGAGATCTTGGCCTGCTTCTCAGCGGTGGGACGGAAGGCATTGCGCATGGTGTTCACATCGCCGCCCATCATCTTGGCGTACTGCTCCATGGAGTAGCCGCTCATCTGCAGCTGGTAGCCAAAGCGCTCCATCTGCACATCCAGCTCCTTCTCAACCAGAGCATTGGGCATATCCACGGTGGTGTTCTCGGCGGCCTTCTCAACGGCAGCTTTCTCGAAATCGGAATCCAGCTGCTTCTGAGCCTTCTCCAGAGCCTTAGCACGGATGTCGGCCTTCAGAGCCTCCAGGGTATCGAACTCGGAAACGTCCTTGGCGAACTCATCGTCCTGCTCAGGGATGATGTTCATGGTCAGCTTGTTGACCTTCACATGGAACACAACAGCCTTGCCGGCCAGGTCCTTGTGATAATCCTCGGGGAAGGTGATGTCGATGTCCTTCTCTTCGCCCACGTTCATGCCGACGATCTGCTCCTCAAAGCCGGGAACAAAGGAGTGGCTGCCCAGGGTCAGGTCGAAGTTCTCGCCCTTGCCGCCCTCGAAGGGAACGCCATTGTCGAAGCCCTCGAAATCGATGTTGGCAGTGTCGCCCATCTCAGCGGGACGGTCCACATTCTCGGTGGAAGCCACGTTCTTGGCCATGGCGTCCAGCTCAGCCTGAACCTGTGCATCGGTAACGGTGGGCTCAGCCTTCTCGACCTCCAGGCCCTTGTACTGGCCCAGAGTGACCTCGGGGTAGACGTCGGTGGTCAGGGTCAGGGTGACGGTGTTGTCGTCAGCGATCTGCATATCGGTCAGGCTGGGGCGGCCAATGGCCTTGAAGCCATCCTGGCTGGCAACGGCGAACTCATAGATCTCGGGGAAAATCTCCTCCAGGCCGTCTTCGTAGAAGACATGGGCACCGTACATAGCCTCGATCATCTTCCGGGGAGCCTTGCCCTTGCGGAAGCCGGGGATCATGATGCTCTTACGGGCCTTCATATAAGCGCTGTTGACACCGCGCTCCATCAGCTCCTTGTCGATCTCCACCACGATGGTGGCCTGATTGCCGTTTCTTTCTACGCTCTTAACATTCATGTAAATATACCTCCTGATAGGTGCTTTTGGAACGCACCCTTTATTTATATTTTTACATAGCCGATATATTCTATCAAATAAAGTGGGAATTGTCCACACTTTTCTTAAAAAGTTTTCATTTAATTACCGGCTGAGGCTGGAAATTCACATAGTCCGCAGACAGCAGGCGATAGAAAATGCCATCCCACTGTCCTTCCAGCGCCAGCTTGTGGCTTCCGCCGTGCAAATGCCCATAAAAGCACTGCCGGACACCATATTTCTCCAGAATATCCAGAATCTCCTGACAGGTGTATCCCTTGTACCTGGGCGGATAGTGGAGAAACACCAGCTTTTCCCGGTCCCCTGCCGCTTTCAGGGACGCCTCCAGGCGCATCAGTTCCCGGCGGAACACTTTCTCATCGTGGGTACCGGACTTTTCCTCCTCAAAAAACCAGCCGCGGGTGCCGCAGATGGCATAGTCCTCATAGAAATAGCAGTTATTATTCAGCAGATACATCTGGGTAAATTCGTTTTCCTTACAGAATTTCTCGAATTTCGCAGCCGTGCTCCACCAATAATCGTGATTTCCCTTTAGAATGATTTTTCTGCCGGGGATCTGCTGGATCCAGGCAAAATCCGCTTTTGCGCTGGGAAGGTCCAGTGCCCAGCTCAGATCGCCCATAAGCACCGTGGTATCCTCCGGGCCAATCACCCGGAATCCCTGCCGGAGCTTTTCCATATAGCCAACCCAGGCACCGCCGAAAACATCCATGGGCTTCGGCGCGCCCAGGCACAGATGCAAATCGCCTATGGCATGCAGCGCCACGCACTCACCTCCCCGTATTCAAGTATTCCCTGACCGTTGCCCCGGGCACATCCAGCAGCGCAGAAATGGTATCGCTGTCCGGTTCCGGGCTGCGCTCCGACAGGAGCAGCGCCCTGCGGTTCTCCCCCGCCTTAGAGCGATAATCCTGCACCCCGGCATAGAGAATGGCCGTATAGGGGCTGAGCAGGCAATCATAATTTTTCAGAACGCCCGTCAGCGTCAGCGTCAGGCGGCTCTCGCTGGTCACGCCCACAAACAGTGCGCGCTGCATTTGCCGCAAAAGGCTCTGTTCCGGCTCATAGGTCAGGCCCATATAGGAAACCTTGGCATATTCCACTGCCGGTTTTGGGCCGCCCAGGCAGTACAGCAGGTGCTCCAGTCCCATGGGCAGCACCACATCCGCAAGCGGCGTGCGGGTCTTTTCGCAGACCCCATCGGTCCGCAACTGCCCCAGGTGTACCAGTTCCCAGGGGCTGTTGTTTTCATTGCAGCAGCAAATGATTTTCCCTACCGGGAAGCCCATTTGCTTCAAATACATCCCCGCCAGCACGCCGGAGAAATCTCCGGACAGCACCGCCAGATCTGTCTCCTCCTGCTCCATCCGGGAGAGCAGCATGCCCATAACTGCCAGCTTGACGCAGGTTATCGCCCAGAAGCCGCAGCTGCACCCCAGCCGTTCCGACAGGTAGCGCAGAATGTAGCTCAGCTCCCCCTCCGGGTTATGCCAGCACTGCACCAAAACCGTCCTTCGGTCCAGCTCCCGGGCACGAACCCAGCGGCGGCCTACGGAGAAATCCAGGTCCCAGGCAGTAATCCCCAGGTCAAGGTACATACCCAGCAGCCGGACAAAGGCGCCGTTTTCCGGCAGCTTTCCCAGATTCCGGATCTCCTCCCCGCTCAGCCGGGGCACCGTCTCCGGCACATACAGCCCGCCATCCGGGCTTCTGTCCTGGGAGAATGCCTGCTTTGCATCATAAAGGGGTTCCTTACTTCTTGTTGTTGCGTACCGCAGCGTCCATCACTCCCAAAGCATTGTTCCAATAGAGATTCATAACCATTTCCTCCGTCAGGCCCCGCTCCAGCAGGCGCTGGGCCAGAGCCGGATAGCTCTGGACACCCTCAAAGCCCTGGGCCAAAGCATCACAGCCGTCCAGGTCGCCGCCCAACGCAATATGACGGCACTCCGGATCCATTTCCAGGAAATGGAAAATATGGTCGCAGATCGTGTCCAGCGTGGGCTTTTCCCCCAGGAATTCCGCGAACTGATTGATACCTGCCACGCCGCCCGTATCCCGGATGGCCCGGAACATATCGTCCGTCAGGTTCCGGGCATGGGGACAGACGGCCCGGCTGTTGGAATGGGAGGCTATCACAGGCGCCTGGGTGATCTTCATAATATCCCAGAAGCCTGCATCGCTGATATGGCTCACATCCACCAGGATTCCTAGTTTCTGGGCATTGCGGACATATTCCCGCCCCAGGTCTGTCAGGCCCTCTCCGGTCTGGTTGGAGCCGGTGAGGGCGTTGCTTTCATTCCAGCCAAGGGTAGAAATGCGGAAGCCGGCCTGGAACATGCTTTCCAGCAGCTCCGGGTCAAAGTCAAAGCCCGCCGGGCCTTCAATGGTCAGAAGGGCGGACATTTTTCCCTTTTCGTAGTTTGCCCGGATATCATCGGCGCTGTACACCAGGCCGATCTTTCTTTTGTTCTTGTCGATTTCCCGCTGGATGGTGGCAATCTCCCGCTCAAAAACGACAACGGGAGACAGGCCGTACCAGTCCTTTTTTTCCATATAGGGCGTTGTAAAGCAGGCAAAGCACTGGCAGTAGCCGGAAAGCTGTTTTGCTCGGGTCAGGTCAATATGACCGCCATTCGCATTCAGGCTTCCTGCCTGATTCACATCGTCGCCCAGCAGCCGCAGGGCGGTGTCGCAGTGCAGATCAAATACCGGAAAATTCATTCAAATGCATCCTCCAAATGATTGATAATCAGCTTTTTTGTCTCCGTTCCCTGGGGTGCATAGATTTCGATCACATCGAACCGGGGCTGCAAGCTTGTGGGATACCGGGATAAGTACATGGACGCCGTGGTGCGGAGCCTTTGCTGCTTCCGGTAGTCCACAAATTCCCGTGCCAGGGCAAACGCCGCATTTTTGCGCAGCTTGACCTCCACAAAAACCAGATAGCGCCTGTTTTTGACGATCAGGTCAATTTCCCCGTATTTGCACCGGTAATTGGATGCCACCAGTGCATAGCCCTTTCGGCGCAGAAATTCCGCTGCCTTTTCTTCCCCCCAGGGGCCCAGCAGATTAGCCATAGAGCTTTTTCAAAAAGGACCTTCTGTGGATGGGACAAGGCCCCAGCTTTTCCAGGGCCGCATAGTGGGCCTTGGTGCCATAGCCCTTGTGAATTTCAAAGCCATAGCCCGGGTATTTTTCCGCAGCTTCCATCATCCAGTTGTCCCGGGTGACCTTGGCCAGCACGGAAGCGGCGGCAATATTGGCGCTCAGGCTGTCGCCCTTGATGACCGTCTTGCAGGGCACGCCGAAGTCTGTCTCCCGGTTGCCGTCGATCAGGGCGAATTCCGGCTGGGGATTCAGCTGCTCCATCGCCCGGCGCATGGCCAGAAAGGTGGCCTGCAGGATATTGATCTCGTCGATCTCCTCCTGGCTTGCAAAAGCAATGCCAAAGCTCACCGCCTCCTGCTGAATGATTGGAAACAGCTCCCGGCGGCGCTTGTCGGAGAGCTTCTTGCTGTCGTTCAGCCCCGGGATCACCAGTCCCTTGGGCAGGATGACCGCTGCCGCACACACCGGTCCGGCCAGAGGGCCTCTGCCCGCCTCGTCCACACCGCAGATAAGATCAAAGGGGAGCTCCGACTCGATTTCCCAGAGATTGATTTCACTCATTGCTCTGCCTCCTTGGGCTGCTCCAGGGTAAATTTCCCCAGTTTTCCGCCGCGGAATTCATCCAGCAGCACCTTTGCCATCCGCTCCGTATGGATTTCACCCCGGGCAAGCAGATAGCCTCTGTTCTTTCCTGCCATTTCCAGCAGCTCGTAGCCCCGGGTTCCCTGGGAGGCTTCTACCTTGTAGCGCTCCTTCAGCGTTTCCGGATAGTATTCCAGCAGCAGCTCCATCAGGCGGCAGGCCAGCTCCTCCACATCGATGACGCCCTCCTTGACGGCCCCCGTAAAGGCCAGCATCATGCCAACCTCGGGGTCTTCAAATTTGGGCCAGAGGATTCCCGGGGTATCCAGCAGCTGCAATCCCGCGTCCACCGTCACCCACTGCTTGCCCCGGGTCACACCCGGGCGGTTTTCCGCCTTGGCGCCTTTTCTGCCGGAAATCTGATTGATGAGGGTGGATTTGCCCACATTGGGAATCCCTACCACCATAACCCGCAGGGGTCTATTCATGCCCTTCGCCGCATCCCTTTGGAGCTTTTCGGCGCAGGCCTTCCGGGCCGCAGGGGTAAAGCCGGAAATGCCCCGCTTGGTCTTGCAGTCCGTGGCAATGACAGCCATGCCCTTCTTCTCAAAATAGCTTTTCCACCGGCTTGTGGCGGCAGGGTCTGCCAAGTCCATGCGGTTCAGGACGATCATTCTGGGTTTGCTGCCGCAGATGGCGTCAATATCCGGGTTCCGGCTGGACAGAGGAATCCGAGCGTCTACGATTTCGCAGACCGCATCCACCTGCTTCAGGTCTGCCTCGATCTGCCGCCGGGTTTTTGTCATGTGGCCCGGATACCACTGAATATTCATATTCTCCATTTAGTTTACCTTTCCGATTCGCTGAAAATCCCGCTTTTGAGAGCCGCCGTCCGTTCCCGGGAAGAGAATCAGGGCAACCTTGCCCAGAATCTCCCGCTTGTCCACCTGGCCAATCTCCAGGGAGCGGCTGTCCTTGGAATTGTTGCGGTTATCGCCCATGACAAAGACACAGTTTTCCTCCACGATCTGTGGGAACACAGCCCCTTCGTCCAGATTGGTCAGGGTGTTGGTGTAATCCTCCTCCAGAGGGAGGCCATCTACATAGACAATACCGTTTTCAAAGTCCATATCCACGATCTGCCCTTCCGTGGCGATGACGCGCTTGACAATGGGCTTCCCGTGATCATAGGCCTGCTTACTGAGGACCACAATGTCCCCCTGTTTCGGCTCCCGATAGAAGAGATTGCCGGTCAAAAGCAAATAGTCCCCATCCAGCAGCGTCTGCCGCATAGAGGGCCCGGACACCACGATGATGCGGAAAAAGACCAGGAATACGATCATAACCACAGACAGCATCCAGCACAAATCGTGCAGATACAGCACAAGACTCTTTTGAAACCCCGGATTTTCTTCCTTCTGCTTTTTGGATTCAAATCGCGCCACGTTTGTTCCCTCCTGTTTCTCTCCCGGCATAATATGGGATATTGTACCACAGCTTGTAGGTATTTTCCAGAAATAAAAAGCAAATTTTTCGTCAGAGCATAAAAAAAGAGGGCAAAGCCCTCTTTCTTTATGAAAAGCAGAATTAAACCTTCTCCTTGATCTTGGCAGCCTTGCCGAAACGATCCCGCAGGTAGTACAGCTTCGCACGGCGAACCTGGCCCTTACGGACGGTCTCGATCATAGCCACGTTGGGAGAATGCAGGGGGAAGACCTTCTCGCAGCCGACGCCGTAGGAAACACGGCGAACGGTGATGGTCTCACCAATGCCGCCATGCTTGCGGGCAATGATGGTGCCTTCGAAAACCTGGATACGCTCACGAGCGCCTTCCTTGATGCGAACGTGCACACGGACGGTGTCGCCAACCCGGATCTCGGGCAGCTCTTCCTTCATGTACTGGCTGTTCAGTGCTTTTACCAAATCCATTTTATTGTCCTCCTTAAATATTAGGCGTTCATGCCCGCGCTTTTTCGCGGCAGAGGACACACCTTGATTTCAGACCGACTTATTCTAGCATAGAATCATAGGAAATGCAAGCACTTTTTTCGCAATTTCTTTGGATATTTGCGCTGTTATTTTATCCAATTCTAAGGTATCGGCTCAGCACTCCGTGAACGTGTAGCGGACCATGCTCCCCTTGCCGTCGCCGGTGATGATCAGCAAATCGCCGGTTTTGGTCTGCACCCGGTCCATGACCGGGTAGGGGGCGTTGGCCTGCACGTAGCTTTCCGGGCTTTCGCACTCCGCCTCAAGGATCTCCTTTTTGGCGTGGGCTTCCCCGCCGCAGGGATTGATGGTCTCCACCAGGATCTCGTATTCCTTCATAGAAAAAACTCCTTTTCCTTTTTCTATAAGGATATCACAGAGGGCTCAGATTATGCAAATAGGCATTTTCCACAAGAATGCTATGCCAGGATTGTGCAAATCAACTCCGCGCACTTTTCAATGCCCAGCTTTCCGCTGTTCAGCGTCATATCGTAAGATTGAACCTGCCCCCATTTCTGGCCGGTATAGAAGCGATAATAGGTGCTTCTGCGCTTATCCTTATCCTTCAGCCGCTGCTCCGGGGTCTCGGTCCGCTCGCCGTACTCTTCCACAATGCGCTTTGCCCGGAAGGCCATGTCTGCATGAATGAAGACCTTCAGAACATCGGGACGGTCCTTCAGGATAAAGTCCGCACACCGGCCGACAATGACGCAGAGGCCCTTCTTTGCCAGATCCGCAATGACATTGCATTGAATCTGCCAGAGAATATCCTCGTTGGTGGGCCGCTGTTGCGGTTTGTCAGCAGTGCGTCCAGAAAGCCGCCGGGGGTATACTCCCCTGCTTTGGCAACCAAAAATAAGATGATCTTTTCGCAAGGGCACACGGTATTGACATAAATACTTTTTTCATGTATAATATCTTACATTCGTAAGATTCAGGAGAAACGGTATGAACAAGTTACCCCAGATTTCAGATGCCGAGTTTGAAGTGATGGATATTATTTGGAAATATGCCCCCATCAGCACCAATGAAATCACAGATCGATTGGCTAAGACAAAAAAATGGAGTCCGAAAACAATCTACACAATGCTATCCCGCCTGGAAAAGAAGGGCGTGATCGTGCACGAAAAGGAAAGCCGTGTTTTTGTCTATACTCCCTGTGTAAAGAAAGACGATTATCTGGCTGCTGAAAGCCGCACTCTGGCAACCCGTTTTTTTGACGGAGCCATGAAACAGATGGTTGTAAGTTTTCTGGATCAGAAGGATTTGACCCCAGAAGACTTGGATGAATTACAGAGTATTCTCGACAAACGGCGCCGGCAGTGAGGCGATGATAATGTTCTTGGAACAATTCTTGATAGGAAACCTCTGGAATGCTTGTCTCATTTGCATGATGCTTGGCCTGAAATGGCTGCTTCGCAATCGGCTGTCCCTGCGTTTTCAATATCGCAGCTGGTTTGTCCTGGCTTGTTCCCTTTTCCTGTCTTTCCTCCCCAATGGGATTTGGTCTGCGTTTCAATCCGCAAAATCTGTTGGGCAGCGGGCATTTGCCATTTCGAATACCTCCATCAATACCGCCGTAGTTGCTACAGAGGCAGGATGGCTTCAGGATACAACAGAGTTGATTGCCCGTCCCGAAAACAGCCGCTTTATTTTTATTACGTCGTTTCTTTGGCTGGCTGGCGTTTTGGCATCCATCGTCGTATATCTGGTTGGAATCTGGAGGCTCTACACGATAAAGCATCTTTCAGTGGAACCATCCTATGCGTGCCGTAAGCGGTTCGACGAGTGCCAACTCAAACTGGGACTGAAACGGCATATCAAACTGCTGCAGTCCAGATTTATTACCACCCCAATCAGCTTCGGATGGAAAACGTCATTCGTGGTTCTTCCAAAAGACAGCATTGATGGATTGCCGAAATCCGAGTTGGATCATATACTGCTCCATGAACTGACACATATCAAGCACGGAGACACAATGACCAATTACCTGCTTTGCGTTATACAGATTCTCTTTTGGTGCAACCCGCTTGTATGGCTCGCCCTTCGGCAAATTCGTAGGGATCGGGAAGCCTACTGCGATTGGGATGTTATGAATGAGATGACCTGTGAAAAAGAACGAATTGCCTATGGTCAAACAATCTTGCGCTTTGCTGCCGTCTCCAATCCCCCTCTACCTACAGCGGCAGGTTTCTGTCAGAGCAAAAATCAGCTGAAATATCGTCTCCAACAAGTGGTAGACTTTCAACGAGAGACAAAATGGAAGCGCCTGTTGGGACAGTGTTTCGCGGGATTCCTGGCTTTGGCAGCAATCGGGCAAATTCCTGTGTTGGCCTATTGCACCGAATACACTGAAACCCATTACAGTCCCTCTGGTACATTGACCGTAGTTGAATCCGACTGGGAAAGATTTTTGGGCAATTCCGATGGCTGCGCTGTTGTTTATGATCTTAGCACAGACCAATATACGGTATCCAACGAATCAGAGGTAACCCGCCGTGTCCCGCCGTGCTCTACTTATAAAATTTACAGTGCCCTCAACGCATTGGAGCAAGGAATTATTACTCCCGAAGCAAATACCATTGCCTGGGATGGGGCGGCGTATCCTTTTGCGTCATGGAACCGAGATCAAACCCTGCGCTCCGCTATGCAGGATTCTGTAAACTGGTATTTTAATGCCCTTGACCAATCAGCAGGATCAGCGCAGATGGAGGATTTCTTTACAAAAATCGGCTACGGTGACTGCAACTTTGGCAACGATTCTGATGGGTTTTGGAATGGCTCCGGTGTGAAAATCTCCGCTTTGGAGCAAGTAGAACTGCTGGTAAAACTGTACCGCAACGATTTCGGTTTCAGGGATGAAAGTATTGCCGCTGTCCGGGATGCTATATTGCTGAACGAGGACGGGCTGTACGGAAAAACCGGCACCGGGCGGCTGAATGATACCAACATTGCGGGTTGGTTTATAGGGTTCGTAGAAACACATCAGGGTACCTATTTCGTTGCAGTTTATCTGCACAGCCAGAATGGTTCCGATGGCGCATTGGCTTATGAAACAGCATCGAATATTCTTAAGGATATGAACATTATAGAGTAAGGCTGCTTTAGCGGCTTTACTTTATAGCCTAAATTCTTACAAATGTAAGGAGTGAAATCACATGAAAAAACGTATTCGGATTGCGCTTTTTGCTATCTGCGTGGTCATTGGAATGAATTTTCTGCTTATAGGATACTTCCGCTATGCAGTGGACCACAGGAAAACAATACGGGATACATCCGTTTCCCCAGACGGAAAGTATGAGTTAACGCTCTTTGAAATTGGAGAACCGGTGTGGCCCTTCGGGCCTGCATCCGGGCGGCTGACTTTGAAAGAGGGGGACAACCAGATCAACCAGGCGGATTTTGAACTTAAAAACGATGGATGCAGCATCAGCAGCAACTGCTGGACAGTTGCCTGGATGACAGATTATGTGGAAGTGGTTTTATCTGGAGACGAACAGCTTGACGAGCAAATCCTATTGTATTTTGATGGCTCCACGCAACGCCAGACTTTGGATAACGAAGCCGAGTCAACCGCATCACAGGTGGAAACCGGTGCTTTGGATATACAGGTCATGGAAAATCGAAAAAATGAGTTAGTCTTTACGATCTCCACCAGCGACTACGTGGAAAGCTATAACAGCTATTATAAAATTGACTATTGTCGCAGTTTGTTACCCCCGGTATCCCAGTGGCAGTGTTTTACCTACGATTCTGCAATCCATTCCGAATACGAAACAAAATGTTACTCCTTCACCGAGGATGAGCATGTATATTCACTGCCTACGATCACGGTATATGTACCGACAAATGATGACTACATACAGCAAATCACCGTTAATTTTGACGAGCATAGCTTTACGCAATCTGGGTTCGAGCAATACAAGGAGATGTGTTATTACACGATGAAAGTATTCTTTCCGGACTTGCCTGATGCGCGTATTATGGACCTATGCACAGAGATCGTTGCGCTGGGAAACCAGAATGTTTTTTCCAGTGACGAGTGGTTCAGCAAGAATGCTGTCCCCTTCGCCTTATTCTATCGGGAAGGAATCGGTGTGTATCCCTACTTCGCCATCGGCGATTGGGAACGCTTCTGCATCATCCCTGTTACAGAAGAAACCGTTACTGAATTCGGAGAAAAAGGAGTCCAAATTCATGAAATATCTTAAAATTACTGTTGGTCTTTTTGCACTGATTATCGGACTATATGCTTGCGGGATCAGAACTGAAAACCCGAAGCCAAGTTTTCAGTCAAAAGACACGATTGCCGCCACAGAAGCGGATACTGCTCCGGCAACCACAAATGAAAGCCATAATAACGTTCCGATTGATGACCCTATATTTGACCGTCTTGAAGTCCGGTGCAAAGAAATCGAATCTTTGTACCATGCACTATATGAGTCTGCCGAGCAAACAGTTCCAGACAGTCCATGGGACGATTCCTGCTTGTCCCAAAGCAGTATCGATTCCATAGAGACCATGCTTTATGATGCAGGATATGATGTAATGGATACAAACGAACCTTACCCGGAATATTTGACCACATCCGAAAGGTTTTATGTATTTTGGGATGCTGTACAGCAGAACAGAGATGCCGAACAAGAGGTTATCACCATTTTGAAATCGGGGGGTTTATCATATAGACTATTCACATATGACGAATCCGGCGCTTTTGTTTACAGTATGACGTATTACCCGGATGAGATAAAAGAGTCATATTATGAATGTCATGAAATCAAGGATTGGGCACTAACAGAGAAAGGCAATTTCTATTACAGGATCTATCCTGCAAACGATAAACACTATCCAGATTTTTGCCTGATTCGACTTGTTGCTCCGAATACGGAACTATTTGATCTTGCTTTTCACTATATCTATCCTGTTGGCTACATTGCCACCAATATTTTCCTCATTGATTGGCAGGAAGGAAATTGGGGAAATCTAAGCTTTAACGATCAGTTTGAATATCTATACTATGCACATCACGGAAAGCAGTTTCTTGCCGATCATTATACCGTTCTCGAAGACAAAAGCAGCTATGCCATACCGGCCAGCGAATTTGAAGGAATCGTCTTACCGTACTATAACATTGACATAGAAACCTTCCAATCGCTTGCACAATATCATGCTGAAGGTGACTACTACCCTTGGAGACCATTGAACACAAACGATTTTGTTAAAATATGGTACTACAATATCGAGCCAGAAGTTACTGCTTATGTCATGAATCCGGACGGAACAATGACGCTGACCGTCCAAATGCTTTCCACAGATTTAAAAATGGATTGCCTGTTTGCGCATGAAGTGACCGTCAGGCCACTGGAAAATGGGAACTTTCAATATGTAGGGAACCGCATAACTTATCAGACGGAATACGGATTGCCGTATTCTGTACCACGTCTATTGTGGAGTTAACTTACGCAAAACCAATCACAAAATGGGCAGAGATACGATGCAGAGCCAAAGTTTAAATTGGAGAAAAATGTGAACATCGTTCAAAATGAATCTCGATGGATTCGTTGCCCGATCTGCAATGGCAAAACCAGAACTAAGGTATATGCAGATACGGAAATGTTTAACTTTCCACTTTGCTGTCCTAAATGCAAAAAGGAGATTAGAGTTGATATAATGCAACTGAAAATGGAAATCAGCATTGGACGGAGTATCGGTTTACTCAGGAACGAAAAATAAAAAAAGAGGCAGCCGGCAGCGCCCGACTCATGGGAGCCGGGCGTTGTTTTTTCAGTTAATGGGGACAATTATGAAATCTTCCGGTTTTCCCGACCACATCATTCGATCATGAAACACCAGAGCGGAAACCTGAGACAGGTCAATAAAATTCTCGCTGATCCGGAAATTCATATGGAAGCAATTCTTCTCTTCCCGATAGCCCAGATCGGTATCCCATACCGGAATATCCGTGCCGTCTTTCAATCGCACCGCAGCGATCCGCGGCACCCGGGATTCCATTTCTTCCGTTGCCGCAAGGTTCTCAGGCGTATCCACCCCCTTCAGAGGGCTGTCCAGCCGAAAATCCAAGCCGCCTGACATAGGGCCTATGGTAGCCGTCACCAGTGTGATATCTCCGGACGGAAGGCTATAGTTTGGCGTTTTGGTAATTGTCTCCATCGTTCCGTTCAGAGGAATGGACAAATCCCAGTTTCCGGAAACCAGCACATTATTATCTAACCAGGCTCTGCCCCGGGGCGTGGTCTGGCCAAAGCCGGTAATGTGCAACTCCAGATTTCTGCCAAGCATGGAGCCGTCTGTTTCTGCAAAGCGATAGGTCAGAGTGAGCTCCATGCTCCCATCCGGCAGGATAAAACGGCCCTTGTAGAAATGGTCCTCTTCTACGTCACTGTCCGTGTAATGCCCTTCCTCCGGCGAAACGCCGTCTACATAGGCATAGGTTCCATCATCTTTGACCAAGATCCCGTCATAAAATTCGTGGTTCATTCCGTAACCGTGGAACTCGCCGCCATCGAAGGTTGTTTGGTCAATTTCGGCATAGGGATACGCCCCATCAGGAAGTTCAAATCCTTGAATGCTGAGAACGATTTGTGCGCTCCAGGCGTCAATCAGGGTCTGCTTCACGGAAACAGTGATGCCCTGGTCTGTCACGGAAAGACCGTTGTCAGCTTGAGCCGTTTCCAGAGAATACGTCACAGACAGGCCGCTTTGCTCAGCCTGCTTTTTGGTATCTTCACTGAGCCGATACTGGGCTTCGAGGCTGGAAGACCATTTGGTATAGGCAGCCGCCCCCGTCAGAAGCAGCAGTGTGGCAGCAATGGCAGAAATCAGAAGAAACTTATGCTTAAAACCATCATTTCCTTTTTCGACAGGCAACGGCGCAGCCGCTTCGATATATCCTGGGTCAATAAAAGAAAGATCCTTCAAAATATCTCTTCCGTTCATACAGCAATTCCCTCCTTCGTCAAAACGTCCCGCAGCTTTCCTCTGATGCGGAAAAGTCGGACTTTTGCCTTACTTTCTCCCATATGCATTTGCTTGGCGATCAGAGAAACAGGCTCTCCATACCAGTATCGCCGCAGAAAAATCAAACGGTCCACTTCCGGCAAAGAAGCAAGAAACGTATTAAGAAGATTTCTCAGATATTGGCTCTGAAAGTGTGTCTCCGCCATGGCATCCGGAATGCACTGCCCCAGTTCCTCCGAAAGAGACACAACCTCTGCCTTCCGTTTTGCCGCCTTCTGCCAATCCAATCGATTAAACGAAAGGTTTCGGCAAATACAGGCCAGAAACGAGAAGAGTCTTTTCGGTTTCTCCGGTGGAATCGCGTTCCATGCCCGAAGATAGGTATCGTTCACACACTCCTGGGCGTCCCCGGGATCGGTGAGAATAGACTTTGAGAGCCCAAGCAGTCGGCTTCCATAGGCGGCGGTCGTCGCAGAAATCGCACCTTCTTGTCGATTCCAATAGAGTTCTATGATCTGTATATCCGTCAAAGTATCACGTCCTTTCTGTAGGTCCCTACACCTTGGTAGACAGGAAGCGAAAGCTCAGGGTTACAAAGAAACAGAAAAAACCGCTTCGAAAATCGAAGCGGTCTAATCATGTTGGCTTTACCTATCTTCCCGGCAAGTCACCCTGCAAGTATTGTCGGCGC